>Ga0181612_102512_pt1 | contig 11618 bp, 5 predicted proteins | sample HoacroProtozoa21_FD_119630 | JGI IMG/M metagenome (GOLD analysis project Ga0181612, IMG submission 119630) | Hoatzin crop microbial communities from Cojedes, Venezuel. Combined Assembly of Gp0051906, Gp0051904, Gp0051908 | reverse complement strand
TGGGCGGGGGAGGTGGGGGGGAATACAGAGAAAGGCAGGAGGCATTAATAGACTTGAGAATAAAATCCTGACAGATTCAAATTGATTCTGCTGCCTGAGAAAATTGAGTGCGGAGGGAATTAGATTTATGCACTGTTAAATGTAACTGCCTGGCAGTATCCATATAGAAAGCTGTTAAAATGGTAATCTTTAGAGATGTATGAAAATTGTGTGTGAATAGACCAATGAACCATCACTCGGAGCATGCCTTTTCTAGCCGAATAACACAAGACAGTATTATTATTATTAATAATGTATTACAAACACTATGCATTATGTATGTAATTTAATCACAGTATCTAAGTATAAACAACAGCACAGGCTCTCAGTAACTTTTTTGTGCTTGCGGTTATATATCAACTTTTTCTCTTTTAGAACCCCCTGAGGAAATGGAGAGTGCTGCTGTCAACCTGGTACAGCTTGTTACTGGCTGAACCAGGGTCCCTTGCACCCTGGTTGGGAGAGCCTGGATGGGTGTGAGGGGCTGTGATGGGCTGCTCGTGATGGGTGTTGATGGGTGTTTGGTATGGCAGCGTATACTCCGGGCAAGAAAGATGGCCTGAGAAGGGGCTCCTTTCCTTCTGCAGACTGGGCAGATGTGGGCGGGCAGCCAAAGTAACTCTGATGGGATTTTTTTGTTGTTGTTTTAACCTGTTCAGCTAAAAATACCTGGTTGATAAAACTTCTAAAGTCTAATTTCTAGCAAGAGGCATGGACAGCACACCAAGTCAATGGGAGTTTGGAGTTACCATCAAGGAAGCTGGGAACAAGTTTTTAATAAACATATGCACAGCTCAGATTGAGGGGAAACGTCAAACTCAAAAGAACTTCTTCATTCCCCCATTTGAATTCAGATCTGTGGTTTTTATGTCAGGCTTATCTCTGGCATCAAAGCAACTCAGAGTGAGATGATGTTACCACTGATGATAGGGACAATCACTGATCTTTCAAGATCTGATTTAAATTAGATGCTGTCGTAGGCTCCTTTTATAACTCTGATGGTTGTAACTTTGCTCTACCCATATTTGGAAGCGCACTCTGTAGTAATTGAGCTATTTCAGAACAGAGCAAGTTGCTCTTTGGTTCTTGCTTCATCCTGTCAAGTACACGGGGCTGTGAAAAGTTGTAAATCCAGAAATACTTCCAGGTGAGCCAGAGTGTTACTTCCTTTAGACCTCTCTAAAGGTCTCTCTAGAGCACATCACATACTTTCTTCCATTGAGAAAATGCTGTTTCTACACAGAACAATTCTCTTATTTGCCAGCTGTGTGATTATCTTGAAAGGCGTGTGTCATGTTGCTTCATGAACACTATTCCAGTTTTGTTCCAGTGCGAATACCAACTGAGTTAAGTCATGTGGAACTTCTGTATTTCAGCCACCCTGATGTACTAGTCAAGAAGTAAGACAGTGTTCAACGCTCCAGCTTGGACACTGCATCCCTATCCCTGCCTTGCATGTAGTAGCACATTGCACTTAACATTCATAAGGATTTATACTGCCAAATGGCTTCTCGAGAGAGATCTGGTTGGAGTCAGTAGGAATCCTCGCTATATATATCTATAGTTCACACTGCCACAGCGAAAGACAGTAAAAACTGGCATTTGACTGAAGCAAAGAGGGGAATCTCAGCACCTACCCACAGGGCCACCACACCCTTCGTGTGCCACACCAGTTCCTCTCTGTTTTCCACTCTGTTTTGTGTTGGAGTATCCAAGGTTCGCCTCTGTCCTAACACTGTGCAAAGGTACTAAGAAGTACAGTGTAAACACATGTAAAAAGAGCATTTGATAAAACGACATGAACCAGCTAAGGGTGGTTCACTTGCCATGACTTGCCAGACTGCCTACCACCAACTGGACAGTGACGCCACTCAGATGTGCCCACCACTGAAAAACAGTAATAGAAACAAAGTTTCAGCTAACGAGATTATTTTCCCTCCCCGGTTGATTTCATTTTCTCTAGTTCTTATCTTCGTTCCTTATGAGGCAGCACTGAAAATAACTTGAGCGACTTGTAACTAAGGCAGCTAGAGCAGTTTTCCGCTGTGCCTTTGAAAAATAGATGTAGCCCTGTGCATTTAGCTAGGAAAATAACTAATGGATATCTTTCCAGCTGAGCTACAATGTGATTAATCTGTGTTGAGTTCATGCAAACTAGCAGAGGATTTAATCTCCTGCAGATTTTTTTCATTCTACTGTGTTTTAGTAAAAGACAATCCTCTCTGGTTGCAGAGCAGTTGCAATATTGGGAACTCCCTTTATGAGAGCCTTTGGAAGCTCTGAATACAAAAATATCATGAAATCCACACATTTGTTGGATTTGAACTGAGTCATATTAATTTCAAAAGGAGGTTCCTTGTTTTAAACTATTCAAAGAGCTGAACTAGTTAAAGCACTCACTGATTATCCAGGAGAGCAAAGCACCAAAGCTGTGCAACAGCCTTCTCTTCTTGGAAAGCATTATTCTCCTAGGCTGGCCCAGCTCCTCATAAAGGAGTTTAAAATGCGGGAAGAGCCCTTGATCCTCCCATATTTGAATCCCACGCATAATATAGGACTTCAAGAAAATCTGATGGACACAAGCATATACACCTCTGCTTTCAGATTCCCTGAATTTAGGTATGAAACCAGTGGGATTATTATCCACGATCATTGTAAGCAAGTTCATATTTAGCCTTAGACACAAGAGGAACCGAAGAATACCAATTCTGGAGGTACAGTGTAGGAGAGGCCTGTATAATTTCATGTCTCATCTCTGAAAAATACTGGTGTAATGAACTGAACAGATGGAAGGAACAAGAATTTAAAAACTAGGTATCCTGCAGAGAAAAGCCTGCCTGCCCAGCTCCCCCCCTAACCAGTGGCTGGAGTACGCGCTGAAGTAAGGCTGATATAGCCTCCTCTGGGAGATAAGATACCTTAACTACCCATCTGGTTCCATTCCAGTAACTCCAGAGTCAAAACACTCCCTCGAGCTTCCCCAAGCTGTGAAGACAGAAACAAGAGCAGACTATCCACACTTTGTCAGCTAAAGAAAGAGCTTGATAAGCAAACAGAGAAAGAGTTTTGTTTTCAAATGTCTTGGAGAGAGCTACTAAATGCATATTATAAACATAGAAGAATATAAAAATTTATTATTGGTTTCTTACTTCAAAAGTATCCACAATGCTTTCCTAGTATAAAATGCTGGACAGGCTGATAAAAGTCTGACTTGACTAAATATATATTTTCATGCGTATTTGTGGAAAAACTTTCAGAAGAGTACAGAGAATTAAGGTCATAATACTCACAATTACTGGGATTTTCTGCATGGGGATTTTTTTACTCTTGCTATAGACAGCTATACGGTGTTTCCCACAACTGTCCTGGTTACACCTCGGGGAACACTAGCCGGGTGCAGTGTGGTGCTGCTGATGGGTCTAGATATGCAAGTTCATTGTCTTGTTTCATTTGTAGATAAAAGGGAAAAAGTCTCAAAACTAATTGCGTTTACAGGGACGAATCCTGACCTCAGCTTTTCAAACAATCAATAGCAGCAACATTTTAAATGTATGTCAGACCAGCTAGCAGAAGCCATGCAGCCAGCGCTCCACCCAGGCTGCAGAGCAGCAGGATTTTTGAGGGTAAACAGACAGTTTGAAGGCACAGGAGATAAAGATCCTGGCCACACAGTAGGATTCCGTTTTGAAACCTAAATGCTCACAGCCAAAAAAACCCCTCAAACCAGACAACAGAAGAAGAAACTCAAATACACAAACATGAACTCGAAGTAGATCTCAGAGCTGAGGTTAAGACCAACATATTCCATAAGCGAAAAAGTACCTCCACGAACAGGGTGATTGAGTGCTTGCTCAGCGGCCAGCACAAACTCATTTTCAGGTGAAAATGCCACTGTTCAGAAAGGCCTAGAAAAGGGAGATGCAACTGAGATCAAAACATGACAGTAAAGTCACAGCGCAGCAAAAGCCACCCAGTCTCTGGCTTACACCATCCTACTGCAGCTCGTAGGGCTCAGCACCGTGCACAATGGCAAACCACAGCACTAGAGCATCTGCTCTGTACACCCCACGTACCACGCCGGTGCTCTCGCCGGGAACAAGGGCAGCCTCCCCAGACCTTCCTGAGGGCAGGCACAGCCACATGAAAACAAGCCACAGGGGGGGCCATTTTGTTTAGTGTTTCATTTTTGTTGAGCAAATATTTTCTGGGCACCACAGACTCCTGCTTTAATTTGCCTTGTTAATAATATGAAGCAGAAAACCCTGATTAACAAAGTAGTTAACAAGCATTTGAAGTCCTTTTTTTTTTTTTGGTAGCATGTTTCATTGTAGCAGATGCTATAGGTTGACTCTTTGACTCTTTCAAGTTGAGGAAAAATTAGGGTATGGATGATGCAATAACATATCATGCTCAGCAAAGGTGGTGAAGCGCAGAAATAACTTGAGTCTTTGAGGAGACTCCAAGTCATACTTTGTGATGTACCCCTGAAGTGACCTATCCCCTCTAAAATTTGCTTTCTGCTTCCTCGTCCAGTCTGTCCCAAAAGATGTTTTAATGCCAGCTCTGCATGGCCCACACATCCAAAATGAACCCCAAACCAATGCACTGGCCCCGACAGGTCTCCCATCCAGCTGCTCCACAGCACAGCTCACCCAGCAGGGCCATGGCCAGGGCTGTCCTCCTCCATCATCTCTTACAACCTGCCTGCATGGCCCCACAGGCTCTGCTGCTGCCCCACCCTGCAGGAGCACTAACCCTGGGCCTCGGTCCTCATGCGGTATCCAGAGGAAAGCATGGTGGGACGAGGCCAGAACCGCAAGCGCTGCCTTATGCAGGAAGAAGATGCGGTGCCAGGGGTTGTGACAGAGGCACCTCTGTTGCTGCATTGCCACTGAGGCACCCATCCGAGCCTCTCCCGTGGGGTGGGAAGCACCTCTGCACCATCTCACACACTCCATGGCCCAAACCAGCTGGCAAAGAGCTCCTCAAAGCACCTGCCGTGATGCAGTTCAAGGTCACGAGAACCCAAGCAGACACCTGAGCTGCCTAAGAATGTGTGGGGAATAAAATTCCCTTCCTCCCTTCATGTCCCTCCTGGACTCTAGGGTCAGGAATTACCCAGCGCTGCCTGCTCACGACTTCTGTAATGCCAGCCTCAAATCAACAGGAAAAGGAAGTGCTCTAGAAATATGCTGAAACTGGTTTGCTGCTTAAACAGGCATACACAATAACGTGTTGAGAAAAACATATGGGGAAAATCTTCTTCAGTATATTGCTCTGCGGAGATAAGTATGCTAGCAAAAGCAAGCGTTATGTTTTATTTACCGGGTCGGCTCATTTTCAGGCTAGCTTTGTATAATAAAAGAGTTTAATAATATTGTTGAAGGTAAGAAAGACACCTATAAATAGGACCAAGACCTGTCTGTGGAACTTGTAGATGAAATTTTAATGGCAAGAGAAATAGCCTAAATGTATCTCACTTGACAAATTCTTTATTGCATTTCTGCCTACACTAACTTAGTGTGAAAGTAGGTAGCAGAATCAAGAAAAGATTTCTTCATGCTTTCGTGACTCAGTTTTCTTAATGCTCCTTTACCCCAAAGCCTGGGTACTGGCCCCTGTGTTACCCCTCCTGCTCTGCCCTTGGATTCAGGGAATGGGACAGTAACAGCACTGCTTATCGACACTGGCAGCAGTTACCTGTTGACTCGTTCCCATCTTCAGCCAAGCACCTCTGCCTTCCCCTAGATCAGGGACAGTTGGACGCTCCAGCCATGCAAAAGGCCATGTTTTCTTCAAAGGAGAAAAGAAAAGAACAGCTCAGAGCTTTCTCTAGAAACCTTCACTCCCACAACAGCGACCCACTGTAGGGCTCACCAAAGGTCTACCTCTGGATGAGGCTCCCAGCAGGCAGGGTTAGTGAAGGACACAGCTGCCATGTAGAAGTATAAAAATCTCAGACCTAAGCCATCCACTATTTTGATATTTAGTCAAACCTTGGCCACACACAGGGACTCTTGAAATGAATGACCCATTCATTTCCCTTAATCTGTTCAGGTGGCCTTTGCTGTATCTATCAGCTACTGAATCTCCAGTCTATCAAAAATGCAATTTATCTTCCAAGACTTTAAAGATTATATGTATGTTCTCTCTGTACACACACTGCTACAGGTAAACTCTGTACAAATACTGCTACATAAAAACAGAAGGGATTTAATTGTGGGCCGTTCATACATTACATATAATCCATTAGGAATTTCAGGTGAAAAAATATTTTTAAATAAGAAATGGTAATTTCTACTACTAATTTCCATTTTAATAATTTTATTTATGTATATTGTGTACCAATTACCAAATATTGATAACAGGTATCATTGTTTCAATCACTTATGATTAATAATTATTTTAAGTGTGATACTGCAGATCGCAAAGCCCTTTGTCTCTCCTTCCTCTTCAGTCTCTCCCTCTTAAAATCTTTGCAGTGCCTGTAATAAAAAAGCAGCATGCCTAGCCTGAGATTGCTCAGAAAGAATCCAGAACTGCATTTCTATTACTGGCTGCCGTGCATATTTATATGGATGTCTGAGAGATATTATAAATATCTCCACCTTTTATTCATTTGGCTTCCTAGAACTATACAGGATTATTTCTGGTTGGTACCACCACTCATCAGTGAAGCACCTTGGTGTCTTTATGGTATGCGTATGTGTCTCTAGTCCCACAGCTCTCACATTCCCAGAGGTTTTATTTTCCTTTAGACGCGCCCCTAGAGAAGGCAGTAGAAAATGTCACATAGCCCAAATTGCTTTTACTGCACCACAGTCCTGTAAAAGACTGGAATTTGCAAAGGGAGCCTAAGGGAATTTGGTATCCAAATCCTATTGATTTCAAATGGGCTTGGGACACCAGAATTCACAGCCTAAAGGAAGACTACAGTGTTGCTGAATTCCCAAATACTTCAGAGCACAGCCAATAATATTGCCATGTCAATGAATAACTAGCAAGGGGAAGGGCTGGGCAAAGCATATTTTCAGCTGGAATTTAAAATCCACGGGAAAGCCCTTTGCAGAGGGGTTGGGAGGGCTGTTCCAGGCGGGAACAGCACAGCAAGAGGTGTTCCCCTGCCAGGGGTTTGCATAAGAACTGAGCATTCTATGATTCTGTGATTCTAAGATATCCACCCGACCCGACCTATGGAGAAGAGGCTTGCAACAGCTAATGTAAATCTTGACGGTGATAGCTCAGATGAGAATCTCTCCTACCTCTCCCTCATTCATGATCTTATTTCACGATCAGAATTACAGACTGTCACTACGCCCACAGTGTTTAAAAACCAGCTCATGCTTCAAGGAAAATCACTTCCACAGCAAGTACACAAACAGATGCTTCACATCTCACGCAGCCTGAGAAGAGGCAGGAGATGGCTTTCTTAGTTCGAGAGTGTTTGAATCTTGTGGCCAGCAAAACAAACCCCCGGGGTGCCTCTCTGCAGCATCTTCCGTACAATTCTACTTCTCAAAGATGACTTCATTTTACAAGTGCAAAATCACCTGGTAGTTTTGAAGTCCTCTGTGTCTGAGGACGAAGCCACCAATAGCTGTTCCCTTCTGCAAAAAAAAAAAATCCAGCCCTGCCGCCCATTTTAGCAACAGAGCTTATGCGAACACCCACTCAGTTTTGTTTCCCCAGCTGTTCACTTAGAGCAAAACCTTGTTTGCAACCCTGCTACTCAAACTCTCTATCAGGCCCTGAACATCCACCTTCATCACTTTGCACTGTCCCGGTCCGTGGGTATCTCCTCAGCACAGCTTGTAGCTGTACCAGCCCAAACCCGCGAGCGTCCGCAGCCAGGCTGGCCGGCAGCCTCCCGCTGCCGCGCCTTGGCAGCAGCGTCGGGCTGGCAACCATCAGCCGCTGCTCCACACCAGGGCCAGGCGGTGTTTACCTAATCTGCAGACCAGGCACATCCACTCAGGGAGAAAAAAAGAAAATCACAGGCAATTTGTCAGAGCATTAGCTGATAATTCAGACAGAAATGTTAGATCTTGAGGCACAGCTCGGGGCTGCAGGGGAAATGTTATTGACTCTGACAGATCCCTGATGACATATCCACTCCCTCTCCCAGGGGCAAGGCTACATTTAGATACACTTAAATTTTCATTCAAATTCTGGATTAACACAGCAAGTGGACAGCAGGGAAAGAAAGTGAGAGGTTAGTGGAGGAAGAGGGAGCTCGCATGGTTGGGGCTTGGCTTTTCAGCCCACCTCTGTAATTGTGGCCTAATTATTTCCTTTGAAACTCATTGACTTCACCATGGTAATTATTACTCAAGCTTAGAAATAAATATTCCTTCTGCTCAGAGACAGCCATTCCTGCCTACTTAATGCTACTTATTCACTGTAATAGCTCAGAGTCCAGATTTAGACAACACTGAATTCTTCTGAGACTTGATCCAATGTTTCACAGCTATCTTCCCATCACCTCTGGCTTCCCAGCCAGCTGCATTTATTCATTTTCTCTCAGGCAGAGATTTTAAGCACCTTCAAGTTACGTTTTTTTCTTCGTATATGTATTTGTAGTATCCTATCCTGAGCCTTCAATGACAGCTGTTAAGTAGCAAATAATAGCAATAATTGGAGCATATCTAATTGGGCTGCAGTTTTGAAATCTGGGTGCCTAAGGAAGTGTGCTATCATTGAGCATGGCTCTGCTCCTAATTCACGCGAGTTGCCTTGAAAAAAACACACTTGCCATCGTACTTAAGCACCTAAAGAAACATCTTCATTTTTGGAGAGGCTGAATATTAATTTCAGTAGGGCTTGCGTCTGACACCTCTGAGCATCAGGATAACTACCACCCGTCTTCAAATGTACATTCTCAATTAGGTGGCTTTCTTGGACATCTGCATATGAAAATATGGATTGTTTCTATCTGGAAATGATGGTCATGTATTTTATTTCCCCTTATCCATGTTTCCACACCATTCAGCACTAAACCTCTGTTCTGTGAGTGCATTTAGTATTTCTCAGCTTTTGCTTAATGATTTGCTTCAGTCAACACCTCCGCTGTGAGTGGCAACACACAATCCCAGATTGAGCTGCTCGTGCGTCCAAACACGTTCCTCCACTGGGCGAGCGAAACGCTGCCCGTTCAGGAACGGTGTTCGCACATGCAACTGGTGACTCATTTGCTGACTGCTGCCAACAGAAGCAATGTCCCAGATATCAGTGTGAGGGTTGAGTTCAAAAGCACACACCTCCAGAGAAAGCTTTTCTCCTGCTTTCCCTGAAGATAGATAGATTATTGCATAATTTCTAAATGCTTTCTCAGCTCTTCCAGATCATACTGAGAACATCGGCTACTGGGTTGCAGGGAGTATGGTTGTATTGGTAGTCCTCACAGTGGCTTTCAAGTCAAGACACAACCAATTTTTCATTCAACCCTAGGAGAAATCTTGTTTGATGGTGGGGTTTTATTAAGTGGACTTCCCTTCCCTTTCTTGACTTATGATGAGTTCTGTGTTTACAAAAGACATTCTTTTCCACCATATCTTAGTGGAAAAAAAACACATTTAATTTGATTTTTCATCAGAATTGAGCAAAATTTTGCATATCATTTGTTTTTTAACCACAAGGTTTGCCCCTCAGTTTGTCAAAACTGAACCTGGTTAACATCAAAACTTTGCAAGCTTTAACATAACTGTAACAAGATGTGTTGCACAGTGGTTCTGATATCACTGCAAGCACCTACCTTGCCCCACCTAACACTTCATCCCTTCCATTAGACTATATTACCTTTCAGGCTGCTTATTCCTTTCACTCATCCCCAGGTATTTCCACGGATTTGGGGAGTGCTGTGCACGGATTCAGCTAAGAGCTGCTTGCCTTTTGGCAGGTGACCAGACCCAGCTGCTCCGATGGCTATTAGTGTGTTTTAGATGGCATAAAGCCTCTGCTGAAGCCAGCACAAGGGCTCCCAGAGCATCATGTACCCGATGAATCAGGGCCACAACAAGCAAGAGGGAAACAGGATCCCATTTAATCCTGGACATGTGCAATAATTTAAAGAAGACCCTCTTACATCCCAGCTAGCATACAGGATGCAGCTGTTAACTTTCAACATGCTAAAGGCCAAAGGCAATGAAAAACCCAGACACAGCGGAGGTTAAATCAGTGCATCATTTGACAGGGAACTGTGAGCCATTAACCTTTCCACTGGCACTCGCAACGAAGAACTGGAAGATAAACACATTGGGTAGGAAACAAATCGGTTCATTCGAATGCTATTAATGTGCGTGCCCTTGGAGGCCACATTTATGCTTTTGGAAATTACACATTCATGCATAATGAAGTGAGATATAGCTCACCGATTACCAACAGGGTGCAAAGCCCACAATAAGGATTTATAGCAGGTGCCTAATTCTCTAAACATTTGCAAATTAAGTATTTAGAAGTGTAATGCTGGCTATTTTATTGCCAGTTTAAGTTACCATCATTTGAGCTTTTTATTTTGCACTGAAACTGATCTGAGCATTTAATATCCATGATGTGTAATTTATTCAAGTATAATTTGGTGATGTTACAGTGAGAATTAGGGCAATACCCAGAGACCCTAATTACAACACAACTACACATAAACATTGGAAAAAACCCTCTGTCCTGAAGAACTTGTTTTCAACTGATAAAACCAGATAAAGCTTGCAATACACACTGCAGAGTGGAGAGATGTTGTAAACAGAAATTAAATGACTTGCCTAATGCCACATGGAATGTCTGTTATAGCTGGAAAAAAATGCCTCTTGCCCTACACACCTGGGACATAAAAGTAGATTCTCTCACCTGCTCATGCATGAGGGGCAGCTTTCCCAGCCTGAAAACGCTGGGCCTCAGTGTTACTCAGTACAACCACAAAGTACACCCCAGCTACTGAAATAACTTTTTCCTTGGGAAACTGCCACAGCTCAGGAGTGAGAATATATAAAGATTTCAAGGAATACTGAAGAAAAAAGAGCGTGCATAAGAGGTGAAAGTATGGCTAAAAGAGGATATGCCAACTAAATATTCCTATTCCATCTGTTTCTCATGGAACACTCAAGGAAAATACGGGGATTCACTCTGAGGCGAGTTCATAACAGGGATTTTGCACAGCAGCAAAAGAACCAGATTTCGTGACCCAAGAGATCCCTTTCAGGCTAACGTTACTGTGAAAATACATTTTACAGTCTGTGTAAATGAACATCGGCATTTCTGTAAGTCACACAAGCAATTTACACAATTTTTTTTCCACAAAAAGACTGTTTTTCAAACTGCACCATTTTGCTAAGCTATTTCAATGAGGAAAAGCTCCCATGACTTCTGCTGAAAGACAACTCCTAGGTCTGAGGTGAAGGATCAACCCAAGGCAATTCATAACCCCTCTCTGCAGGTGGAACCGGGAGACCCTCAGGAACAGCTCAAAGCCAGAGAGATGTCACAGCCACCAGTCTGGATAATGTATGGTGATATTTGTATCCAGTACCCTCATTCATTCCCCACTAGTCAGTGGGGTTTAACTTGTTTAACCATTTCACGCATGCCAC
>Ga0181612_172100_pt1 | contig 11619 bp, 3 predicted proteins | sample HoacroProtozoa21_FD_119630 | JGI IMG/M metagenome (GOLD analysis project Ga0181612, IMG submission 119630) | Hoatzin crop microbial communities from Cojedes, Venezuel. Combined Assembly of Gp0051906, Gp0051904, Gp0051908 | reverse complement strand
TGTCAGTTGTATTAAGAAATTCCTAAGCTTAATTAAATGGTTACCTCAGAAAAGCTGGTTTGCTACATGTAAACTGTAGATGTGTGGCAGGCACCCTGAAAGACTTCCCTAAATACAGAATCTACGTATCTAACAAAAATGGAACTGTTGCCACACATAAATATATTGCAGTACATTAAAGTAGAAATTAATCAGATCATATAGGACAGGAAAGGGTGAATAAGGTGGACAGAACTATCCTATGCTACATTTAATTTTCCAGTAACATAAAGTCCATTATATATCCGATATCAGTGGTATAAGTGAGTAGGTCTAAATTATGTCGCAGCTGGAAAGTATCCTCTGAATTTGGACTCAGGAACTGAAAGCTCTACACAGCCTTCCAACAGCAAGAAACTTATCTGCTAAATCAAAGCCTCTCCATCAGATGATCTAAATTGGTCAGAATTTGGCGTTAACATTCAAAGTCTAGAAATCAAATTGGACTATTTTTCAAATATGCAAAGAATTTACGTATCTCCCCCCAAACCAATGCAAACAAAGGGGTTCAGCTGTCATCTGTAATAATAACATACTTCTCTAGTCTAGACATGGGTGTAGGAACCCAAACTTGAATAAATACAGTAAAATTTTGTTTAATGGAGACACAAATTCATCCCTAGGTTTCTTTTGTTTTCATTTTCTGCAAAATTTTTATGAAGCCATTTAACTGGGGGAAACTAGTGATTTTATTCCGTAGCACAACCAACTGGATATGATACTGAATCCAGGAAATTATTTTACTAATATCTCCTAATCATCAGTCGCAATGAGGACGTACACAGCAGACCATGACAGGTAGACAAGATTATCTATGTGAAATAAACTTGTTGTATAGTATTATGAAATATTTCCAGCTCAACCAGCTGGAAGTATGCACATAAACTATTTGATATCTGGGTAGTATGATTCAGGGAGTCTGCAACTATGGACAAAACTGTATCTAAAATAGGAACTGAAGTAATAATTTTTAAAGCAGCCATCACACTCTAAGGACCGTCAACAGTTTACGCTAATTTTAAAAATACAAATGTCATTCTGCATTGTACAAGAATCTTGATGGGAGGCAAAGATGTGACCTTCCACATAACATCCTTTTTGAAAACATAACTGTTTCCACAGACATAGTGTGAAGTGTTGCTTGTCACGATCTTGGTTTCAACACCATACCATAAATTCCCAATGTCCCATTAGGGGCACTCACTCCATTTTCTTTTAACTAGAATAAAGGAGTTATGACATTAAATCCCTTCCTGCTTAAAACAAAAATAGACAAACACAAAATACCCTTCACCTTTTTTTTTTTCCCTCCTCTGGCAAGTACTGCTAAGCCACATGGCTCTACACATGAACTGTTGTCAACAGGCTGCTCTGAAACTGAAGTTCTGGATAACACGCTAGACAAAGTGATCCATGATGAGTGTCAGAAAAATATTGGAGAATTCATCCCACTTCCCTTAATCACTGACATGCTGGAATTGATAGCTTTGTAAACCATTCTAACCTACTTTCTTAAAAAGTATTAAGCAGAGATACAAAGTCGTTCTTTTTTTTTTTTACTGTTGTGAATTGTGGAACTGCAGTCACATCTCTCCCTCTTTCCCTTTAAAAGAGTTCTTTGCATGCCCAAAGCCCACAAAGAATAAGGCATCTGTTTAAAAGAATAGCTGAAAATGTCTGATTTACTGAGGTTGTTACTGAAAATCATCAGCATTCCTGAGAACACTGTCTTATAATTTAAAAAGCCCTGCAGTACCACTAACAAAACACCTCTTGGGCATCCCTCCTCAGCAGAGCTAAATGAGAGGCTATACAGAAATCCAGCTCGTGCAGCAAGCCAGTCACAGTCAGCTGTTCTTCCACATTCCCTGTGTAATAACAGTCCACGGAAATCAAAAGGAAAACTGATATGAGGACTCTCTTTGGAGGAAATAAAAGGAAAAAATCTCACAAAATAAATTAAATAAATTAAAATCCACCTCTCCAACCCTCACTAAATTATACCTAGAATTAATAAAGAAGAAATAAGAAGTTCAAACGTACAAGAAGGTGACTCAGCAAACCCCCGAGCACGCCTACACTGCAAGGCTGGCGTTACTACGCTGGGCTCCTCCAACAGCTCCCACCACGGTCCCCAATCACCCACGTAGGGGAAACCTGGAAGCAGCCACATTCACTCCTGGGTACCCCTCAAGCCTGATGGGGGGCAAGGGGGTGGTCCCAGATGTGAGACACACACTGTGCCGGGTGTAAATGAAGCTGTCTTGCCCTGACCATGTCATACGGGATTACCAGTTTAAAAAAAATGAATGAAACTTCTCTGATTGGCATGTTTTAGATGCCTTCAAACCAGGCTGTGAATTTTTAGTACTCAGGGTCAGAAAAACAGTTCTAGAAGAATACACCTCCTAATTGCTGTTAATACAGATTAGCTATTTTACAAAAATAAATACCAAAATAATATCCCATTACACTGATACAAAATAACATAATATTTCAGATTTTTTCAGACAATTATCTTAAATACTTCCTGCCCTGGCCAAATCAATCTAATCACATACACAAAATAAACTGGCTGTCTGTGGAACGGAGCTAGAGCAGCACTAAGCACTATAAATGCAGACAGTGTGTCTCACCTCGCGAGAGACGATAACGTGATTCTTGGGCTTTCACGACAATTTACTAAGTCTGCCAAAGGACTGTGAGTCTAAGGGTAGGGATAAGGTAATTTTATTACATTGAACTAATAGGAGTAATAACACAGTTTCCAGTACTTCTACACAGATTTCAATTTCATACCACAGAACAGATTGGGTAAAACCGCAGCTCTAATAGGATTTATAACAGCATATTAATAAATGCGACCCAAAACAGTAGGGTTAAATCCTGTACCCATCCCGCATCTATACTATCTTCCTAATAGAATCGTGAATTTTCTTTTAGACAGTAAGAGCTCAGATCTATCTTCAAACTTTAAAAATCCATTACTGCTCCCCAGCGATAAATTGGTAATTGAAACAGTTGGGTTGGCGCACAAATAACACTGATGTTAGATAGCCTCCCAGCTCTCGAAAACATGGAAGCCTTTACGATTCAGCACTTTAACATACTCTCTGGAGAGCTGATACAGGAAATCACCAGGAAAAAAACCTGGTACTGGCTTCAATTGCACCTCAGCAGAACTCTTTCAAGCTCCACAGTATGGAAATTGCTTGTGCTTGGCGCTGCTATGGCAGCCCCTTGGGGCTTGGAGGCATGTTGTTAGGTTTAATTTGCCCGTGTAAAAACCTAGTCCTGCAGCTGCTACTATAATTTAAACTTACAGTGTCAGACTTTTAGCTTTTGCATTTTAACACTGTTTGCCTGGATTCAGAAACAATAAGGAAAACTGAAAATCACTATTTTATTCTGCCTTTTCACTTTCATTTCAATAAATGTAAAGCACTCCTAATCTTGACATGTTAAAATTAACTAGCTAAACATATGTGCCTAAATATCGTCCGTGTCCAGCAACACAAAACATGCAATGTTTCAAACCTGTATCACCTTCTTCTATTAACTGTTGCATAGTCTGTGCTAGTATTAATTTACTGTGAAGTCTCTGCACACTTACACTTGTTCATATTTCTAAAGAAATAACAGTAACTTGCCATGGTTTTGGAATTTAACAGCATAAGATACATAGCAGATTTATCTTCAGCTATGTCTTTAAAGACGTAATGCTTTGCTTCGCCTCTCCAAGCGTCTCTTCTCCACATCTGTAATACATGCTACAGTGCCCTCCCATGGACACTAAACACCTAACAGCAGAAAGAGTGCCACTACCAAACCTGTGTGATCACATCACGTCATCCAAGACCTAACAGGTTAGTTAAAAAGCCACGACAGGGGAAGACATCACAAAAGCAGCTGACTGATATCATTCATTACTGTAAGTGTCCAACTTCGACTCCACAGTCATTACTGAACCCACAGAATTTTAGGTAAAGGCAGTGTTTGAAAACACTGGGGTAGTGATCTATGGCCAGATCTTCCCCTCAGATATTTCAGTATCAAATTAACCACCATAACTTTCTCAAGCTATTCTATCCTCTTCCTGGAGTGTCTTCAAGTCCCAGCAATTCCATAGTCTCCTTCATTTCATACTCATGGGTAGTGGAATACAACAGAGCACATCTAGGCGGTGTTCTTTGCTGGGAGACACTTCAGTAAAATCTTCCAGCAAGAAGTTATATAGTTACAATTACATTGGAAAAATACATTTGCCTTTTTAAAATTCAGCTATTAAAAGCACTAACAAGCCCAAAAGGAAAAGAGATCATATTTATCAAAATCGCGCAGTTATGATAAACAAGCAACATATCCAATTGCATAAAAACTATTTTATCCAGTGAAGATGATCTATTAAGTACAATTTTTTTAGATCTGTGTATGAGAAAATAATTAATAATCTACAAATGACCAAACAAAGCCAAAACATTCTTGTAAAGGGATAATGCCTTTAAATAAAACCTAAAGTTTAACAAGTTTAGAACACAACAAACCTATACTTGCCTAAAAGTTTGTAAACTTGAAGTAGAAGACTGGTTTGGCCTCTTCCCTAGACTGCATACACTGTACCTGCCACAAACCATCGAGATATCGACAGAATAGGATCACCTTTTATAAGCATCAAATAGAAGTGTTTAATTGCAGTTCTGGCTATAACTCAGTAACAGTTCTGTTAAAGAGTTTGGAATAGGAGCACAAGAATTTAGAAGTACTCAGTTTCTAAAAAAGCCTTAATCTAGTTACAAAACCTTTAAAACTACTGAAGCATTTAACAAAACAAAGCGAAAGCACTAACTGTACACTGAAAATCAAACAAAATGCTTTATGAATCAACTATTACAGATCTTGAGCAAAGTAATAAACTCTCAATAGAAGTACAAATAATAAAGCACCTTTCTGTAGTTCTTAATTATTTCTGTGATCTGTATTTTTATAAAAACATAAACAAATGGGTGGCATCACAGGCAGAAAAAAGTGATCTGCTGTTCAATTAAAAGTCAATTATTTGGATCATATTTTCAGTGTAGACTATTTAAAGCAACTCTCATTATATACAGAATTGGAAAGATTTTAAAAACTTTTTTTTTTTTAAATTACAAGTTTCTGACATGAGGACAGAAATAGATCTAATTATACCACTCGTCAAAGAGAGAACATCTGGGATGGGACTGACTAAATTTAAGCCCCTTGAGCAGGCTGTGAAATGACAAACAGTTGCAAAGGTACAGGATTTTCTGATTACAAGTTAAACTACTGTTGGTGTATAACACATGCAAATTCAGCGTGCTGATTTCCATGTTCTGTTTGAGCATATCATACAATTAGAGCAACACATATATACAGATGTACTCCATTTATACCTGTGTGTGTATACGCATACGCAGTGTGAAATATTGCAACATTTAACAAAATTTGTCAAAACCAGGAATATACTCTTCACAGTTTGGACCAAAAGGTCAATTTCCTTAATTCCTAGAATCAGTTAAAAACAGGGGGGATAAATATCAGCTCTAAACCCATTTTCTTACAGACAAAAAGCTCTTGATGCTTTCAAGATATATTTTTTGCTTTTAAGATATATTCTGCAAGTTCATCAGAGATAGGAAAACTGAACTATGACTATCTAGTAAGGAGTTCATATTAAAAAGTGTGCTGTGTAACAATTTGAAGGATTATTATACTAAGGAAAAGAAGTTTAATGCTAATAATTTCTTGTCTCAGACTTAGGGTGGGGAAAAAACTAATGCTCAGGCACGACTATTTTTTTTAAATATTTCTGTGCACTGACTCAAATGCAAAAAGCCTACAGCAGGCAGTTAAAAATAAGTAAAAGGCAGCAGAGAAGCTAAAATGAAAACTTTCATTTAATTCTATCTTTAGGAGCCAAAACCAGACTCCTTAGCTGCAATTACGAGAAGTCTTTCTACCTTGCATGAAAATGAACCATTCTTGGAAACAGGCTCCAAATTAAGACAGTTGTCTGCCATACACGTGCTTCCAAGACAAAACACACTAGGCAAAGATTCCCCATTCATACCTCAAAAATATCAAATGTTCATATGAAACTATGTAAAGGACTGGAGGTTAAATTAATTTCCACATACATAAAAACTCAGTACCTATTTGAGCTTTCATTCATTTGATCTGAGGATCTCCAGTTTCCTCTTCAAAAATAACTTCATGAAGTCCCAATAAATTGCAAGGGGAATCCTATCACATTTGAAAGATTGCAGGTTATGGGGGAACAGCTAGAAAATTCCGAAAGGGGAGGAGTAAAGAACATATTAGCCCAAGTAGGTATTAATTCTGCTGTTTAAGAATCTGTCATTTAAAGCATTTACTCAGAAGCCACACTTAGAGATCAGATTTCTAGTGCTGGACAACAGATTGCAACCTGCGGCAGATCTTGGAGCTCAGCTGGTTCTCCATAAGACACTCATTTCCAAGGAAAACATTTCCCACAAACAGACAGGAAATCACATCAGACCTCAAACATCTTATAAGCGGCATGCGGGTTTGTTTTGTGGGAACAGAGTGCTAAAGTTATTACTCTGTCTTGCACCTGCATTTAATTAAATTTCGAGATGAAGCTGAAGAGAATTTTAACATTTATGTTGAATGCTGGTCAATCTGCACTTATTAAGCACGAAACTTCGTCAGGAAACAGAAATGGACTTTGATTCTCAGTGTCAAAAAATTGTATCCAATATAATCATCAGGAGACTGCAAACAATTTGTACAACTCTCCAGATTTAATACAGATTCCCTTATTGTCGCCTTGATGTTACTTCAAAACTGAATTTCACAGAAAAACATAGTCCCTCAAAATTAAAACCTTCGTCACCTACTGGAAGCACTTGAGGTAAACGTTATGCTGTGGTATAAAGAATAACTTTGAAAACACTGTCAAGTGCACAGAGCAAGCGATACTCTGGCAAAACCTTTGAAGTGTTCCGTGGAAAGAAAGTATCAAGTGACTTCTCATAAACCATGACCTAGCCTTCACATGTTCGTCATATTGAAAATGTTCTGAAAAACAAACCAGGCAAGCCAGTTCAGCAAGGAGTTCCTCTTACCTTTCAAAATCAGACTCCGAGTTCAACTCTTTAGCCTGCTCCTTTTTCTGTAATGTATCTTATACAGATTGCTGTGGTAGATGAAGAAACATTTTGAAAATGTTTGCAGATAACTAGTTTAAATTCCCCAAACAAGGAGCTTTTGTTGGTTTTGGAGGGTGGGTTTCTTTGCCTTTGTTTTTTAAACTAAGTGCTGCCTTGGAAATTTTGACATTCACAATTGTTAGCTATGCACAAAAAAGTAGTTCTTGAATGTGTACTTCTGAGAAGGTAGATCCCAAATGTATTAATGGGGATATCACAGCATAGTAAAAACATAAATGTAGACTACATTTCAGAATAGCCTTCTCTTAAAACAATGATACAAGACTATTAACAGAGGTTATAGGCATGAAAAACAAACTATAAACTGTGAGTGAATCCTGCCAGAAGATTAGAGTATGACTACAGAGAAATAAATTCTCATATGTGTCTATGCATCCGTTTCCACAACCTTCAGAGCAGCTGTCATACAAAAGTCACTGCTAGTGACCACAATAAAACATTTCACCAACTGGGATATTTAGTCTTAAGCCATCCTTGACATTTGGTGAGCCAAGTAATAATGTCATATTCACAACAACACACTCAGAATTAAACCATGCAGGGCAGATCTTTGTGAAATGGTGCAAAAATCCTTAGGACTTCCATGAACCATGTCAAGAAAACACTCAGGTTTTAGTTTTGAGAGGATGTGAGGGGACGAGGAGGATTGGTTTAGTACTGCGATGCACCATCAGCGAGTGTACCCATAGGAGGCTGCTGATTGCATGGTGTCGGGGAGGCAGGAGGCAGACACGGGGAAGGCTCCCGATGCTGAATGACCTGTATGAACCCACTCACTTAGAACTGCTGGTAGAGATCACTGGTGACATGAGAAGATGGCAATCTCTGCCAGGGAAGGTTATTAGATTCCTTTGTAATCAGGAGTAATGCTGGCCAGAAAGTATTAGCATATGGATCATCAAAGATTGTCTTTGGAGGGGCTTAGCATTTCAGCCACATAAAGCCAAAGCTAGCCAGACAGCATTTTCAGGCTGTTATCTTTTACTCCAGAAATGCATCTCCTCTTCCACAACTAGACTGCTGCTGCAAGTATCGGAGCAACTTAATTCATTTTTGTTTGTTTTATTTACATTAGTAAACAGCTATCAACTACTTAAGCACACTTAAATTCAAATAACACTACTTCAAAAATCTTTCTTCCCTTCTGTATGTTCTGCACAAAAAAAACTGGACTTACTCTCTCTTGTTTTGTCACAGATTAATTGGTTTAGGTGACATGAAAACAGATTACTTTATCCTCATAGTGACATATTGCTAAATTTCAGACTATCAAGCTTCTTTTGATCCTTTCAAATGATAGGACTAGAAAATAGAACTGTTAAGCACTTCACCTGTCAGAAAAAAAGCTAGACTTGTATTTCATTTTAATATAGTCTGGCTGGTACCTTAATATAACACATCTGTAAATCCCCAAGAAATTCAGGTCAGGCTAGAAGAAGGACTACAAGTTAGCATCTAATACAAGCAAAGCTATAAAGTCACATTTAGAAAAACAATCAACTCTTGCTTCAGTTTTATTTTTCACTAGCTCCAGCTATAATTATTATGGTAAGAAAAGCTGAAACATTAGACAGCACATTCAACAAAGTACCCTGCCACAATAGCTCTTTGGTTTTCTGGATAGATACAAGCTCTCCTACGATGAAAACAGACAATAAGGTTTTCAGGAAGGACTTGAATTCTTTCGGGTTTTGACTAGTATTAAAAAAAAAAAAGTACTAAATGCAGAAGCTTTATTACCAATGGCAAGGGAGAAGCAGCAGGGACAGCTCCCTTAGCTGAAGCAGTACAATGCCTGTCAGTCATGGCTGTATCCTATATAAATTGGCTGTAAAACACACTGCTCTCTTCCTCCCCAAACTCTGTTTGTAGTGCTGCCATTTAAACCAGTTACTTACCAGAATGTACAGCCCACAGTATTAATTTTGAGAATCACTGACCTATCACAAAAATGTCCTATTTGTTTGGAGGTTTTTTTCGATTTGTACACCCACATCACTAAGATTGACTTAGAATTAATCTCACCTAGTGAGCACACTGAAGATAGCAGAAGAAAAATCCAGCTGTCAAGATAATATAGAAGCCTATAATGGGAAATGGTCCCAGAAATGTCATCACCGCATACGTTTTCAAAGAACACACACTTGATGTTACATCCTGCTCTTAAACAGAATCTCCATTAAAGGTATCACATACTTAAAAGAGAAGTTATCTCCTAACATATGGTTCACTTCAGATCACAGGCTAGAAGATGCACAGTCCTGCTCTAAAGACATACATGTAAAGCCTATTCAGAAAGTGATCTTGTCACATTTCTTGCCTTTTCAGAGGAAGACTTTTCAAAGCAGCAAACTATTTATGAATTCCTGAATGCCAAAAAAAAAATTCTACGAACATCAGATAATCTGTAAATAATAGCCTGATCAAGAAGCAAGACACAAAGGAAGAAAGATCAATAACCCTATCAGTAGACCTTCCAAACCTCCTTACATGTCAAGAAAAGACAGAATTCACTTTATTTTCCATTACTCAATTATTTGCTTACCATCAATTTGGCTCGTAACACCAAGAACTAATGTAGCTTGCACAATCATCACTTAATGATGAAGATTTTTAACCAAAACTTTTGTATTATTCCTTATTACAGTATAAATAGAAAATACATTGATTAAACTACCTGAAAATATAACCTGGTAAAAGAGAATATAAAGTATCTTTGTCACTTGCTCATGAAGGTAACGAAGCACTTCTACACCTGCCGGACCATGGGTATCCTGTTTCAGTCAAACAACAGGAATGACACTTGTGGAATCAAAGTAGCTGCTGAAAAGATTTTACCTTCCAGAGTCTTCTCCTTTCCTTGGGTACTGTGGTTCTGAAGACTACAATGAAACCTATTTTTTTCCTCTTGTGGACTTCTACCTCTGGTTAAAAGCTCATTGACACCACTGTAACACAAATGTCTGGAAAATCTATCATTTCAAAGAAAATTACCAAAAGTCATTCCAGAATGTAAAAAGTGCAAATATATTCTCTTTCCCCAAACATAAGTAGCATCAAGTAGCATCATTTTCAGTCAACCATTTTTGAAGAGGTCACTGATTTATCCAGCATATCCCAAGCTTTAACAACATTAACTGAAGGTATTTCCTGCAGAACAGAAGAATTCACATCAGGTAAAATATTTCCTTTCCTTCACCACAGATAACCTGCAGCAATAATCTCTAATCATTAAAAGCTATATGTTTTAAGTTTGTATAATCTTTTATGTAGTTACAAAGCCTTTCTACTACCTAGATATGAATTATTACACATCAAACAGGGAGTAAGCATGCTATATGACCATTGAAGGAATTCATTAAAACCCAACAGTATTTTTAAATATTTTGATAAATACAGGCTGAGTCCAGCTTTTACAGTAACTAATTTCTTTGCTTTGCCAGAACATGCTTACGTATAATTAAAATAAAACACGAGAGCTTTACAGTAACACTGAAACTTCTGATAAGCTATTGCCAGAAATACCACTTAAATAAACTGTGTTGATTTTAAATTACTAACATAGAATGTATACTAAGTATTTTCTTTTTAGGTTCAAATATCTTACTGGACATTTGGAAAGGACTTCCTTAAAATTTTATGATTGACATTTTCTGATAGACAATTACCCAAAACAAAACAAAAAGGGAAATGGTACTGTAAAATTAGATACAAAGGAAGTAAATCAAAAAGTGTTTTGCTCAAACAGCTGTTACTAAATGCTCGTGGAAATACACACATTGAAGAATGACATTAATAATAGCTACAGATGGTTTTTAAATCCATCTATCCATTACAGTTAAAAGGGCTATGCAAAAGTGACGATATGAACAAACAACAAAAAAGACACTGACAGGCACAGAAGCCTATGTGCAACATCAGCAGATCCTCAGAGAGCAAAGTTCCTTGTGGCTGATGGAAGCAAATGGAACCACAGCTCACCAACATAAGCTCAAGTATTTGACCATAATTTCTTGGCACGTACTCTTCAGCGTCTCATGAGTTCAACTATATTTCAGAGGAGTAAAATAATTTATGAATTTGGCTGGTACAGAAAACTTGTGTAACTTCCAGTTTATAACCCTATCTTTACATCTTATAAATTAAGCATTACGAGAAATGGTGTAGCTGCAAATTTCCATCCTTGTTCTCTGTGGAGTTACTTGTTATTTTATGTTATTATGCTTAACACAATGTACGTGGCATAACATAATATTTATGCTGTAAGTTATTCTGATTCCCTAGGAGCATTAAAATTATTCATGTTTTCCCAGCTAAAAAAAATGTACTGAAGTTTGGTTTGGGGTTT
>Ga0181612_153362_pt1 | contig 11619 bp, 10 predicted proteins | sample HoacroProtozoa21_FD_119630 | JGI IMG/M metagenome (GOLD analysis project Ga0181612, IMG submission 119630) | Hoatzin crop microbial communities from Cojedes, Venezuel. Combined Assembly of Gp0051906, Gp0051904, Gp0051908 | reverse complement strand
GGCTGCCCCCTCCCTGGCAGGGTTCAAGGCCAGGTCGGATGGAGCTCTGAGCAACATGGTCTGGTGGAAGATGTCCCTGCCCATGGCAGGGGGGTTGGAACCAGATGATCTTTAAGGTCCCTTCTAACGCAAACCATGCTATGATTCTATGATTCTATGATTCTGTATTACCCTACTCGAGCTCCGTGGCGTGGGACTCGGCAGCCGGCCGTGCCGGGGATGTGCCCCCTCTATTGCCTTTCCTCCGGGCAGGCCCACGCATCACCAGCGTGAAGCTGACGGGAGTTACCCTCCCTGCCTTCTGCCGCTTACAATGGAAATCAGTTCAACAGGATGAAAGGCTGATGGTGGGAAAGCGTGTCAGAACATACAATGCAGAGAACACAACTCTTGGGAGAGAGATGTTTGTTTTGTTATTTGAAAGGGCTCGGGATTTAGCCGAGGGGGCGTAGTTATAATTTACTTTAAGGGATGCTGACAATTGCATTTGTCAAGTCAGATTATGGTCATGCTGTCATAAAGGATCACTCTGTTGTTTTACTGCTAGTGTGTATATGCATAAGTACTTTGGGCCTCAGTGAGGATAAAAATGTGATGTGCGAAAACCCATATTGCTGCCAAAATTTCCACGGTGCTACAAGGCCCTTTGGTCGCAATGGGACTATTCCGTGCGTACGTTACAGCACTTGAATGGATCTTTAGTCTTTGCAGATCTGAAATAGCTTGACCTTCTGACAATCACTCTCTTAATTACTTGTCCCCAATACAGGCAGACTGAATGAGATACACCTAGACCTTTTCAAACCCATGTGAGCTCGGTGCCGACGAGATTGGGCTGACACGGGCACCTTGATCTGCCCATGCATTTTTTGCTGTTCGTTATCACGACTGTCCTACCAAGTTACGCTACTGTTCTTACAGAGCATTCCTATTTGCCATTCCCCTTTTATTTCTCTTCATTCTTTATTTCAAACTCTGAAAGTCTGAGGATTGATCTACATTTTTCTTCTTTTCCTCAGAAGAATGCCTGTCACTACTTATATCTCTTAATCAAACGTTTCCTTTCCACGAAAAGACCTTGTGTTTGAAAAAGCCACGTACTCCCAAGAAAGCTGCCAGTACTGCTGGGGGACGATGCTTAGCAAGGATACAGGGGCTGCTGGGGTCCTGAGCCGTGTGGGACAACTCTGAGCCATTTCAAGGCCCTGACATGAAAGGTGTTCCCTCTCAGGCTGCGTACCAGTGGATGCGGGCAGGCCCCTGCGTAAAGCGCGTCCGATTTGAGTGGAAATGACGGGGCTTTGCTGCAGTTGTCCACACTGAGGTGCTAGTGAAGAAACGGCTTGGTCGTCCCGAGCTTGGTTTTGTGCTTGTGTCAGACCCCTCGCTGTCCCTTCTCTTCATGGGAAAAGAGGGGTGAAGACCCTAGGTGGATGCGCAGGTAGACAACAGCCTGTGCCATTTTTTTCCATTACTTTCCAGATTACTCTCTCCCTTCTGCCCCACGTTTGCTATCCTTTGTGCTCCTGAAACGCAGTAGCTGAGCTGAGGAGAGTCCAGTCTTTCCACCCTGAAGGGCTGCTCTGAAAGAACTATTTTCTGCACGAGGGTGGGTATGTTCAAACACATCTCTGGCAGCTGGAGAGGCAGGACGGGACGTTGACAGTGTGCATCCAGCTCACCCGGAGCGGGTTGTGGGTGCTCGTGCCAGGCACGCGCTGCGTGCCCACCTGAAGGGAGGCGCTTCTGCAGCACTGCCTCCGGCTTTCTAAAAATCAGGCTTAGCTGAGAAACCCTGAGGTTGTTACAGGTTATTTCATTTTTGGGATAGAAATGCTCTGTGTCTGCGCCCGGACGTGCATTTGATTCCCGCGGCACACTTGGCCGTGGCCACCGGCGCAGGCAGGTTTGGTCACCAGATCTTGCTCACTGGCACCCAGCTCTCCCCGTCTTCTCAAGCCCTCAGCCCCCTGAAACCTCAGTGAGACGCTGCGGGGCTTTTCCCGGCGCTGCTTGCTCGCAGACGGACGCGCGGCTGGCCGTGCGCGCTGCGGCAGCCGGGGTCTGGCGGGGGTCTGGCGGGGGTCTCGCCGGTGGCACAGCTGTGCCGCCCGCCCCGGCGCAGAGCGAATTCCCCCGGGTGCCGGGGCTGGTGGGCACACCTCGGCTTAGCCATGTGGCCAGCGTTTAACCGCAGCGTTACCGATTCGCACCCGAACAGCTGACAGCCTGAATAATTTACTGCGTGCGAATGGCGGGACCTGCCGCCTCAGTTAGCGCCGGGATCCGGTTGCCACAGCCCATTAATCGTAATTGCTAGTTTGTGCTGACAGGAGCAGGGCCGTCGCCCTGTGAGCGATTAGGCAGCTACCAGGGAGACCATCCCCCTCATGGCCCTCCCCTGCGAGGTTTTTTCCTTTCTTTTTTTTATTTTATTTAATTGAACTGCAGGGCCAAACCCAGTGAGTCCCACACGCTGTGTCCCCCCTGCCCCCGGGAAAACGCGGTTGCTCTGGGTCCCAATCGGTCCCCGAGGGTTATGTGGGGCTGCCCAGAGACGGACAGGTCACCGTCTGCTTGTAGGGGGAGAGCTTCCCCAGCACAAGCCCTGCTGCAGGGGACCAGGGCCACCAGCCCCGGCTCGCTCGCAGGGGACCATCCTCCAGGGCCTCCCCACCTCCGTCCAGCACGCCCATCAGTCCAGTTTTTAATGACTAAAGCAAAGAAGCATCCACTCCCTGTCTTGTCTCTTAGATTTCTTCACCAAGAAGCTTTTTCATGACAGCCCGACTTCTCAGTTCCTTTTTTCTTTGCCATTTCCAGCCTGCCATGCCCACCCATAGCTGGGCCATCCCGTACAACGGCTCAGACACCCTCTCTGCACTGCTCTGGTACCCTCTCTGCTCTCTAAACCCACCAGGGTCTTCTGATTCTTCAGGAGCTTCAGATTTGGTCCTCAGTTGTCTTCGCTGATCAGTCAACTCTTGGTGAATGCACTAGTTTCAGTTTTGGATGCTTTTGCCGTGGGGGGAATCGCAGGATTAAGCTCCCAAAACACAGTGGTTAGGTTGTATCGGGGTATTTGTAGATGGGGCACTTAGGGACGTGGCTTAGTGGTGGACTTGGCAGCGTTAGGTTTATGGCTGGACTCAATGAGCTTCATCTTGGAGTTTTTTTCCAGTTCTATGATTCTATGATTTGTAGCTGCTGCTCAGCTATTGCAGCCGTCGTGAGTGCCCGGGAGGGTGGACTGCTGGCAGACACGGCTGCAGCAAGGGCGAGAGGCGGGAGAGAGAAGAAGAAGCGTTCCTGCCTGCAAAAGCCTGGGAGAGCAGAGAGAGTGTAGACAGTGGGTGTAGGGGACAGGGAATGGAGGAGGAGGAGGAGGAGGAGGAGGCAGCAGAGGGACTGGGGAGTGGGGTGAGAGCAGGCGCAGCCCCGGGGCAAGCCCGGGCCCAGGGAAGCTCCCCATCAGAGCTGGGCACGAAGGAGCGGGGCTGCTCGATTTGGCTTGCAACCACAAAAGATCGTTTTTCAAGTCGACGCCTTCTAATTGACGAGTGTGTGAGGGTGCAAGCCCACATGAACAACTGTTGTTTGAATGGCTGGGGGATGTGGAGAGCCGGGGGGGAAAAAACCCCTCTGGAAATGGTGTCAGGAGCCTGTTTGGCATCTCGCAGTATGTGAGCTATTTCAGGTATGTTTGCTAAACCTCTCCGTTACTTGCCAGCACATGGTATAGCTATGCCTGTGTGCGCTGCATGACGTATAGAAGAGGACGTGTATCCTGGTGCAGTGACACACAGGTTTCCTTCAAATCTATCATGTCAGGCCCCCATGTACAGCAGAGGAAAACGAGATGTCGTGGCGGTTTGCTGTTCTGGTCGATGCAAACTGTATTTAGACTTGAGCAGCTCTTGGACATCTGAGAAGTGGGAATGATTTTTCTTGTTGCTTTTCTTTATGTAGCACAAATCACAAATAGCACAAGCCCTCTGTTACCCATCTCCCCTCCCTGTCAATCCATGTGCTTAGAATACACAGCTGAATCCAGGCAAAAATTTTGGAAAATCTCTGCTGGGGGGAAGACACATTGTCTGATGCCTTCCTTAATTAGAACATACACTTGATTTGTCTATCCTGGAACGTGAAAGGCATTTGTGTGTTAAGCAAATACTTAATAAAGGCTTATTTTAACCCTGCACAAATGTATGCAGCTCTCTTGCCTGCTCAGTTTTGCCAGGAGTATGAGCATTAAGGGTGAGAAGCAACCGGTTTGCATCCTTCTGGTGCCGAGAAAAAAGAGATGGCTGAGTGCAGGTGTGATGACAGAGGTCTATAACATTGTTTTACTGTAGGGATTGATTGTTCTTCCAGTGAAAGGAACAGGGGCATCCAGTGAAGCCAGCAAGAGGCAAGCTCAGAGCAAACAGAAGAAAAAACCTTCTCCGGAGGATGCATAGTGAGCTCCTTGCTGCTGGATGCTGGGGAAGCTGAAAACGTGCTCAGATTTGAGGGGAGACTCTACAAATCAAAGGAGGGGAAAGCTGTCGAGGGCTGCTAAATGCACAGCAGCCGCTGCTGGCTGAGGCAAATCTGCCAGTGGTTGGAAGCTGGACAATGGCGGTCTGACCCAGTACAGCTGTTCTCGTCTCAGTCATCCACCCCAAAGAGGGGATCTGCTCTCAGATGAGGTGTCTGGGCCACATCCTATGCGCTGCGTCAACCAGCTGCGGTGGGCTAAAACGGAGCTTAATCCATGACATTCATCTAACCCCACCATTCCTCTGGAGGGGCTTCAAGAGCGCTGCACCCTCCAAGGCATTTATCAATGCCCACCTGGGTTTAGCCGAGGAGCAGTGACTGGCCTGAAAAATCCCTTGGCTTGAGCTGGCCTGTGACGGAGAACAGGCATCTGCCTAAAATTAAAAAAAAAAAAAAGAAAAAAAGAAGAGGTCACAACATATTGAATTTAATGTCCTCTTTACCTAGACCTCCCACCTCTCTGAGGCCTGGCACACACGCCTCTTCCGAGCAATCTTCCCTCCGTCAAAGCTGCTTTGAGCTCTGCTGGTATTTCCATGGGTGAGATGATTACTTTGCTCTCATGCAGGAAAGGAGTTTGTCCCCAAAGCCCTGCTGCTCGTGATGCCCGTAGGATGGCTCTGGCTCAGAGGAGCTCTTTCCCATCGCATGTAAACACTGGCCATGGAGCTCCAACCTGCAGCTGCCACCTTCTACCGGTTAATGCCTCCTCAGAAAGCACCTTCAAAATTGCACTAAAATACGTATGAAAACCTACTTGGGAGAAAAAAAGCCAACAGCAAAAAAAATCCACAAGCAACTTTCTGAATTCAGTTATCAAATTTCATTATTTTTTCATTGTTTTAATCTGACACAGCTTATTTCTGAACGACAGTCGTGGTGCAGATATCTAGAAATGGTTGGACTCCATGATCTTAGAGGTCTTTTCCAACCTATGGTTCTATGATTCCATGAAATCTCACTTGAAATGCTAGAAAAGTATACTTCTCCAGAGCCTATTCCAGCTTCGTCTTCCATGTCTCTGTGTGCTGGGACCTGTTGTACTGACCAAGGCATGGAAAGGTCCTCAGCAGCTCTGCAGGTGCACAGGCTGCTAAACACAAATGTTTTCAGACGGACAAATTCACTAAATAAATTTAATTCGGATATTTTTCTCTCTTCCCTGAGGTGACCTTGCGGTACGGCCCTCTGAAATTCATCTCTGCCGTGGTGGGATCTTGACGTCTCCGCAATGTGCCGTTTGCTATGCCTGGGCGCTTTGCTCCCCCTTAATGCTTGGCTTTTATAAGGAACTACGCAACAGAGCAGCCCGGGGGACGGGCAGGAAGAAGTGACACTTTGATTGACCATTTTACATAATCTTTAACAATAGAAGGGTTTGAGTGACTTGGTACAGCCTGTACTCAACATAAAACCCAGTCTCTTATCTAGAAGTGCTTAGATGGCAAGATAAGCTGTTAATGCTGGTAGAGGAACATTACTGAATAAGAACACAATGATGATATTTTTTTTCCCACTTCCACTCTTTTTACCTTATTTAAAATGTTCCCTTGAGCATTACCTGATAGACTGGAGGCTTGCATCAGGTCATTGTTTTGGTTGGACGGGCTGAGATCTTTTCCTCGTTTTAGCTGATGAAATGGTTGTGGGGTTTTTTTCCTCCTTTTTTAAGTAACCCAAGATACAAGCTAAGCAAGACACACGTGTTCCAATCTGATAGAAAGAGGCTTTTACATCCTAAGAATTAAACCCTTGTTCCAGATTACAGGGATATGTATTATCTAGCGATATTAATACTTAAGTATAAGAAAACTTTATATAATGTAAATTTCCCCTTTTTTTCCTTTGCTGAACTAGCAGCTGTTGTGCGCCATACCGGGATGTATGCTGAGTGGTGTCTAAATAATGTTTACATTATATAAATTGAAGACGAGAATGATACTAGGACAGCCTGTCACCAGAGCCATCTTTCGAGGCTTGTCATGGAGGAATCCAAAGGAAACCCACCTGCATTCACCCCAGAGCACCCGCGTTTGCCAGCTGGGTGGTGGGAGAGCAGGGAGCAGGGCTCTTAGCTGCCTTGTCTTCAAAGGTGAGGGAATGGAGTAAGGCTCTGGCATTTGTCCTTTGCACTCACACCTCAGTTCTTGAGTCTGCTGTTTGTCCCATGGGCCTCAGCTCTGCAGAAGGAGGATGTTCTCCAAGACAGCGCTTCTGCCCTGGCATCAGTGGAGGGATCAACACTGGCCCTTCACAAAGAGCCCTTCCATGGAGTCAGGGATGCTGGTCCACACACAGGACATCTGAGTGGGTCTGTCGCACCACACGTGCATCCCCTCCGGGTTGGCTCCATCCTGCCCTGCCAGGATGGAGAGCAATGCGGGGGCTGGAGGGGACTTCTGCAGAGGGGGTTGGCCTGGGTGGGAATTTCTTTCTGGCAGGGGAGAAGGGAGGTCCCTGCAACATGAGATGATGTGTGGGGAGACATCTAGGTTGGGGAAGGACTAGCGAGAAGAGGCTGCCCCTTGGGAATCGCAAATTTGAAGGAATCCTGCCCAAAGCCTCTGTGCTGCAAAGGGGTGGTGGGGAAGCACCTGAGCCCAGTGGCTCTCCTAACTTGTGAAGTGCAGCTATAGGGGAGGCAACAGCTCTGCAAAAATGGCATTGCAGAGGGTAACAATTCAGCACTGTCACGTTTTGGCAGGGAAGGCAAGTGTCCTGCTGGGACATGTAATAGGAGAACAGCTTGGTAAGGACCTACAACCTCATCCTCCTACTCTGCTCACACTTGTGTGGCCTCCACTGGGGCACCGGTTCCAGATTTAGTTTCAGTACTGCAAGAAGGAGGCAGGTCAGTTGTAGAGAATGAAGAAGAAAACAGAGCTCAGGGGCTTGGGATACATTCCTGAGGAAACATTGAAAAATCAGTGTTGTTTGGACTAATGAAAATACGAAGGGCTTCAACCACGTACACATCAGCTACGGGGAGCAGCGTTCTCCATGTCCGTGGGAGACAGGAAAAAAGTAATGGTTTAAATTGCAGTAGGGGAGCATTACATTAGACTTCATAATATAATTTCTATCAGTAAGGAAACTGAAGGAGTTGGATAAATTGCCTGAGGGAATCTGTGCAGCTTTCATTACTGGAAATCTTTCAGGACAGCTCAGACAAACCTCTACCCGGCCGCTCCCCTGCCCTGAGCAGGGGAGGAAGCAAGATGACTCCTTGAACTCTCTCCTCTTCTAGGACCGATTCAGCAGAGGGTGTTAAGCGTGTGCTCAGATCAGACTGGAGTCATTGGCTTTGTCTTGGCTGGGATACAAGCGTTATAAAAAGTGTTAAAGTTGATCCATATTCAGGAAAGCATTAAAACACACGAATCATTTCAGACACGTTTATCACCCGGTGGGTTTTGTCTTGCGTAGGAAGGAAAGGGCTGGTAACAGAATGTCTTAATTAACACATTTCAAAACTCCAGTGTGGATGCAGTCATGTAGCTTTAAACATCTCCTCGCTGGCCAAGTTGAAACCAACGCTGCCAAAACTTTCCAACACATCTTTAAATCCCAGCCGAGGACCAACCTGGAGGGGTTTAAGCACGTATTTAAAATGAAACCTGTGCTTAGTTTAAATGCTGCTTGCAGCGGTGCCCAGCGGGCAGTTTCGCGTCCCGGGGCCAGTGCTCACCCCTGTCCCTGGGGCAGGGGCTGCTCTCCCTGGAAACTGCAGTGGCCTGGGGTTTCTGCCCGAGAGGATCAGTGTGCCTGGGACCTGTTGGAGCAAGTGACGTGATTTCTGGTCTCAGCGAAGGGCAGCGGGCCTGGCAAAGCGGCAGCTCTTACAGTGATGGCAGTTTTGTCAGTCAGCCGTCAGTCTGGGGACCACCGGGACGTGCGGGGCTTTGCCGTCAGCTGTGCTGGGTGCTGGGTGCGGAGAGCAGCACCTGCCTGCCCCAGCACCCGGCCCCAGTAAGTCGGTACCTCACCTTCGGCTGCTCACGTCGCTCCGTTCATCGCTCCGAGTAAACTCCACTGTGTTTTTCCTTTGCCTCCCAATTTTTAATTCGTCAAATTTATTAAACGCCTCACTGCAGAGGATAAAACTTAATATTGAAACTAACGCACAGATGCTGTAATCCAGGCAAACCTAATGAATGATGAAATGTGAATTAATTAATATTTTCTGAAAGTTTTTTTTGCGTGAAAGTCCTTCTCTCGATCCTGCACAGTTGGACATTTTCTGCTTAAATTTTTGCAGTGTGAAGTCAGTGGAAGAATACAACTTACATACTTTTATATTTTAAAACACAGTATTTAGAAGACAGAGACTCTGTGAAATATTTCACCACCTTCTTTCAAAAAGGAGATGCATTCGACATACATGGAAAACCTTCTCCTCCACCTGTGGAATGCTTCACACAACTCACACTGGTACTTTTCGTTTCCCTGTCAGAATATGATTTGTATCACACAGTTGTTGTGTTTGTGACCTATCTGATTTACCACTTTTCATACATGCTTTCCATGCTGGAGACTGTCTTCTCTCTTGTTTCATTTAAAACCATCAGCATTATTTTTTCTGCAGCTTGCGTGCCAGAGTTTTAGCTGTGCCACTGGTAGCTTTGCTGGCCTCCTAGGCTCTGCAGGATGTATTAATTTCCTCTGAGCAATCGCAAAACCTTACTGGTTTTCCAGCAAGGCTTCAGCACGACTTCAAATGTGCGTATCCAATCCGAACAAATGCGATGCTCTTTAAATAGCTGGTGGGTTTGCTTTTTTAATCTATTGACGGGGGTGCTAGAGGTAACCTGTGCAGCGTCGGGCCAGTTCCCAATGGCAATGCTCGCACTGCAGCCCGTTTTCAGCCTAGCGACTGCACTACGCTCGTGGAAAACATTTAGCTATGGCCCTCATCAGCAGGAGACCCCATTTTACGGTAGATAGACGTCAGCCAACTTCACCGCAGCGTGTGGGGCTTCCCGCACTCACGGTGCTTCGCCTTGTGCCGGCTGGTCACAGGGCCAGGACCTGAAGGAGCCTGTCCTTTTGTCTCCGCAAAGCCACCCACCAGGGAAGTCCCCGCTCTGGTGTAACGAGTGGCAAAACCCAGGTTAAAACCAGCAGGACCAATATTTTCCCCTGCGTGTTTCCTGTGGTACACGCAGCCAGGGAAAGTGGAGGTAACACTGTAAACACTGAAGTAGCCTGGTGTAAAGAAAGGCTGGCAAGACTCTGGGGACGAGTCAAAACTTAATTCATTTTTAATCCCAGGGCCGGCTGGCAGTTGCTATTCTGTTATCACCCTTTTTTCGCCCCTCAATATTTTGATTTCAAAAATAGAGACTAAAAACAATAACTGCTTGGTTAGCAGCAGTTTCTTTATAAGCAATATAAATAGATGAGTACTGTACTGCCCTACACTGAGAGTTTGAAAAGGGTATTTAGAAGGCTCCTTAAGTTAAATGAAGTATAAGACCTTTATTGGTCTGTGGGCTGTGAGCGCCTGTGGCAATCCAGAGACGAACTAAGACCAACAGGGAAAAAAAAAAAAGTACCCTTTGATAAATAACCTTTCCGTATTAAATGCACATCAATCCAACATCAACAATTAGCTGTCAGGTGCTTGGCTTTGCTAGCAAAGGCCAATTTTCAGATTATTGCTAATTGCAGGGCGGGCTGACACATCAGCTCAGAGCCCCGGTAGCTAACGGCCGGGGTAGGAGCGGGCTTCAACAGTGGGAGCAGGGGAGGGCTGAGGCTGCCTGTCTCCAGCTTGCTGGCAGTTTGACTGTAGACTAAAGTAATGGAGCTGGCAGGGTGGAATCAATTACTGGCCAATGAAGATTTTCCCACAGGTCGAGGCTTGGGAAAAAAAGGACGTTCCCGCTGCCGAGACAGCTGGCATGGACTGTCCACTGGGAAAGGAGCCTGGAGAATGAGAAAAAGAGGGACAGCTCTCGGTGATAAACTGGTGACAGACTATAAATTATGAAAAGGGGATTTGGCAGAGGATTTAGAGCTTGCTACCTCTGCTTTTCCCTCCCCCAAGGTTTTAACGCCAGCCGTGTTCACTGAGTCATTCAATTATCTTAGTCAGAAAATAAGAAGTGCTGAGAGAAAGGGCTCAGAATATATTTTGCTGAGCAGAGTGTGCACACACGTGAGCTGAGCTTTAGAAACCTTTAAACCAGCACTTTCCCTTCCAAGCAAACCTTCAGACCGAGCCCCTTGATGCAAAGCTTACTAGTGCTGCCGTGCCCGGTGCTCTCCCGTGAGACGGCTGGATTGCTGCAGTGCTGTTTCAAAGGTCACAAAACATTTTGCCCTTTTGATGGCTTCGAAATTTCTTTCCGTGCTCCTTTTCTATAGCAGTTCACTTCGGTCCCAAAGAAGAGAGCAGCACCTACCTCTGCGTTTTGCTGCATCTGGGCAGCAAACTCAGTGATGTACTTGCTCTGAAAAACACTGTCCTTGGCTGGCAGAAAGGAATCATCAAAGCTTTCATGGCTGGGAACAATCAGCCCTTTCTCTACCGAAAATAAGATGTTTATGTCCTCAAAATTAAAATATAACAGTTTAAGCATGCACTGAAGTGAAATCTGTATATAAAAGACTGACAGGAATGGCAAGCTAAAGATGCAGGTCCTATTCCTCCTGCTCCTTTTGAATGTCCTCCCACAAGGATTGAATTGTTTCTTTCTTTCTTTCTTTCTTCTTTTTTGTACTCAGAGGAGTTCAGTTAGAAAAGTCAGGAGGCAACACGCAACATGTAAGCACTTGTCTTTTTTTGCTGTGTAACATTTATTCCCGATATTGTGATCAGAAAACTAAGAATCTTTGGGTTATTTTTGTGGCCTCATTATAACTGAACGATATCTGTAGTGGGACTTACGTGAGACTGATGAATTTGTCTGGGTTTTACACTGGTGTAAATGAAATCATAGAATCATAGAATGGTTTGGGTCGGAAGGGACCTTAAAGATCACCTGGTTCCATCCCCCCTGCAGGGACACCTTCCACCAGACCAGGTTGCTCAAAGCCCCGTCCAACCTGACTTTGAACACTGCCAGGGAG
>Ga0181612_151833_pt1 | contig 11619 bp, 7 predicted proteins | sample HoacroProtozoa21_FD_119630 | JGI IMG/M metagenome (GOLD analysis project Ga0181612, IMG submission 119630) | Hoatzin crop microbial communities from Cojedes, Venezuel. Combined Assembly of Gp0051906, Gp0051904, Gp0051908 | reverse complement strand
GTGTTTAGGCAACCACTTAATGGCTGAGGAGGAACTGTGAGGTCTACTGTATCCAAAACTGTTGAGGCTCTTTGCACAGAGGTGGCTATATTGAGCCATGATGATTCCACAAAAGCAATTACTGCCAAAAGAGGAGATAGCCCTTTAAGATTATTTGGGGAGATGCTTATGAGCCTGACATTGATGCGGACTGCACTGCTACTACAGCCTGAAAGTTGTAACATGCACCAGTGTTCAAACCATCCTCTGTATTAACCAGCTTATGGTATCCATTTTCTCCCAAGAAGCAAAAGAAGCCAAGAAAATTTTTGTTAAAGAAATGATCCAACTAATTTAAGCCGGGGAAGGAAGGAACTACTGTGAAGTAATAATTTGGCTTTGGTCTGCTTTACAGTGGTACCTCCTGGAACAAGCTCCTGTCAGGTTGTGTGGGAGCTAGAGCTACTAATGGACGCGTGATAAGTACTTTATTGTAATTTAGTGGCGATGTCAGAAGAATCAGTGTTTCTAATGCCTCTTATTATTTTAACTCTCAAAATACCTTCCAGCATATGTACCGTTTCCGGTGCTATCATGCTGCCTGTTAGAGCTATGGCTGTTTAATGATCTGAGCAGAAACAATTCTCCCACTTTCGTGCCAGAGAAGATCCTGTTCAACATGGCTGTCTTCACCTCTCTCTGATGTGGTGGGACAATACTTCATCTCAATCAGTGATGTGTAAGATTTGAATAAGATCAGGAAATTCTTAAAAATAAAATGTAAGAAACCTTTATTTTTGCTTTTGAGTCTAGAGGTCAGTTTTCAAGTTTCTGTTCTAAAATTAATATGTCTGAAAACATGTTGTTGTAGTTACTTTCATATTAGTAAATAGTGGTATTTTCAGAAGACCACAAAATACTGAGGATGCTGGAGGGAGGAAGCCCTAGTTCACAGATTTGTTTCCCGAGGTGCTCCTAGCTCTGTCCCAAGCCAGGCTGCAAACTGCACCTTTAGCAGAACAGCTGTGCGCCTCATCTTTTCTGCAGACACTTCCCGTGTCTTCACTGGTAACTGCTGAAACAGTGGAAGTAAAATCTGCATCATTGCTGTGCTTAGGAAACCCTTATTCCTACTAGTGACTCCCGTACTACTCTTATTGTAGAACTGAGCCTATATTTCTGGTTGCCCTTTCATCTGCATGGTTTTCATCTTCTATTGATGAAATGGTCTATAACTGAGACTGTATTTCTGTCTGGAATGCTGTTTAATTAGAATGAATGATGTTGTGTATATATAAGATTGTTTTTATTTAATAAATCTTTTCTCCGTGTGTATATTCTATGACAAAACTAATTAGGAATGACACACATATAATTCAGCAGGTTAGAGGGAAAAATTTTGTAGTACCTCTTGTACTGCTTTTCATATACGAATTGTGGACACTGTGGGTTCTTTGTTTGCTCTGTCACCTTGCAGTTCAGCTTACCAAATGTAGCTCAGCATTCTTGTGTTTTTGTAACTTGGGCTGTTGGCCATCTCAGGGTTCTTATTTCAATTACATTTTTATCACACTGATTCTTTTTTTATTAAGTTACCCTCCTTATAAAAGTTCATTTTAATTAACTCTAGTAATAAAGAAGTTATGAAAACTGTAACTGAGAAATGGTGATGTGAATTTTCACCAAAATGTGCATTTAAAAGAAGAATGGAAAGTTTATTTCTATTGCTATTTAATTAAAAGTTAAGAATCAGATATGCAAGCTGAGGGGAAAAATAAGATTCTTTAGGAGTTAAAATGAAATATTTGCTATTCTGTTCACACCCCCCTTTTTTTTTTTTGAAAATTATGTAACTTTCCCCATCAGGTTTTTCATTCTTGTGGTCTGAAGTGAACAAGTCCTGCTGTCATTGGAGTCAGTTATGAAACTTGTAGGGACTTCCTGGTGTAGGTTTAAACTTTTGGAGTCTTAATCCAGTGACACTATCATCTTCCTGGGTCTTTCATTATTTCTGCAAGCTTTATCACTCACTGCCCTGCTGTGATGTACTTTGATCCAGACACCCCTCTGTCTCTTCTGTAGACACTAAAGCACTGTTCTTGTTTACTTTTTTCAATATGTATGTTGTTCTCTATCCTCTCACCACTCACAATGGAAAATAGTTCATCTTTTTGTGTAATACCACTGATTTTCTTCTCTGTTTTATATATCAGGTGTAGTTAATGATGAGAATAACATTGGCGTTGTTACTGCGGACCCACTTTTTCAAGCAGAAAGATACTGTGTAGTGTTGTATGAGCAGGAAGAGTCTAGGGTTGTAAAAGAGATGCTCTCTCTGCTCCGAAAATAGCATTAGGCCAAAAGAGTTCCTGTGTCCTTGTGCCAGGACTGATATTCTTCCCTCCCCTTGAGTTTCTTCAAGCCTGCCTTCTCTCTGCCAAGAGCACCTTTCTACATTCATCTGGAAGTACAGTTCCTATGATACCAGCAAGATACCCGTCAGGTTTGTTTCTAAGTTAGATCTACCTTAAAATCTGATGCAAGTAGTAAATCAGTTCAGCTACCCCAGTAAATTTCTCTGGTGAGAAGACAAGGGAAGGAATCAACATAGTTTATAAACTTTCAAAATACATAGTAAGAGGTTTTCCCCCTAACTTGGTGATTTACTTCAGTTCGTTGTGAGTAAGTTAATACAGAGAAACATTGTTTTTGGTGCCAAAAATCATCAGGAACATAACCCAGAGCAATTTTTAAGGGCGCAGCTTTTAAACAAGCTTCTGGAAGAAGCATTACTTGACAGCACACAAGTGAAATAACCCAGTTTGTTATTTTAATCTCATATCTCCACTTCTGGTGTTCTGTCTTGCGGATGATTTGCATTCAGCTGAGGCTATGGCTGATGGGTTACCATAAATGGCTCAAAACCAGATTGGGCCCACTTGTATACAGCAATTTTTGTACATAATTAGAATAAAGCCAGGCAGCTTTCTGAAATACTTCTTTTCACCTGATTAAACCTGGAATCATTGTTACTGATATAAGACAGTTCGCTTTTTAGAATTCCATGATTGTTTTTTCCCTCCATGAAAAATAGGAGTAAAGAGAGGAGTTCTTTGAAATGGGCATTCTTGAATAAGAACACATTATTTGTAATTTAGGTAAACTTTTATATGTGAGAATTTGAAATTAACTATTTTTTGTATGTATGTTTTGAAAATATGCAATCCAAAATCTTCTGTGAAGAGCAATGATAATCTTTGGCAAACAGAAAATGTTGGATTTTGCTCTCTGCTTATTTTGTTAATTATGGAGAGACTTCATAGGCAATTGTACAACTGATTTTTCATTGAAAACTGAATACCTTGTCCAGTTCATCCTCTGAATGAAAAAAATTTAGTAGCAACTTTGGAAATTGTCTCAGAAGCTGAGTTGAAGTTTGGGGAAAAAGGAGAATTTGTTAGAAGAGGAAATAATTGTCACTTAACATATGAAACCAGAAGAGTTTGTTTTCAAATTTGTGTGGGTACGCTGCTTATAAAACAGCATCTGGTTGTATCCTGACCTTTGCAAGATAGCATTTGTTCTGTCTTTTCTCTCACTCTGTGAGAGGGAATATTGGAAAATACATGAGGTGACTTTGAAGACTTCTCTACAGTTAAGATGGATATTAAATTTTCATTGCAACTTGCACCAGAAACAGAAAAACAAATATTTGTAATCATATCTAACCCTGAGATCCCAATGGTGTATCCGTCTTGATATCAAACATGTCTAGAACACCACAGTATTGCTTTGCTGTCTTCCAGATGATGAGATGCTAAAATTCTGAATTAAAAAAAAACCAAGAAATGCAGCTGAATGTTTTCTGCCTGAGTTTGAAGCACAACCACCTATTTTTGTGCTGCAGTTTACAGCCAGGCTTAATGAAGTCTGGTCTGACATTGACCTGCCTTGGTATTTGCCCTTATAAAGTTTCCAGTTTTTATCTGTGCAAGTGCAATCAGACTGGTTTTACTGTATCTTAATGTATTGAATTCCCTTACAGCAGTCTGATTTTGTTCCCATTGTACCAAATATGAATTCTTCCACTGAATTCACAGAGAGCAAGAACAAACACTAAAATGTTGCTCCGGAGTAGATCCACCTTCCTTTATGTAAAAGGAAAGAAGGTAGTATTTTTATTGAGTTGTGATAGAGTCTGTCCATACTGGTATGCAACACTTCCAGCCTCTTGAGGGGACTATACAGTCTTCCAAATCAATGACTGTGTGTCAACCTTCTGTTTCTGTCAAGAATTCTAGATTAATTCGGATTCAAGAGCGTAAGGAAACGAAAGCTAGATCTCTGGTGCCACCAAAGAATGTCTGAGAGGAAAAATCATCAATTAGTATTTAATTCTGGAGTGCTGTTTTAGAATACCCACCCTCTAATATCCCTGTTCTGAACTGCATTCATGCTGCTCTTGACATTGTCTTTATTTCTTGATCAAAGGCTAAAGTAATATATTCTGGACATATGCAGGGTAAGAAAGCAAGTACTTTTTTGGACTAGTTTACCCTTGTCAAAGGAAAAGAATATGCAGCAAACTCGGCAATGTAGTCCCTGACCTGCGGCTCACAGCACAACCACAGGAAGGATTAGTAAAGGCTTTTTTCACTGAGCCTTTCCCAGGCAATGTGTTACTAGGGTATTACGGCCCCTACCTCACACATAGAGAAAACAGTTGTTGTTCTCTCCATCTTGCAAGACAGTCATGGTGCTTTATTCTTTACCGGTTTGCCCAGAAATGTGCTGTTTGCTGAAGGCCTCCAGATGGGTTAAGCGATATGGTCTAAGAGGCTGCAAATCTCTCTCACATCGTTATTATCGCAGAGTAAGATGTGGATGACAGAGAGCAGACATAGCTATCCTTGGAGTATGCTGTTTGAGAAGTCTCGTTTTTTGGGCTGGGATTGGGTCTTCCCCGGATCCAGCAGCATGAGTTAGTGAAGACTGAAAAATAGACAAGATTTTTCTATGTAAAAGGCTTTCTACTGTCTACTTGTTTTCCTGCTGTTCTGGTGAGGCCTCACAATGAAGTTAATGACAACTGCCTGTGTGCCTACCCTCATTTATGGGTAAACTGTTTTTGTACCACTGCAGAAAACCAGAGAAGTGTATATCTGCAGCCCAACAGCTCCAGCTCCACGGTTGCATGAGCTCGCTCCTGGTGAGCGCAGGGTAGCAGTCCAGGATTGGAGTGCTGAAAAGTCAATGTCAGAATAATTCATTTTCAGAAAAGGGAGATTAATCCAAAGTGAATCAAGTTCATGGAACTGAAGTCTAGGTAGCAGACAAACTGGTAGAAATTTCCAATGGGATTCCAGTCTCTGTGGGAGGTTGCTGTACATTATAGGAATATAAATGCTTTTTTCCCAAAAAAGCACATAAAAAAGGTTGAAAACAGTTTAAAGAAAATAAGAAACATCTGTCTTCCTCTTCACCCTTTTTTGTGTAGGTTATTAGACACTTCCCTGCTTAAACACATTGCCACATTTAAACTGATTTTTGTGTGTGTGTACAGAGTTAAGATGGAAAAGCACTGCCCAGCTGCAAGGTATTCTTTCATTTTGATTTTCTTTTCGTGTGTGGTAGCAGCCTTTGGAGATATAATATGAAGACAAGAAGATTGCTCTTTAAAATTCGTAACTGAGCTCCTGATCTCCAACTAGGTTATCTCATAAAAGCTTTCTTCACATTTCACCTTCTCCAGCTATATGTTTATTGACCATTTCACCTGGAGTTAAATTTTTCCCTTTAGCTGATGGTCAGATTCTTGGAACAGACAGAGGATGTTGCTGGAACATGTCTGAAGGCAGAAGAGAAAAGCAATGGGGCCAGTCTACCCTGGGCAGCTCTCCAAAGGAAGTATTACACACTTCACTTTCATGCCCTCATGTGCGAGACCTTGTGATATGACTATACAAAGTGGTAAAACTCAAAGTACGATTTAAAATAGAATAGGGTTTGCATTGTGTAGTATGAACTATCCATGTTAACCCTGAAGAGTATGTTGTAGCAATATTAATTGCTGTCTAAATAGCCTCTTTCTCTCAAATGTTATTAGCCTGACTATCTCCAGCTGTCCGTTTAAGCATATGTTACATTCATTCATAACTTTTGAAAAACAAACCTGCCTTATGTGTTGTCAGGATTAGTTGCACATAATCTCACTTCTTGGTTGGAAAACTAAGTCAGAAAAAGTTATTTATCCAAATGCTTGTAGCTGCTCCTCATCAGACATGGAAGTAGGTACCTACATCCCACGTCTTGTGTTCAAGCCACTGGTCCATACTATATGTACGCTATCACATATAGGCAGCTGCTCTTCACCAGAATATTTGAGCTTTACTATGCTTCGGTGCCCTCTACTGCTCCATTAAATTAATGCTGTCTCCTTGCTACTGTAGAAGCATGGTTAGTTTTGTTTTCCTTTTTAATATAGGCTAATTGGCCCAGTAGCTCCCCTGGTGAGAAGTTGCTAGTAACAATCATTAGAGTAATGGAAGTATACTGTACTGAAAATTAATTTACCTGAAGAAATTTTTTTCTCTTCTGCAAGTCTGACATGATTCAGACTGAGATCATGGAGTTTTCTTGTTTTATGGCAAGGGTAGGTACGAGAAGTTTTCATTACTATTTGCCTGAGTTTCTGAATATACAACATGTAGGATCTGATATTCAGAAGTACAGAGCCTTTTCACCTTCCACTGAAATCAAGAGCTACAAATTTTGGTTTGGGAGCTTCTCTGACTCAGCTCTGAGGTAAATTGTAGATTCTCATTCTTTTCCTCTGTTTTTGTAGGTCTGTGTTTTTTTTGTTTTTTTTTTTTTTTGCTATGTCCTCCTTTCCTCTAAAATGTTTTGCTTTTTTACCAGCTATACTGGTAGATTCACCCTCTGATTACCCCTGTTCTTTAGGAAGAAGGCTTGGAGTTTGTTAAGCCATTCACCAACGCTTTTTCTGTACTGGAGGCTTGTTACCATGTAGTTCAAGCTGCAGTGGTCTCTGTGGAATGGCGCGTAGGAAGCATTGCATGTTCTCACCCTCAGAGAAGAAATTCAGACAGCTATGTAATCTCCTTTCAGAGTTTTAGTCTCTGAAAATCGAATCTGTTATAGAAACCATTGTCCCATAATGACAGAAATGTTAGTCCTGCATGGCACCTCTTTTGTATAATTAGATGCAAACCAGACAAGGTATTCAATTGCATACAGTTTTTTAAATGTATAATTTGCTGTTAGATCCCCTGGCGGTAGTCCACATAGGTTGCCACTTGGTTTTGGATTATACACTAACGCAATGGTAACCTGGAATTTCAGCCCATTTCCAGTTTGCAATACTGAGTTTGCCTCCCATTGTTAATGACTGATAATACATTGGAGAAGTCAGTGGTTGCATATTCATGGTGCACTGCAGTGTGAGTTTTTTTGATGTTTTCAGAATGTGAACAATGTATTCTAATATAATCTATAAATAGATTTTAGGTTATTCATAATCCATCTTTATGTTGCAGATCTCCCTGTGGAGTGAGATTCCTAGCTTCAGTTTTTGTTTCTTCAGTGGTTCTTTCCAGCTGTCAGGAATGCCCATAGTAAAACGTTACATTAGACTTGATTTTCCCCTATTCTTAAGATATTCACAGAAGTTGAAAGAGAAGGATTATGAAATGATGTTTGTGACCTTCTGTATATCCAATTCATCTAGTTTACCTATGTATCAAACCAAGCAGTTGTCTGCATTAAAAATGCATGCTGTGCCCAGAGTCTCATCTGAATTTGTCCAATTTCAGCTACACTTAATAGGTTCCAGTTATACCCTTCTACAATTAATAAATATAAATGGGCTTCCAGTAAGTGGTATTTGCTCTTGGGAAGGTATCTGGACTACTGTAATCCTATGTTCTCTCTGTGAAGCTCCGTAGGTAAGACATTGTCTCAGCCCTTAGGCCATTTTTGTAACTACTTTTTGGACCTTCAGCTTTTGAACAGTTTTAAAAATATGGACACCAGAATTATGGGGAGCATTTCAAAATCAGTCTCACTATCTGTAGGTGTAATTGTAATTATTTTCTTATTCTTACTGGCTGCTTAGTGCTCACCTTACCTGTTTTTATTTAGTAATTAGTAGTTACACCTCATTCCTAATTCGCTTTTTTGATTCCTTGGTGAGGGTTACTTGAAATCTGCTACTCATTTAAATTCATTTAGCATATGCTTTATTGATTTTATAAATCTTGATTTTGAAGTTAAAATTAAAATGTGTGTACCAGATCAGATGCCTTGCAAAAGCTGAAATGTTTTATAACTGATTAACCCTCCCAGACACACCTGTTATCAAAGTGTGACACCAGATTTATTTGACAAGACTGTCTTTTTGTTGGTGTACATAGCAAAGTTTTCTCTGCTTCTGCTTTTCTGTTTGTGAGAAGTGCATGGTTTCCCTTATCTGTATGGAGCCATTACATTGGCACAGAAATTGAATGCAATTTATAATTCTGGTTTTAAGATGGGCTGTCAACAAATCCTGTCCTGACTGCTCTTGAGAGTATCGTATAAAAAAAATAATTGTTCCTGGATCTGTGATTGATGTAGCAGAACTGATAAAAGTTACATTGTTTAAAAGTGTTTATAAATCACCCTGTCCATATGTTCATTTCCTGTAATCTGTCATTATGGTTTCAAACATAATTGTGAGAGACACAAAACTGGCTTCGTAACACTCTGGAATGAGTTTTGCTTCCATTTGGTATACGTTGAAAGGTGGCTCAAAGCAAAAATTATAATCCTGGAATACCATTTACGTTACAACAGGATATCTTTGCTTTGTGGTTTTGAGTTACTGAAGGGAGTAGTCTGTCTTCTGCATTTTTCTCCTAGCATTGCTGGGATTTATGCAAAGTAACTGGGCCAGTTATAGGGATTGCTTGGCAGAGAAGATTGCGTGTTTTTTTCAGATACGCTTCTTGCTCTCAGTTGGAAGGTTAGCATTGTGACAGGCTGGGTTTATGGTCCATGTTTAGCTGGGGCTTTGGCTCTGCCTGGCACAGGTGGGCTGCTAGAGTGCTGTGCTCCCTCCCTGAAGATGCTTCCCAGTGGCTCAGCTAGGCCCAGAAGAAGTCGAATGAGAAAGGAGCAGTTATTGCAGCAAGAGTGAAATCTGAAACACTCTCTCTGTGCACAGGTTTCTGCATTGCAGAGGAAGGAAAAATAGTTTTGGAGAAGCAACAGAAGTTTTAAAACCTTTTAGTTCTTTGTCAAAATCAGCCAGGAGCATGATGGAGGCAGAGGTTTCCTCTCCAGTACAAAGCGCTCCTACTCTAGCAGCTTGCTAAACCAGGAGGTGTAGCACAAACGTATTCTGAACATTGTGTTTGTCACTCGGGGTATGCAGCCATTGCTGCTGGTGAGTTACTGGCCTTCAAACTGTAGAAGTTTTCTTCCAATTTTAAAGATTATTCCTAGAAAGAATAAAAATGAAGCACTCTATATTGTCCTCTGAAACTGCCACACATTATTCTAGAAGAAAGTATAAGCTGCCTACACAACCTATTCAATTTTCCTTACTCATGAGTCTTGTTAAGGAAACTGTCCTTTGCCCAGCTTCATCAAACCATGTGAACCTCCTATTCTGTGTAGTGGGCGAGGCCAACATGGGAATTTAGTGCTGGAAAAACAGGGAAGTAATTTTTGTTCTTTCTGTCTTTTTATATTTGGTACTTCTCTGTTTTCCAGGTAAATTGTCAGCTCTCTCACTTTGTATAAAGGATTTGCACTGACAGACTGAAATCTTTCCCTGACATCTGTGTCAGTTAAATGCTTCATTATTGCACACTTGTTTTAAGGAGCAGATTTGAATGATTTCATAACTGTAAATGCAAAAATTGTGGCATTTAAGAGGCAGATGCAAAGTATTTTAGTCAAGAAGTACTGAACAGCTTTCTGAATTAGGGTTTTGGGATATAATAAAAAATGTTAGCTGTGCAGTTGAAAAGTATCCCTTCTGTCCAACTCAAGATGTGCTTATTTTTCCCCATCTGAAAGATTGGGAAGTAACAATATGAATTCTGTTGCTCAGTAAGGCAGTAAGAGTAAATTCTATTGCTGTTATAAGAGGTCAGACTAGATGGGCAGGCTAGACATCTGTTCTCCTTTCCAAATCAGCAAATCAATTCTTGATTCCTGTTTCCCAAGACAGAATTTATTAGCTGCTCCAAGTGTGATGTTCGTGCTGTTGTATCAAACTATGGTTGGTGTGGTGGTAGATTCCAATGTTCTTTTATTTGTCAATCCCTTTATTAGACTTTTATAGTTAAAATTTTAGAAAAAATTTCTTTTAACAACATGATTGATACTATTAACTTAGGAACTTGGGGAAACAGTTAGTAGTATCTAAACACTTATCTACCAGCAAAACTATATTTTCCCTTAATGTATCTTTGATTGTTTGTGCAGATACATTTGAGATCTGCTTTTAATTACTGGATAGGATTTACAAATCAGAAATGCAAACACAGGCACACAGCTTTTTTGTCATATGTAAGTCACCTTTCAAAAACTGTCAAGGAGTTGTATTTTTAGAAGCCGTACTTGCATAGACACGAGTAATGCGATAGCTGTGTCAGTCTTTGAGATTATGAACACACTTACGATGAGAATATTCTTGGCGTAAGTCAGGAGTATTATATAATAAGGAAACAATGTCTTTTTATACTTTTCTTCCAAAATATTCCCCAGTGAGAACTAGACTAAAAAACCCCCATAGGATTGCCTATGAATAGATCTCATTGCAACATGATAACTTTAGCCAAATTACACTAAGTAGATTTAAAATCCTTGTCATGTTTTCATAGTTACATTTTTAAAACCCTTTATTGTCATCTAATATGAATTCTGATTGTATAACCCAGATCAACAATGTAGAGATGTACAAAACTGTTCCTCTAGGAGTGTGGATGTCTAAAAGGCAGAAGACAGCGATCAAAAGCAATAACCTACTTGAATGAAATGAAATAAAATAAAAACGGCAGGACTAATCCTGCTTCACCTGGTACAGCAGGTTGTACGAAAAAACAGTGCGGGAGGATGAGGAAAACGTCTTTGGCTCAGTAGTGGTACAGGTCTGTGATTATGTACCACACAAATATGAAGCCCAGCACACGATCAGGAGGTCCTCTGTTGCAATGCAATCTTCAGAAAGGTCAGAGACCTGCTGTAGCAAGAGATGTCAAAACGGAGGAGGATTGGCCCCTGCAGCCGTTCAGATTTAGCAAATACACAAGTGGTGGGTGGTTACCCCTCTTCACCCCGCTCAGCTGTCTCAAAGGGGAAAAAGGATTCTTGGCCACGAGCTGGCGGGGCTCATTGAGAGGGCTTTAAACTAGCTTTGAAGGGGGAAGGGGATATTGCCCAGCTCACTAGGGATGAGCCTAGGCTTGGAGTGCCAAGGCCAGAGGTGAGATTGACAGCCCAGCTCAAGTGTGTTTACACCAATGCACGTAGCATGGGCAATAAACAGGAGGAGCTGGAAGCCATTATACAGCAGGACGGCTACGACTTGGTCGCCATCACAGAAACGTGGTGGGACAACTCGCATGACTG
>Ga0181612_111950_pt1 | contig 11619 bp, 12 predicted proteins | sample HoacroProtozoa21_FD_119630 | JGI IMG/M metagenome (GOLD analysis project Ga0181612, IMG submission 119630) | Hoatzin crop microbial communities from Cojedes, Venezuel. Combined Assembly of Gp0051906, Gp0051904, Gp0051908 | reverse complement strand
TTATTAACTGTTATCTTCCATGCCCCAGTTTTTTTGGCTCTGCCCAAGGACAGTCTCCTTCTCTGGAGATATTCAAGACCCGCCTGGACAAGGTCCTGTGCAGCCTGCTGTAGGTGACCCTGCTTCAGCAGGAGGGTTGGACTAGATGACCCACAACAGTGGTCCCTTCCAACCCCTACTATTCTGTGATTCTGTGATTCTGTGACAGTCCATGCCTGGGCACTGATACAGGCACGTACTGTGGCCAGAGAAGGGCCCTTCTGAAAACATTTCGGAACTGGAAGGAGTATTATTGGAGTAATGGGAGTGATTAATTTAGAGTTGTTGACGGTCATTTGAAAAGGTGCCCTAAGTGTTTTCAAAAAATCCACACTGATTAAAAAAGCAACGAAAAAAATGCACCTTGATTAGATGAAAGGCAAAAGAAGCAATAAACACAAATAGAACAACCTATATAATAAATGGGATAAGAGCAAGCTGACAGCAACAATCATCGGTCAGAAAGCAAGAGAGGCAAACAGTGCCTGACGATAACCCATGTCATGAAAGAAGCCTTACTGGGGATGGAGAGGCAGTTCCCAGCCCAGGTGCTTGGGTTCGCAGTTGTGTTGGCAGTCCCGCAACGACGGGGCACGGCAGGGCTGCTCTGGAGCAGCCTGTGTTGGTAATTTTAAATAGAGGCTTGCTGTCGTGTTTTGGACTATAATGAACTGTTTATGAAACATGCCTGCCTCCTCCCAGATACTTTTTTTTTTTTTTAATCTGAAAACCAAAGCTGGGAAAACCTAGCTCTTCAGAAGAAAATGGAAAATTGCTTCTGTACTTAGCTGCTGATCAATCTTTTTTAGCTCCGCTGTCACTCTGAAGGACACAGAAAGAAGATCTTGTAGGGTTTTTCTGTCTTCCAGAGGACTGACATCACTGGCAGGACCCAAAACCTGATGGGTGCAGCATGCTCAGGTTGGACTTGCTGCCCACAGACAGTTGGTTTGGAACAAGCCCGGCATTTCCTGGGGCAGGAAACATGCAGCGCACGTACAAGACCGTTGCAGGTGCTGGAAGGCATCCACGCACCGATGCTGAAACCTCGTAACCCCAATCCCTCCTCCAGGTGCCCGGGAGCTTTGGCCACCGTCCGTGCACAGACCAGCCAGGTACCATGGCAGGCAGTGTTGGGACAGATTGCTGCTGCGAGCTGAGAGGCCTGTGCACAAAGTGGGTTTTTCCTGCCCGGTTCAAATAGTTTTGCTCCATCTGAGGCTTGGATCCAGGTTCTCCAGCCTGGAAGCCAGAGATGCTGGAAAAGGCTCGATGTCAGACCTCAGAGGTGGGGGCTCAGGATCTCCTGTTTGCCAGCCTTGGGACAGAGTGGTGGTAAAGAACTGTCCCCCCCACACAACTGGGCACCCAGCCTTTGGCCGCTGATGGCATTGGCACAGAAGCTGAGAAGACATTTACTTCCAGGAGCAGATGCAAACACAGGGAACTGCCAATTGGCCAAAATCAAACAAAACATGACCTCTGATGAACTGGAGCCTTAATACTTTCAAACAGCCCTTCACTCAATATTGGCAATGTAATAGTTTACCTTTGAGACATGAGGGTTGAAGGAGAAGAGAAACCTGAAGCTCCTGGAGATGTTTCATTACCATTAATTATTTCTATTTTTGATACAAGCCAGCAAACCTCCACGAGGTCGCTGAGCTGGGCTCTAGGAGAGCCTACCTGCACCTTTTCCCCAAGGGAAGGCACAAAACCTGAGACCTGGCTTTTATTAGAGCACCTGAACCTCTTCAATTACATAAAGTACAGAATGAGACAGAATAGAAATATTCTCCCCTGGCAGGAGGGCCCTTTCTCTCATGTTTCCTTTCAATCCTGCAACCCCCAGTCACCCCCTGGGTAACCACGCACCCACGTAGCCTTGCTGGCCTCCAGAAAAAGCCACTTTCTTTCCTCTGAAGTGGGGCAGATACCCCCAGGGAACAAACCCTAAGCTAGATATAAGGGGAACTCTTTGGGGAAAAAAATAAGAATAAAAATCTGAGTTTGATTATAACCACAAGGAAAGAAATGGAAGCTGATATGCAATACACACCCTCTCCAAATCAAATGAATACTCCAGACCATAGTCCTGTCCAGAAGCAGTATAAAGATCTCAGCAACTTATTACCTTGTAACCTGGATCACTCCAAGCTTTTTGGAACCAGTCTGAAGCACAGGCAAATCCATTAAAAATCTGATTTCTTTTATTTCTCTATAGTTGTCTCTAACTTTAGTCCCTTCTCTGTTAAACTCTGGCTCCAGTAAATTCACCTTTCTTTTTTCCCCAGCAAGGTGTTTCCTACATTTTTAAGATATGTCCCTCTTATTGCCCTCAAGTGTCCTGGAGTCACCAAGGTGGAAGACCCAGCTGCAGCTCCGGAGTAAAGGTCTATAAAGCTGTTTCTCCCTCTGCCCCAGGGCAAAACAGGCTGCTGCCAGCAGTTACAGGCAGGTAGCTTCTCCCTGGCTACATCTGCACCCCAAACCCGCGGTCTGTGGGGTGCTCTAAGTTACACTGGACTAAAGCTCCTTCTGCCATAATCTGAGCCTCTGGGAACAGCTCATCTTGCCTGAGGTTTATCCAGAGCCACTGCAGGAGCTGCAGTTCCCCATCCTGCTTCCACAACCTGAGACCTCCTCATGTGGGTACTTCAAAAACCAGCATGGTCATGCAAATGGGAAGCACAGATGGAGGTCGTTTGGGCTGCACTGTAAACTTTTGATTTCCCAAAAATTTGAAGGCAGGGGAACCAACAGTCTGCAACAATCACTGCTGCAGTTCTCCTTGCGAACCTTTCAGTAACTCACTTTTCAAGGCACTGAGACGTTTGTAACCTGCTGCTTAGGAGGAATGGGGACACCGTGTGAGATTGGACATGGCAGTAGCATACAGGGAGCCATATGCTCTGCCAGGACAGATGCATGCTGCGATTAGCAGAGGGGATGACCCCAGGCAGACAAGTCTAGGGTCATGGCCGAGACTGACAGAGATGTGGGTCCTGCTCCCACAGCTGCAAACCATGGACAGACCTCATCCCCGAGGGCCAGCAATGCCCCTACTGCCTTTGGTGGAAGGAGGTGAAATTCCCTCTTAGCCCATCCTTTGTGCATAAGGTACCCTAAATTTTACTCCAGCTAGATGGGAGGACCAGTCTTCTCCTTGTCCCATTAAAAAAACCACTTTGCACCCTTGTAGCAGCAGCACCAGCACTACAAGCAGAGGTATGCAGGGCACCTGCCCCCAGGCATCCTCAAAGTGCCACGATGTCCCAAAAATATAGCCAGGGCCAGGTGAAAACGCATGTCCCTGCTGTGACTGGAATCCCTGACAGCAGTAAAACCATTTCATGACCAAGAATCATTTTCTGCGTGCTATATCAGTCAGGAAAGTTGTCAGACAGGTCGGGTCAGGAGTTGGTGTAGAAAGCAGCAGCACAGAACCTTTTTTTTCCTTCAGCCCCTTCACAGCTTCTCTGCCAGCGCACGTCTATGTCTGCAGGTCTGTGCTGTGAACTGCATCCCTGGCACAGCTAGAGTTAATGTTGACTTCTGAAAGCAGGAAAAATGATTGTGTTTGTACATATGCACATATAGAAATACATCTTTCTAAATGCAGGAAGCTCTCGTTGCCTGCCTGGGGTTCAGCTCCCAGCTGCTGCCGCGGCCAGGTTGGCTGGGTTGCAGGATGCAGTACAAGGATAGGGGCTGGGAAAGCTGCAGCGCTGGGGCTCATAGCCAAGCAAAAAGCTCTCTGCAGCAGCACCCTGTGCACCGAGCGATTCACAGGGATGGGTTTTTGCAGCGCTTGGGCTCCTCGTGTCCGTGTACAGCCTGCGAGTCACACCCGCAGCACAGTACGGATAAAACCCCCTGTGCGCATGGCAGGTCCCTCGCAGCCGACAACCACCGTGGTGCTCAGCCCGGGGGTCTCGGTCTGAGGGCCCTTGCACACATCCAGCGCCACGCAGGCACGTCAGGCCCTTCTCCGGTGTGGCTGCTTGGCAATACAGTAGCCGGGTGCCGAGGGCTGCCATGGTGAAGGGAGCCAGTAATCCCCCCTGCCCAGAGATGCCCTTTGTCCTGGGAATGGGGGACTACACAGGTCCTTGATTGCTTTTTCATGCCCTTTTTAGCTAAGGATCTGAAAGAACCCAGCCAGGAGCTACCCAACAGCACCACATGAGACAGTAGCAGGACTTGAAATGCCCCAGAGCTGGAAGGGGGCATGTGCTGCACCCACCTCCCATGCTTAGCTTAGCACCTCGCTGTCCCCAGTGAGCTGAGCACCTCTCCAGTGCCCAGGAAAACAGCTGATGGCATCTGCCCAAAACCCGGCATCACCCCTCTCTGTGCCCAGCAGGAGGGCAGCAACACCACAGGCTGGGTTGCCAACAAGTCCCAGCTCCTGCAGCCCCCTCAAATCCAGATGCGTGGAAAAACCTGTGGGATGACAGAGAGCTCTCTTATTCCTGCTGTAATTAGTCCCTTTGGAATTCAATTAACAAGCTCCCCGCTGCAGCTATCAAGCCGTCATCAGTTAGGCAAACAGGCGTACAAGCCAGGCCATGTCCTTGTGAGTACAATATAAATATTTCAGCATGTCCAAGGGGACCCTGTCCTTCCACACCCTCTGCAATTTACTTTAAAATGTTGCCCCGCTGGTGGGAATTTAAGGGCTCAGCTGATGACCAGAAGAACCTGTGCTCCCCTGCTCACCCTTCCCAGCTGGAGAGCATCTACCGTGCCCAAGCAGTGCCAGGGACAAGCATCGTCCCTGGCATGACCACAGCGTCACAGGGCTGACCCTGGCCTGGCAGGTTTGGTGCCACGCAAGGTGTGAATACGCTGTCAGTTCTGCTGTCCCTGTGTGCTGGCGTGGTGCTAGGCACGTAGACAGGCATCGAGTGTGATCCGAGCGGTCTGTCTCCGGGCTGTGTGGTCAGGCTGAGATCTGCACTGGTGAAGGTGAAGAACAACCATTGCTGCAGGGGCTAGATGATAACTTCTTATTTTTATAGTTTTCTGACTTCTTCTACAAGCTTGGCCAGGCTGGAAATGGAGGAGCTGATGTTTTCTGAGCTGTTGTCCTGGGCTTCTGGAGGTGGGGAGATGAGAACTCAATTCAGTCCACTGATTTTCAAATACCAGTGGAGTAGGGTATGAAATCGGGCTTTAGCTTGGGGAAGACTTAATGTGCATCTCCCTCCAGGGGCAAGTGTGGGGCCAGGGAAGTGGGATGCTCAATACCTGGAGGGACACTGGACACAGCCTTGCCTGTGCCTGCTAGAAAGCTGTTGAGATGTGACACCTTGTGCTACAGGTGACTGAGGAACAAGTTCTCGCACAAAGGTCCATGAACGTCCTCGGCACCACCAGATGCACCTCTCTGCCTTCAGAGCTTCGTGCATGCTGTAGGTTGCAAGGAGAAGCTGCAAAAATGAACAACGGTTCTTACAGATGCGGAAGATTGTCCTGGGAGATCAATTTAATCAGCGCCTGCCCAGCCGTTACGCTCCTTGGGGACCAGATGAGAGCGTGCAGTGCTGTGCAGTTCCTTACCAAAAACGCACCTGGTGCCACCTCAATGACTCCCCAGCCAGGCTTGCTTAAAGAGCAGCGGTCCCTCGTCACTAATCCATCCCTGCCAGCCCCTGGGGACCTGACAGCCCTGGCTACGCACGGGGGTGAGCAGACGGTGCAGCCGCAGCTGGAGTTTGGGGCTTCAGCCCAGGGTGCAAGTGACAAAATACACCCTCTCCGGGCTTCAGCACAGGAAAACGCATTCGCCAGCTATGAAAGATATTTCAAGTCGGCAAACTCTATTCAAAATGAAACCCATTACAGCAAAGAAAAAAGAAAATCTCTAATGTTTGTACTGCATCAAAATGAATGATGTCACGTGTCTGGGCTGCCTTGGAAAGCACTGAATTGCCAAAAGATGGTGAATGTCTTCAATATTAAGTGAGAGGGACCAGAAGGAAGATGCTAAAACGTAGAGAAATTTCCCAGCTAATGCTTCTATTGATGCATTTTTATTTGAGGAGCATCCTCCGCTTTAGTTTAAAGGTGCCTTTATAACACTGGGGACCTGATAGCGATGCTGGTGGCCACTTGAGATCAGTGCATGGATGTTACCATCCTGTCTGCACTTTGGGCAGCTTCTTCTCCTGGCCCAGCAGAAGTGTGTGTCTTCAGCCCTTGCGTGCCTGCTCTGAGCTCTCCATCACTCACCCAGGATGAACTTGCAGCTGGGCATCGGGCTCGGGCTCACCTATAACCTCAGTGCAGATGAAGCCAAGATCCTGCTGGCTCTGTATAACCTGAATTACCAAACCTCACGCAATTCCTGTGGGCAGCGGGAGAGGCTCACACTGTGCTTCTGGCTTAAAGCTCCCTGTGGTGCTCTTGCCCAGTAGTGGCTTTGCCCTGGGGAGCGTTTGATGTCTGTCCAGCTATTCCAACCATCACGTGGTCTTATGAGCCAGGACACCGCTGTGCAAAGCCCTGCTGAAATACAGGACAGCTGGCAATGCCAGAAGCCACGGGTACCAGGGCATGGACGCCAGCGTACCCCAGCGGGTGTTAATTCCTTCTCTAGCAGCACAGGGGCCCTTCCAGGCCAGCCCACCGCCCAGTTAGGCTGAGATTAGACAAAGCTTAAGTAACATGTGCTACTTTTGGTAGTTTGACTCCAGCTAGTCACACTGGAAGTTGTCATGGGAGGATCCAGTATCACTTGGGCAGAAATGAAGCAGCAGCAACAAAGTGCTCCTTCCCACCCAGATAACCGTTCTAACAAGGCAAAGTCCTGCCAGCAGTTTGTCATCCCCAGCCTGGCCAAACAAGGGAAGTGGTGTGCTAGAAGGAAGGACAAGCTGGAGGAAGGCTCAAGGGAGTTATTCCTTAAAGATGCTCTTTTGGAACCCAGATCACCTGGTTTTCACTTTTGTTTGCTCATGTTTTGAGGTGGAGGTGGAATGCATCATTTGCCTGCTTAAACATCAGTTCACTTGTATTGCTTCAAGGTTTCTAATAAAATCAGGGTCACAGTGACCCTGCAACTATTTTGCTGATACTCTGCTTGAGCTGTGGTGATTTAACTGAGAGCAAATGCCTGAATGTCTAAAATAACCCTTAATCTCACAAATCATGAATCAAACCTTCCACGTCACCTTCTACATGCTGCCGCCAACAAACTGAAATGTCTCAAAACTTTTTCCAGAATAGCAAGGACAATAAACTTCTGCATCAAAGGCAAACCCCAGGCTTGCAAGATGCTTTCAGAAACACATTTCCCCCCCAGCTTATGAAAAAAATATTGTATGAAAAAAATATTGTATGTTTAATGCTGAGGGAAAAACAAAGGAGGGTGGTTTATAGGGTAGACCCAGCCGAAGCATATAGGGGAGCGGGGGTGTATGGAGGGAGGGGAGAAGCCTTAGGGGGACAATGGCGCACCACTGCCCCATTTTTCGCTCTCTTCTCAATACCATGGTGACACCAGCTTTATTCTGTCATTCTTTTAAAATATTTAGTGATTTTGTCCACAAATTAAGAAACAAGTTGGCTGATCTTGCAGATGAAAACTAGTTTAAAAATTAATCGAAAGCTTTTAAAAATGAATAATTTCTTCAGTTAATTAAGGTTGCAGCTTAACATTTTTTAAACTGCTAACAATTTGGTAGCTGCTATGCAGTCACCATTAGACTAGAAAATGATGGGGACCAAGAGCTGGAAATGTGTCATCTTCACTGTTTCACGGAGTGGGTTTTTGGTCCGTTTTGCATCATCTGCATTATTATTGACAGCATAACTGCACCTACCAAAAAATGGATCTATAACATCATAATTTGCTAGAATTTCTTTTGTTCCACATAATTTTAAATGCTTTCTCGTTGTCCATAACACATTTGGATATGGATTTTTTTTAATGGATACTTTTACTTCTCATATCCGTTGTTCTTTATTTTATAGCATCTGATTTTTAATCACAACCATTATCTTCCTCCCTTTCCTGATTTGTTACTTATTATCTGCAGCTCGGCTCGCTCTTCTTGCTTCCCTTTTTTGCCGGGATTTGTTGTGATCTTTTCTTTGTGATCATCATAAATATGCCTGTCAAGAAGGAACCGAAACAAAAGGCGTGTATTTCTCTGAGAATTTGAGAAATTTCTGTTTTCCAGTGAATCAGTGGAGAGCGCTATAAAAAAGTGCTCTGTGTGTGAGAGTTGGCCAGCAGATTTTGCTAAGGGCTTCTGCCTAGCTTCTGCATCTGGAGGGGATGGTTAATCCTGGGGGACCTGCTTGCAGATGCAGAGCCTGTCAGCAGGAGCTGCTGTGCACTCTGGCCTGGCCTCAGCACCAAAAATCACCTTAGTTGTGACGTCACGGTCTACAGTGGTTATGATTTCATAAATCTGAATACATGTTATCCTGCAGAGGTTGAAGCGGAACAAGTTGACCCTGCATCTCCCTACCCAGAGCACCCCATGAAGCAAACCACGACTGAAATATTGTGGGGTGTGCAGGAGAAGAGGGGAGGTAAAATCACAGTGTGCGTTTCTTAATGTCCCACGGACCAGAAGGACACACCAGAAACTTTGCCCTAATGCTGTGTAAGCCTGGCTGCCACGGTCCAGACCTGCTCGGCTGTGCCAGCAGCCCGTCTTTGCTGTCGCCAGCTGCAGCATGCACCGAGGCTGCTCCCTGTGCTGAGGGCTGCTCTCGTTTGCCGTTTGATTTGTTTACATTGATTTTAGAATAATGACTTTTCACAAAATAAATTTCGATTGAGAAAATAAATTATTTTCTCATTTGGGCGCAGGCAGGCAGGCAGCCGCAGCACCGGGTGCGCGCTCCCCAGCCCTGTCGGTGTTGATTCCCCATTACAGGCACATCATCAGCAGGGCTCGGGCAGTGCAAGAATTTCCATTCAAATGTGAAGTATTCAAAACTTTATGTATTTCACTTTTCATGCAGAAAATCTGCCTATTTCTACTCAGCACAAGAGGAACTTTTGTTGGGCTGTTTAACCTTGAATAAACGATGGTTTAACCATTTTCAGGACAGTAGAATGAAAAATTACACCACTACTGTTATGCACCGCTGCTCCGTGGCTGATGGTTTAAACCTGAACGTGGCAGAACTGCAGTCTGTAAGCAAAATACATTTTTTTTTTTTTTTTCCAGTGCTGCAGTGGAAATGTGCTTGGAGTCCTGCTTCATTTTAGAAATGTGCTTTGAATCTATGCCCTGTTGTTTTGTTTTTCCTGCCTGTGCTTGATGACCTGCCAGCCTTCAGCTGGCACTGAGCACAGCTCCACAAAGGATCAGATGGGAAGCCGTCGCATGGCCCTCATCCCAGAGATGCCGCCTTCCTCCGTGGGTGCGGTTACACCAATGCTCATCTGCTCATAGGACTGGAGCTTTCCTGGAGCATGAGATGAATTTTAAAAATCCTCTTCCTCAAAGGCTGTTCAAGAAATTTAACGATCATCTTGATTGTCTGCTTACAATAACAGAAGGTAAGCTTGATGCAGAATGGGGAATCTCCCAGCGGCTGGATGTCCCCTATGACAGGGAGGATCCTATGTTTCAACCTGAAATCTCATGTCCTGTATTAAAGACAGAGTCTCAGTTTCTAGTCTGGACTAGATGTGCAGAAACACGTGCACAGAGACCCCCTCATCCTCCTCTGACCTCAAATTATATCTTGACCCAGGTCACCCATTTCAGGAGTTTCCTGATGGATTCCTACATGAAGCTTAAAAACCAGAATTAAAATTAAGAAAAGCAAGCCATCCCCCTGGGGAGGTGGTGTAAGGCCGATGGGGCCCAAACCATCTCACTGTCTCTCCCAGCAGATGCTCTTCCTGAAGTTGTTCAGTTATCCTGCAGCCCACGCAAACCTTACAACACTCTGTGGGGAAGAAGTTTAGTTATGCAGAATATGAAAAAAGCATTTTCTTCTGGCCCATTTTGAATGTCTTGATCCGTAGTTCGATACCCTTCGTTTCTGTGCTGCGGGGAACTGTGAATAATCTCTCTTGTGCCGCTCCTCACCTCACAGCTCATCACTCATACTTCTTCCAGGATGAAAAGTCTCTGTCTGTGTAATCTCTCCACCTGCGGAGCCGTTCCCCAACCCTTATCTTTCCTACCTCTCTCTGCATCTTTTCTATTTTCTAGGGTTTTTTTCTGTCTTTTTCCTTTTTTCCTCCAGCAGAGAGAACAGATTTGCAAACAGTATTTAAGTAGCAGGTGAATTATTGATCTGCGCAATGACAAATTGATCTCTTCTCTTTTGTTTAACAGTTTTTCCCTAAAAATTTCCACACTCAATTTACTTTTTAGGCTATCACAGATCACTGAGGCGATGTTTTTGTAACCACTACCTGCAACGTGGTTATGCAAGGACTAAGTTATCTTTCCTGAGCTGTAATGGGTCAGTTAAGGCTTATGAATGGTTCACGTATGAATGGACTCTTTCACTTGTGCACACGCTTTTGCACGTCTTGCTACTGAATTTCACTCTTGCTTTACTGTCCAGTTGCTCAGTGTTGAGAGATCCTGCCATGGCTTTTCACAATCAACTCTGAGTATTGAAATATTGTCAGCAACTTCATCCCCTAATGATTTTCCTTTCCTTCTCCAGGCCATCTCCTGATCTGGAGGTGATGCTCCACTGCAGGTCCCTGGGTGCCTCTCTTGGCACCTTTACTCCACTGCAAAATCTGCTAATTTATTCCTAATTCGTGTTTCATGCTCTTAATGCAGTTATTAGACAGAGGAGGACTTTCTCTTTTACACTACAGTGGTTTAATTTCTTTAAAAGCCTTTGATGAAGACAATATTCCAAAGCTTTTTCCAAATGCACCTCCTGCTCAGCACGCTCACTGACTCTCCAGGGGCTTGCAGTGCAGGACTTTCTTCTGGAACACCTGCCCTGATTCTTCCCTGCTATTTCATATTTATCCTTGTGCCTATTGACATCGTTGTTATATTTTTCTGATTGTTTGCTCAGCACAGAGATCGGCTGCTCTACAGTCACCTGGATTGCTGCTGGGGCCCTTTTAAATATCATCGTATTTACCACCTTCAGCTCCTTTGGTACCGTGGTTATTTTAAACACTCCCTTGTGCACCACTGCTAAATGGCGGTTCCATATGAGACACTCTTTGGTCTCTGGGGTGAATGAGGTCTTTTGAGCTCCCCAGCCTCTCCCAATGACAGCTGATTTTGAGATAGGTCCTGCATGGTGGGAAGAGCCCTGGGCAGCTCCTCAGCTGCTGAGGGGTTTGAGAAAAAGGGTCTATATTAGATTTTTACATCTTAGAAAGCTGCTCATCAAAAAAACCGATTCGTCTCCTTTGTCAAGGTTTTACACTTAATTTGTCATCTTGCACTTTTTTTTTTATTTTCCTCATTTGAACATGACTTCTAATTTTTGAAGGATGCTATTTTACCTGACAGGCTCCTTTAGTTAGTTCTTTAATGAGAACAGCTAATTTTTTTCCCTTTTAAAGTATCTTTTGATAATTGTATAGATTTGCTCTCATCATCTAATAGAAGATCT
>Ga0181612_175045_pt1 | contig 11620 bp, 7 predicted proteins | sample HoacroProtozoa21_FD_119630 | JGI IMG/M metagenome (GOLD analysis project Ga0181612, IMG submission 119630) | Hoatzin crop microbial communities from Cojedes, Venezuel. Combined Assembly of Gp0051906, Gp0051904, Gp0051908 | reverse complement strand
TTTTTTTAAAAAAAAAAAAAAAAAAAAAAGGGAAAAAAAAAAATCCCCAACTCTGCAATCCTGTGCTCCCCGCAGGCTCAGCACCGTAAGGGACTGCTATATTTGAGGCTGTCAGGAGGATGGGAGAGAGAGACTGAGAGTCAGGGCGAGAGAGAGACGGTGGCACGGCAGCGGTAAGTGTCTTTGCCATTCCCCCGGCCAGGCACCGCTTTCCCCGGTTAGACTTCGGAGCGTGTGCAGATTTGTTGTAATATCCATCGCGGCATCTCTGTGAGCAGTCTGCTGTGAAGCCAACAATGGTGAGAGATCCCATTTTTGGGCTCCTACTCCAGGTTTTGCGTGTTTTGCTTTTTGTTTTGAATTTTGTGTTGAAATTGTTGTCATAATTGAGCAGAAAAGTTGAAGCAGAAATTACTGTGATCTGCTGTATGCTGCCTGTCATTTAAGTAGCTAGCGAACTACTGCAGTGAATGAGTTGGGAAGAGAGATGTGAGGCTTTTAGAACAAATAAATACTTCAGAGAAAGAATGCTTATTTTAATGTGCAAATTTTTTATGTTTGGGAGAGCTACCCTGCTAATGCTTGAGGGTGATACAGAAGATAACCTTGTGTATTGAGTTGATAGTGATGCACTAAAAGTTGTGTTGTTATCAAGTTCAGAATGGTGCTTGGCTTTGGGATAAACAATTACCTCCTGAATTAGAAAACTACGGTGCCTGGACTGTTCTGCTTTGCTGAGAGGCAGAGGAGATTGAATTACATAAAGATGCACTGATTTTTCCTCTCTGCTGTGAGGATAGTGGATAAGACTTTGTGGAATGTCTATGAGCTGGCTAGAAGATGAACTGAGAGTTATTTCTGTAACACAGAGCATGAAACTGTGTTTTTAAGATTTTTATCTCAGAGAAAAAATTGGCATGCATTACCATATCGGCACTTCTTCAGATGTTTAGTTTCATTACTGTCGAGCACAGAAACTTCATAAAACAGAAGTTACATAAGATAGTGTAATGGGACTACTTAGGACTGAAGTTTTCTATGTGCTACGATATTTCAGAAATGTAACATTTTTGCAAAGTTTGTTCATTTTTTTTTAATATAAAAAGTAATACTTTCCTTGAATGACACATTTTCAGTAATGTTTTTCAATGAAGGACCTGATGCCAAATTATTCTAAGGAGTTACAGCATTCCCCTAGTCTTCAGTGAGCTTTGGATCAGACCCTAAAGTTTGAAACTACAAATAAATTACATGCTCACTGTTAGCCAAAAGCTAAGGGGGATTCCTGATAATTAAAATTTGGATGACATTTTCGAATTAATAAAAGTGCAGGTAATGATTGCTGGGTTATAGTAGAACTCTTTCAGAAGTACTTTATGGCAGTCATTAACACAAAATCAGTTCATCATGATTAATATTATTACAGTGGATATCAAAAAAAATAACAATAATTCGGCCACTACTTTAAAGTGCTATAAAATATCTATTAGAATTTGTAAAAATATATTTTCATAGACTGTCTTTAATTACTATAGTATTTATCTGCAAAGTTTCAAGTAAAACAAAAAACCCAGAATACTTTAAATATCTGTCTTATTGGGAGGGAAGGTGCTAGTTTACTAGTTTGAGGTATACTAAAAGGAAAAGGAAAACAGAAGACTAAGACAGGAACGATAGTAACAGGAATCTTTCATGTACAGTGGCCCTCTGTGGCAATATACTTTTAATTATGTGAATGATGAAGAGATGTGATGAAGAAGACAAAGTCTCGGAAGACAACAAATATATAGAGAAAGGAGGATGAAATGTTAAGCATTCTTGAAGGTGATAACTAAATAGTTCTGAAAGTGGACTGTTCAACATGCGGTTCTTCTGTTTCATACAGTTACACAGCAACTGCACGTGCAAAAAGTCAGAACTAGCAGAGCGTGACATGAAAGTGTGAAGATAGCTATGGAGGGTCTGGAGACTGAGTGTAGATTTTAGTTTTGTTGGTCAATGTGAAGCCAAAGGACATACTTTGCATTCTAGGTTAAAATATCGGGGAAGTGATCTTAATTTCAGTTTATAACAAGGGCAGATATACTAAGAATGAAAACAGAAAATATAGAATATCTGACTGTCTGAATTATAGCTGAGAACTTGGAAGAAAACAGCTTTGACAACAGACCTTGAGGAAAAATATCCTAGCAGCTAAGATAAAAGGTACGATTAAGAACTCTGCTATTAGGAAATAATAAAGGGCAACTTTAAGAAATGCATAACTTGGAGGACTGTCAGCACAGATTCAATACAGGAAGGTCATGACTGGCAAATTCGCTTGAGTCCCCTGAATAAGTTGCTGACATGGTAAACTATTGGGGAATCAGTGATATGATTTATGGGGGTTTCGGAAAATGTCCAGTTCTGTGCTCCACAAAATATTGATTTGGAAAGTAAATTTTGGAAGGAGTGCTGGAATGAATTCAAACCTGACTTAGAGATAGGTACCAGAGGGTGTCAGTAAAGGTAAAGAGCTCTGGATGAAAGGAGGAGGTTAAAAGTATGATGCTTTAAGCAACTATCTGAGACCCAGTTTTCGTTCTTGCTTGTTATAAAGCTGGCCTTTTCAAAAAAAAAAAAAAAAAGATATGCTAGCAATGCAGAAAAATCTGTTCCACTGAAGAGATTCAGCATACTGGAAGTTTTTTGATTAGGTTAATGGTAGGAATATTTATTTTAAGTAATTAACGCAAGTTATTACTAAAGGCGTCAGAAACTGTATGTTAAGAATATACGTGCCAGGGGGCTGGCATTGAGCTATCTGAAGCGATTGGTTCAGTGGCATTGAAAAAAATGGCTCTTCTGAATGATTTTGTCTTTCTGCATGCAGCCTGCAACACAGATTTCAGTTCCTCTGAATTCATAGCATAAGTTGCCACTGTTGGTGTGCTCCCTCCATATGCTCCTGTTAACTGCTTCTGCGTTGCAGTCTCAGTTTCAGAACCACCCCAATCATTTGAACAATTTCCTGTACTCTAAAATACTACACTGAAATCCACCACTGTTTATACTGCATGCTTAATTCCTGAGAATCAATGTCAAATAGACATTTGCTTGATAATATTATATTGGTAGGTATTTCACAGAATTTATTTTCCTCCTTTCTGTGCATAGCTTCTCTGATGCTTTTTTCAGGGTCTGTTACACCCTTTATTATCACCTTCTTAGCACTTTACAAGGGGAAAATACTCTGTCTGGAAGTGATGGAGTCCCTACAGAGTTTTATTTTCTGAGAAATTCTGATCAATAACACTACATTAGGGGCCAGTGCCTTTTAAAAAATTACAAAATTGTTCAAACTTAGTGAGATAAATACATTCAGATTTTCCTTAAATTTAAGATTTCAAAGCCTCATAATGTGTGTATGTATACATATATCTGTGTTTATACACACACATATACTGCGCATTAGAGTAATGATTCTGTGTCTTTGCAAGCTGGAATGGAAGCATCAATAACGTTTTCTGGTTAGTGGAAGGAAATGTAATCTGTTTGCTTTTATGTTTAATTTCTTGGCTGATTTATGAAAATATCCCAAAGAGTATGAAACATAAGAAAATGTGATCTTTGCTTATATGCTGCTTTCTAAAAGGGAGTCCGGGCTGATTTCTCACTGTACTTCATAAAGGGCACAAAGCACGTTTTAGGTGTTGCAAGCGGATGTATAACAAGGGAATATGATGTTAGATTCTGTATGCTGTGAATATTATAAAACATTAGAATTACCATCCGTGTTACAGCTGATGTTCTTGATCTCACGTGCTTGTTCTCTGTAGTCATCCACTCAGACTAGCTCCTAAGCTTACAGAGCCATGAGGTTATGTCAGAATGACAGAGTAATTCATGCTGTCATGTAGTGGTTACCAACACCATAGTTCACCTCTTTACATCTCCTTCAGGACCAAACTTACATGTCAGTCTCGGGGAAAAACTGATAACTCTTCTCCATTCCTATACCTAGAAATAGAAAATGCATCAAACTCTTTCCATCCATCAGAAACTTCTCTTGGGAGTTTCCTTTTTCAGTATGCTCTTAAAGGTTTTATTGTAAATGGTGTTAAAACATGATGATATCTTTGGAGAACCTTCTCTTGCTGGGACTAAAAGCAGACAAACACTGACGGTAGTTCATTGCAGTTACTGAGAGGAGTAAAGGATGACAACTTCCCATTCAACGTAGTGGGAGTGTGGCTTCAGCCTTCTTGTGAGTGAGAAGTGCTCCGTTTTTGATCGCCCGAAGTTTAAGATTTACTGTATATCCAATGGGACTCCTAGCCTGCAAATCATTTTGATCAAGATTAAATGTATGGCTTTGTAATTGATTTAGACATAGCATCAGCTGAGTCTTTTGGGTGTCTTTCCTTACAAGTAGGATCACTTTGCAAGAATTCACTATCCCCATTGTATTTTTGTTGGTTTTACAGTCTTCATTAAATATGTGAGGGACATTGCCCTGTGGCTGTAACATTCCTCCTATAGGTTGTAACTGACCTGCTATAGCAATGCGTTCAATCAAGAGTAGTAGCTACACAGATGGGCAGGTAAATGACAAAGACTTTGTGGTCATAGTACCAGAAGCAGCTAATCTAACAGCGTAACCTCCTCATAATATTATTTTGAGAAGACATTTGGACGCTAAACTTTAAAAGTTGTCATTCTTGCTTAGCCATAATAAGATATATCCAGAAGATGTGTTTGTTGCAATAATCTCCCCAAAAATGTGCTCTCAAAACTGAGCAGTCGTAGGCAAGGAGCTGAACAGAAATTTGCTTTTGGAAAAAGTGATTAATTATTACCTGTTTAAGTTCACATGCATTATCTTTTAAAGAAAGATGACCAGCTATCCCCATTACCTTACTCCACAGACTCCGCATGACTTTCATATGCTATCTACTCTCAGTTATTTGCAGGTCTCCGCATAGACCTGCAGTGTAATGAGCAAGACTGCATGAAAATGAGTCAACAAACTCAGGGTATAGTTTTACCCCTTCTTCTGAGATGGTTCTCACGCAGAGAATGTTTTCCAAAAGTTAAGTGTTATAGTCACTCAGAAAAATTATTCTGGCATACTGGAACAGTTTTGTGACATTCAGCACTGTTGGTCTGTCAGAGTCATTCAGCGTTGTCATGTTCATATTATTGTGATGTAACCAGGATTATTCACTTACTTTTATGGTTATTCTTATAGTGGCTTGGATGGGGACAAGGTGGACAGATTCTGAAATAGATGGAATAGAAAATACTAAAAATTTCATAAGCTGCCTTGTTCCTGTGTAGGAATTTCAGTATGCCTAGCACACAAAAATGTGGTTGTATTCCAAACAAGCATTTGAAGTTCTGGACATTATAATTCTGTTACGTTTGTTTTTTCTATGCTTACTAATTTCTTTTGCACAAGTATTCACTGCCTGCAATATTATACAGCCCACTTTCTGGACCAAATTAATGATACTAAACTTTGTATCTTAGGTTGCACATACGTGCTTTCAAAGCTGAAAAAAATCAGATATAGTTCTGTACCTGCTATTTAGGTTATTTTGATGTAGAGTTCACCAGTTGCATAAGTAAATTGTAGAATTTTCTATTACGGCATAAGTTGTAGGTACATCTATTTACATATAGTTACAAAAATGTGGATACACCAGCTGTCTAACTCGCATCACAAGTCCATACTAAATAGTCTTTAGATTAGAACTCTGATAGTCATAGAACACTTGTTTTATTAGCAAGGTCTTGTATTTCCATTATAAACCTTATCAGTATTATCATCATCATAGCAACTAGTCACTATAATCATAAATCAAGATTGCATTGTACTAGGAGCTGTAAACACAAAATGGTCCCTCAGTCAAAGAATGTATGGCTTAACTCTAGAGCTCTTCCCTTTTTGCTGTTGTTTGTGACCTTTGAAAAGCTTACATCGAAGGGAAGATATCTGTGTTTCTCAGCCATGCTATCATGATTATGTACAGATTTCTTCAAGACCACCTCCCACATCGCAAAAAATCCCAAGATACTGTCTGCAACACTATGATGTGTTGAATGATCACATATACGTGCTATAAAATGGCTTGCAAATCTGTCTGAAGACTGTACCAACAGTCCACAATTACTTCTGAAATGCATACATTGTAGAGCTCTTTTCTACATTAATTAGTTCTTCAGCTTTCCAAAATCTCATGCCAGTCAAATCTTATTAAAAACACGTATATGGACTTTCACACGAGAGTCTATCAGAAGCTAAGTTCTTCTACTTATGAAAAGTTTTTATTTGCTTTTGTCAATCCAAAAATCGTGAGTTAAAGAAGCCAAATAATCTACTCACTTCTGTGACATTCTTTGTCTGGTTTTTGACTTCTGCATATCTGAGGGGATACAAGCTCTTGATTTCTCAGTCTCATGGTATTCAAGATGCTCAAAATGTTCTTACTCCACTGTAACACATGCAGTGTCATGTATTATTGCTTACATAAAACTCAGCTCAGGGAATCTGGGAATAAAGCCATGACTTCTCTGATGCCATAACATCTCTTTGATGTGTGTCTGCACATCTTCTCAACTCAAAAACAGTTGTGTAGTACTTACTCTGCCTGGACTTTGGGTGTGCAGGTTGGACATTGAAATAACTTTAGGCTGAGAAAGAATGACTGTTACATGGGTTTGAGAAGAGGCATAATTGAAAATGTAGAACACATCAGATAACAAGGGAGGATAATTTATTAAGAGGACCATCGGCACACAAAGAGATAATTTAGAAAACATGATATATAGCCCAAATGTCTGCAGTCTTGTTTTCCCCCTTGCATATCACAGCTGACTGATTACTAACACCTAAGTATTTATTTGCCTTATCAATCACTTTGTGCCTGAGTCATTCACTGATGGGCATAATCCTCTGTTTGTGACTTCACAAGGCATCTCTGGAGGAAATTTGAATGTCATCAGCAATGAATTGAGACATTACTGAAGGCATCAGGTAGGAGGAGGATGTTTGCACAAGGGGCATATTAATCAACAACAGGAGAAAATGTGCAGCATCAAAGTAGCATAATTCTGTTGAATTTGGATTGAATTCTTGCATATTTTCTGCAAAGTAGAAGCGAGGCAGTTAGACTGATTAAGCCCTGTAAAAAGCAAAGCCCTTTTATAGAAAATAAGTAAGAAAGGTTGAGCAAGTTGAGAAGCATTAAGTGTATGGGAGTACTAAAGATTATACTCTTAAAAGGTCATTTACTATCAGAAGTTATTTGTTTAAAATTTCTGTTATGTCTGTAAGTTTTCATTAAATATCCATAAGTTACTATAAAGATTCCTTCTCTGTCAAGCTTTGCAAAATAGTTCTTTTGAAACAGTATGTCTCTAGTTGTGAAAGCAATTAATAAAGGAATGTAAAGGAATTTGCTAAAGATTTCTTTCAAAGCTTACAAAAATATGTTGAAGTTATGAACAATGTGTGCATGATTATATAGGATTATAGGATCTGTAAGCGAGAATCAAGTATGAGAGAAAAAGATGTATCATAGTTTTTGGTTATTTTGCTTCGACAGAAAATGATGACTTCATATGTGACATTCTGTATCAAATAAAAGCTGGTGTATAAGACAGTATGATCAGTTTAACAATTTTAATTACTAAAAATATTGTCTATTTCAGCAGCTGTGTGCTAGTTTCATGTATTATCTAAGATTTCAGAAAACATAGGGTGTTTTGTGGGAACTGGTTTAAAGTCAAAAGAATGTGGCTTATGAGAAACCTCTCCAAAAAAACGTTAACGGACATGCTTGCTTTTTGCAACCTACAGGAGTGTAACTAAGCAGCTTAGGGGATCCCAAGTATTTCTCTAAAAACTACCTGTAGGTGGTATAATAAGATCTGGAATATTTTGTTGGTTGAAGAAACAGACCGTAAACAGCTATATGCAAGGCAGTGATTTTGGACTTTTTGTTACTGTTTCTGGTTTTATTATAGTATTGTGATGAGATAACAGAGCAAAGCAAACACAAGGGTTTACCTTTTATTTGGCCTCGTCTTGTTCTTTGAAGTCGCTGAGAAAAACTCCATCTATTAACTTGAAAATAAAAATTAAACCAAACAAAACTAACTTCCAGGATCAACCACACTGGACATGGGAGTTATTTTACTTCTTTATGCTGTGGAACAAATTTTAAGATGCCTCAGAGACATAGGAATAAATTCTTTTTTCTTGTTTAAGAAAACAGTTCAGTCCATAGAAACTTCAGCAGACTATGGGCAGAAGGTCCTCTCACAAGAGATTTTTGTTGCTTTCTGCTAATTTTTATTTTGAATTTATTATTAGTGTATAAAAAATATGATTGGATTTTGTGACTTCAGTTATAATTTTTTTTCTCTATTGCAGTCTATTTTATTGCCATTTTCCTTTGATTTCCTCATCACCTAAGTTTTTCCCACGTTAGCTGGCATGAAATTAGTTTTCTTAATTTGTATGCTTTATTTGCCTTTTCTGTAATTTGGATTTTATTGCCAATGCCAAACAAAGAAGAAGGAGATGAGGGAAGTATTGAGAACACAACCCTTCATCACTCACATTGCCACGTATAAAGGCAGCAAATAAATGTATTTTGTTAATGCAGTAAAGTCAGAGTCCTTGTGGCTTGAGATACATTAGAGACTCTCTAGCACTCCAAGGACTGCCAAATTAGGTGATACTGAGGGAAAAGAAAAAAGAAATGAGAAAAAAGCACTTTTACATAAAATTCACACTGCATTTAACAAGCTTAAGAGAAAAACACTTATCCAAAGCTGAAAGCACAGGTCACTACCACTTGAGTTTAAGAGCCAGGCTTTCCACTGAGAGGCTGTAAACACAGGTTGGGTAGTACAGAAATGGTGGGGACCGTGCAGTGATGAATCACCCTTTCTCTGCACAGTACAAAGTGAGGGGAAGAAGGGGAGAATCCACATAAATTGTTCCTCTTGTGTCATGGACCTGCACTTGCAAATGGGCAGTCCCTCTCTTCAGAATGTGGAGGGTCACACAACACACACACACAACATTGATTTGGGTTATTGAGGTTTTTTTGGTATATTGGGTAGAGGCTGTTACCTGATCACCACTGGGAATCAGAGGTATTGTGCCCACCATCCCGTCAAGTTATATTTTTCCTAAAAATACCTTAGTGATGCTTATGACATGTTCTGGGTATAGGGTAGATCTTTTATAGGCATATTTCTTCTCACCCAAAGCATGCATTTAAGGAGTGTGTCCTTTAATGTAATGAAAGCAGGCAGTTGAAGTCCATTGGCCACTAGCAATTGCTCACTGCTGTTTAACATTTTGTGCTTATCTCTTCTGCTTCTTCTAGTTCTCTTTCCTCATTGCCACAACATGGACATAACCCTCACATTTTGGCTTGTTGTAATCATGATCAAGCTTTTGTGGCTAATCTTACTCAGAAGGACTCAAAACCATCCAGAGCCAAATTCTGTGCTGGCGTAAGCAAGTGCAGCAACACTAAATTTGGTGCAGTCCTGCCTGCTCATTTTAGGATGGCTCCTCCACCTTGAGTTTACCTGCAACCCTCAACCTCTGCTATGCTATTTACCTGCAACCCTCAACCTCTGCTATGCTGAAGCATATTTTGCCACTGACAGTGACTGAGGAATTCTAGGCTGGGTTTTAAATCTGCTACCAAATGTATTCTGGTTATGCTAGGGACAAGCAGAGCTGCACAAAATTACCCATTTTTGTTCTCTAAGTGTCCATCTGCAGCAATGATGACTTTCTGCCTAAATATTTTATTCTTCTGTGAATGTGCAGAAATGTGGATTTTTTTTTCCCCTGTCAGTTCTGCTGACAAGCAGAACTTTTTCATACAGCTCTATAATTAGGCTCCAGAGTCCTGTGGAGACACACAGCAGAGCGGTAGCCTTTGTATTCTGCAATACTCAAAAGTTGCAGTTCACAGACGTGTGCGCTTACGTCTATCCCACCTCTATGCATGCTATTACTAGTCTTTTCTGTTCCTTTTGGGTTTGTCCCCGTGTCTAACAAAAATGAGAATTTTGAGTGTTTCTGGTCCTAAACTGCAAATCACTCGACCACTGTGTAAAACTTTTGACAGAATGGAACAGTTTCAGGTCATCATTGAAAATCCAAGCTCAGGAATCCTGTGTTGCTTCAGATTGTGCAATGAAACTATTGAACTTTGTATCAAAACATATAATTCTTACAGTTTTTTGCACAGTTCTCTTCAGCATGAAATGTGATTTTTTTTGTCATGATTTCTGTCACTTTATAGTGTTCCTGATCACAAAGCCCAGTGATGAGTATCTATACAAAGTTCTTATAGCAAATATAAATATAGTTGTAAAGAAATAGATCAGTGGTAGAAGTTATTGTATATTGCTGTTACACAACCTGTAGGGAAACCTTCCATTTTCCTTTAATATAACCCTCAGACTACTCTATTTAGAAGCACGCTGCTTTAGAGACGAGGAGTCTTTGTTATTTGCGTCCATAGATAGCTTCAAAAACCAGTAAATTAATAACACTAGTTATACCTACTAAAGATGTTTAACGTTTGAGGTTTCATGACTAGGAAGCTTCTGTTCAAACCACTTGGAAATATGATTTGTTTAGCTTTGTATTGGCACTATGCTGGGGAAAAGATCTTCATGTTATCATATGGCTAATGAGAGTTACAGCTTATTCTTTAGCACTGTTACCAGCAGAGAAGAACATTTCCTGTTCTTAGCTCATTTTTAGAGGTTTAATTAATAATGTAGACAGTTGAGTCTGCCTGCTTGAACTAAAATAATTAGCAGAGAGTAAACAAACAGTTTACGTTTCACTTTATGAATGGTGTGGTGCCACTTTAAATATTTAATGTTTTGATCTGAGTGACCAATCAGTCCTTACAGGGTGCCAGGTTACAGCTACAATCTGGGCAAGAAAGCTGAGCTGTCAGCAAAGGTGGACGCCTGTGATGGCTTCTGACCACCAAGGGTGGCAGGAGATGGAAGAAGACCTAAAAATAGTGTTAAAAAGGAGGGTATGAAAATGTACAAGCTGTCAGAAAATAAATGGTAAAAATAAACAGACGGGAGGGGGAGCTGACAGAAAGCAGTTTAATGCAGCTCGAGGACTAGCTGGTTAGTTAGACCTCCATATGAGGTCCTATCGGAGAGAAGTGTCTCATTCACATTTAAATCTCAGGTGGGGACTTATTCCTTTGTATATTCAGGGCAAGAAAAACTAAAAGGTATCCTTCTTAGTCAAATTTACTAGCTTTTTCTCATAAACATTGAATGGTCTAGGGAAGAGAAAACCCAGACCCTGCCCACAGAGCAGACAAAGTTTATGCTTTGAGAGTGCTGAAAACAAGCACTGATTGCAGTTTTGACTTCAGGCACCATGTATGCATGTGAGCACCTTCATGCAGAATCTTAAACTGAACATACACTTAAAACAACCTTGACTGCAATGTAGTTAACCTTAGGTGAAGTCCCGGACAAGAAGGGAGCACTAATTACCCCTATTCTTTACTTCACAGCATGGAATAGTACTTTTGAAATTATAGCCATTTTGTATTTCCAT
>Ga0181612_168608_pt1 | contig 11620 bp, 6 predicted proteins | sample HoacroProtozoa21_FD_119630 | JGI IMG/M metagenome (GOLD analysis project Ga0181612, IMG submission 119630) | Hoatzin crop microbial communities from Cojedes, Venezuel. Combined Assembly of Gp0051906, Gp0051904, Gp0051908 | reverse complement strand
GTGATCAAACCAAGTTAACAGCATGCAAGCCACACTCTACCAGTCTCCCCTCTCCCTTGGCAACAAAGGGATCAGAGACTGAAAAAGAAAGCAAATTATGCCATCTGTAAATGAGAAAATAAAGTATTTATTCAAAGCCCACTGGGCTGAATTCTTAAGACCTGTCACCACACACCCAGCACTGGACATCCTACAGTAAGGTAATAATACAACCCAATAGCTGATGCAGAGGCTGGGGATCTCCGAGTTACAATTTCAGGCTTGAGTACAACACAATATATTCTATCTAGAACAGAGTCTCTCAAAACAGTCTCATTTTAATTTATCTGTCAGCAACACCCATATATCCACTCAAGTGATTATCAACAGAATATGACAAGTTGTTTTTACAGTCTAAATACTGTTAAGTTTACCTCTGTGACAGGTTCTAAGAGAACTGACGTCACAGAAATACTCCGTCTTAAATCTTGAAGTTCTACCAAATGTCTATTAGAGACAGGGGTATACAAAACGGATACTGTGAAAAGACTATTCACCACCAAAACTTTTGCCCTAGCAGCTAAAAAAGTTCTCAACTCTTGCAAAGGATGGAGATAGTTATTAAGAAGTTTCACAGGTTGATTAATCTGAGCACTCAAATCCTCCAGCAGCTCCTAAGGAACAACTGGTACAACAGTACACATTTCACATATGTTAATATCTGTACAAACAGACGGGTATCAGTGTGCTTCTTTCCTGTTTTGTTGTCTGTAAAACAAGACGGCAATGGGAAGATGGGTTACAGCAGCCAGTGCCAAAACACAGACTACTCCTCTCCTAGTCTGTGCCACCACCAGCATGGCCGACAGAACAGAGGACGCTACTTCGTACGTACTCGCAGGCACCCCACTCCTGGAAGCCACGTCACATCAACTGCCTGTGTTGTACCTACTCTACAAGTACACCGAACTTCAGCCTTCAGAACTACCACGAAGAAACTGCTCCAAATACAGAACCTATTTAGTATTTCAAAAAGAGAAGAAAAAAGATAGAATTTGCTGAGAATGACAGGAGGCAGGGGGACATAAAAACATAAAATGAAAGCAGTATTTTATCTTCCATACTGCTAAGACTTCCCAAGAATAGTCAGCTCCAAAAGAAAGACCACTGTGCATCTTGGCAAGATAAATACCACAACACTACACATTAAGAGAAGAGAAAAATTCAGGACAGAAAAACGGACTTCAGAATTCGAAAAATTATCAAGCTTTTCCTCCCCCTCCAACTTTTTCTCAGCCACCTACTAAGAGGTAAGATAACCCTGCCCTGGAAGACCTTGTGAGCAGGTCCATTGGAATCACTAGCAAGGACAGTAATATTATTATATATAAAAAAAACCCACCACGGGTGTAGGAAGGCTCTGACAAGCCCTCTGTAATACTCACAATCTTCAGTCCTGACTGGGGTGCGCCTGAAGAAGGAGTGAGGAGCTGCTTAGCTATGGCTTCCCTCTGGGTCAGGCTGCTCGCACTCAACACTGTACGAGATCCATCTTCGTTAATGACCATGGAGGCCCCAGGGTGAACCTTTGGGCCATTAATGACAGCCTGCCTCAGCTCTTTGACATTCCAGGGAGTGACCGGCTGAGGGTACGTCAATTTGGTAGCAAATACCTATACAGGAGGGAAAAGAGGTGAGAAATAACAAGTTGTTCAACTTTGGCTTAAAACAGTACTAAGTCACTAAGAAAACTGTGACAAATGTTAACTCACACAATGTAAACATAAAATACTTCAAGCTTTTGGATGCATCTCCTCCTCAATCTACTGTCATCCCAAATAAATACATTTCTGTTTTAAAATTCTCTACCATAAGAATAGAAACCATATCCTTTTTACACCTTCTACTGCAGTAGAAAAGCAAAACTCCATTAGCAATTAAAAAAAAAAGAAGCAAGCATGATTTTAGATTCTGCAAACAAACTGACAAATACAGATAAAAAGCGCATTATCACCAGGCCCACTGTTTGCAGATAGGCAAGCAGAAAAGATGACATAATGGAAAGCTCGAATTCAGGCTTGGTGTCATCTCTGTGTGGTTAAAAATCATTAAGGATGAATGAAGCTGGTGACGTTATTATGGCCTTTTCTTACAGGTTGCCATAGCTGTTACAAGCTACACTGTACAACGACCACAGGAGAAGCGGGATCTGCTTACAAAGTTTGCACCAATTCATAATCCCAGGAAGCAAGTACAGCATTTTCTTTTTTTTTAATCCACTTCTCCAGATGTGGTGTTCAGCAGAACAGTAAGCATTGCCTGCTCTTCAGTGCTGCTTCTTTATTAACACACAGTGGTAACCTACAGCTATCACACACTGGGGAGGAAAGCCTCTACGTTTTAAACTGCTTGCTATGCAGCTGAAAGTGCTGCAGTATAGTTCAGTCCCCAGCTGCAGCAAAAAGAAACGCCCCTTTGTTTATTCTTACCATAGGAATGCCAATCTCATTGGTACCAATGTACATATCGGGGCAAATGACTGAACGAGCAGCAAAATCCACACGCTTTCCCATCATGTGCTTGCGGAACAGTCCTTCCTTTTTCTCCAATAGCTTTGAAAACAGAAGTTCAGTTAATGATTAAAACGTGAAAGCATGCAACATCAGACAGTTTCTCCAGATATTACAGCGATGAGTATCACAAAAATACCTACACAGTAACCACAAATATGCCACATTTCTTATTCCATCAAATTGTCTTGTTTTAACAAGACTGGGACACACAAAGTTCAGAGTCTCTAGGTCTACCCACCTGACGAATACCAGGGTATTTTTCTGTCACTAGTTTGTCCATCTCACTATCAAATACAATGTTGACATGGCTCTGAAGACGAATCCAAGCGTTGTATAGCTTATCTGCAATGGTCTGTCCTGGAATCATCGTCAGGACAGAACGGTCCAGAGATTCATTATTCTCTCCTGTCTCCTACAGTAACAGAAATTAGAAAATTTGACTTAAAAACCCTTCTATTTACTAGGCTGAAATTATAGTACTAAACAGCAAATGAAACATCGGCCACTATTTTTCACCTCACTAAAGACAATGATTTTTTTTTTTTTTTGAAAGCACTAACAATGTAAATTTAACTTCCAAATTATTACACCCAGTGCCTCAGACAGGTCTGCTGTCAAGCTTCAGAAACCAGCTTGGACAGGAGATCTCCAAACACCACAGTTACAAATACTAGTGGGATTTTAAAAGATGATTGCTAATCAACCATCTCCTGGTAAGTGGCAGTCCGCTTTTCACATTAGATGTTACCAGTTAGTCACTCCATGCTACAAATCACTAGGCTACCAGAAAGTCCTATTCTCAGATAAAAATAATGTAAATCCAAGAGCTTTTATCACCTACATCACTTTTCACAGTCTAAAAGTTGGTATACCAGTCATACCCAAAATGCATTAATCTCCTGTCCCGTCAAACGTTTTAAGGACATATCTCCACCTAGTGGCTAGGTTCTGAGTAACTCCAAATGTTTTCAAAATGTTTTACACTTAAGATGTAAATCAAGTTCAGCTGAAACTAAGTCCACTATGAAAGAACCCTCAACAACACAGTTCATAAAAGAATATGAAGAGAGGTATGGTGACATACACTAGTTAGTAGCACTGTAAATAATAATGTTATTTGTGAATTTTTTGGTTCTATTTAGACATCAGTGATCAAAAATAACCATGCTCACAATTGGCTCTACTAGGCTTCAAAGCTAAAGTGGCTTCTTCCCCCCACCATTTTTCATTCAATGAGATGCTGGAGAATTTTTATTCTGAACTGTCTGTGCCGTACATATTTCAATCTCTAGGAATGGAGAATGCTCTATCTCACATGCAATAATCAAATACAAAAACCATGACTAAAGAAGTCTGTGAAACGTTTTTCCTCTTGCACCAGGTGGGTGAGCAGAAAGAGGCATGAGGAAAACAAAAAAACCCACCCATGGAGAACATCTCCAACGGCACGTACTGCAACAGCCCAGACAAAAACTGTTATTGGAACAGTTTAAACATGAGGCTGCGTGAACTCCATGCACATGTCCAAAAAGCAAAGAATAAGATAACCAACAACTCTTACTGTTTGTATTTCTCCTTCTGTAATTTTTATTGGCTGACATTGTTCTTTTGCCATGAAAACCAAGAGCTTCCGTATCATTTTGGCATCTTTCATGACAGCCTGCAAGTTCACAGTTTGACCATTTGTAAACAGTCGGTCTCCAACACGATTTACAGGACGATACCTACAGCAGATCAAAACTACTTTAGAAGATTAAAACCACCAAAAAGTAGCATGATAAACCTCAAATATTCTAAGCTAAGTCTTTAATGCATGAAAATAATCCCTATAAACTAACAGTGGGCATTTAAAAATTCATATGTTATACTGGACAGTCAGAAAAGAGCAATGATTCCTTAACAAGAAATTCTACCAGCACTATACAGTTACAGCATTCCATAATAATTTAAAATACTAATACTTCAATACATTTTTTTCATAATTAGTACTTCAGTCCTTCAACAAACCCATTTGAAGTTACAACAAAACTTCTCCTCGGTTACTGCTGTGACTTTTTTTTTTTTTAAACACTCCACTGACACTTTAGCAGACCAGTGTCTGTACTATGGGTGTTTGCATCTCCAACTCCTGCAAAAAGCATGCGCTAAACTCCGTGATTTCTACAAAAGTTTTTCTGGGGAAATTTTACCTTGAAGGCGGAACCACAAGCAGATCTAAAAAAAACATGTCTGGACTGAATCCCGAACTCTCATAGGGATCCATCCCAGGGAACAGATAACGCAAAAAGAAACCTAAAAAGATACAATAGAAAAGATAAACTCCTTATCACTGCTGCTGTTTGGGAATCCAAACCCCCAAATGCTTTTGGTCAATCAAGTCAAAAAAATCTGCTAAGTTAAATACTAGCGACCTATTTGAAACAAAAACAGTTAGGCATACTTTAGAAAGAACTGACATTGTTCTTTTTGGTCACACACATGATTTTTTGAAACAACTCTGAACAGAAACACAGAGTATAGCAAACTAAAAAGCAAAACAACAGCAAGAAACAGTTTCCAGCTACTAGTTGTGACGGATACACAGAACTGCTTTTTTTTTTCCTGGCAAAGGCAGACAGATTCAGCATACAGGGAACTCAAAAGAAGAGAAAGCTCAATACATTCTCATTCTTTACCCCACGTTAACTGCAGAACACTAGGTGCAGCAGTATACGAACATCAAATTCTCTGTACACAACAACGGTGATTTGTAGGGAGCCACAATTTGAGACTAGCTGATCAAACCATCCATTGAACCCAGCACTCTGCATTCACTAGCTACCAGCCCTCCTGTCACAAAATCCATCTTGCAGCCAGAAGCCATTAAGGCAAAAGGGAAAGATTTGACAAGGAGTTCATATGGGAACATTTGCAGACTTTGTTCACTAGATGATACAGAAAACAAAGTAACGTTGCTCTCAACAACCATTACCTTCATTCCTCCATAAAGCCAGGATGTATTCCTTGGCAGTCATCGGTGTCAGGTATCCTCTCTTTCCTAACTGGCTTTCATCAATAGCTGACAAATAAAATTAAAAAAAAATAGTTATTAAAAAAAATAATCACAAGAGATTACTTCAAAAGTTTTTTTTTTTTCCTTACAATGATAAGTGCTTCCAGCTCAGCGAAGGAATGCAAATGCCTACAAAATACACTGGCTGACATCTACATTAAAATATCATTAACATGTTTGCTTTGGGGATATGAAATTAACTAAAGTAAGAGCCTTCCTAATACGGAAAAAATAAGCCACTTCTGTGACTAATGGATATCAGCATAAGTAACTGAAAAAAACCTCAACATCTAAAGTGTATGCTTTATTTGATTAATAGCGAGCTGGACCCCTTCTTCAAATTATCTCATCCACTGATCAACACAGAAATCAAGGTCAGCCTGCAGCTGGGGAACACAGAAGCGGGATTCATACACTAGCAGCGAGATCAAGATTCCCATGAAACATCAAACTGGATGAGACCATAGCAACAGTCAGCAATCCATCTATATTATAAGTTAGAGTCTGGGCTAGCTGTATTTTGGCAAGGAAGGAAGACATGTGGTTTTGCTACTGAAAAGCAGAAAGCTCACTTTTTTAAAAACAGAGATTTTAGGTCGTCTTTTGCAGGCCAGCCCCTTCTGTCCAAGTGAAGACAGAGCACACAACTCGACGAAAAGCAATTCTCCCATGACCTCAGATAAAGTTTCCTCCTCTCCTTTTGGCTAAGGACCAGAAATACAGATTTTTTTTTCCGCACTGAAACTTCAATTCCCCATTCCTTCACACAGAAAACCTTTCTATCCCTTAAACACGAATGCGTCAATGCCAAGGTTAAAAGTATTCCCTCCAAGATTCAATACAACGAGCAACTGTGACACAGGCTATGCAAAACGTACATAACTGTTGTAGTTCATCCCATTTCAGAAGATGTAAGACTCCACTGTAATAAAAGTAACCAAGAGGCGTTACAGCCTTGGTTTTTGAACACTGACAGGAGAAGGGTATTTCTTACCCGTACTTCAGCTATGAACGTTAACAGAGACTGAGAGAACACGGCTGGTTTTGAAGCTTTCTGTGATAAGGCAAGGTATTCTAAATCCAGCAACTCACCAGATCCTCCAGAACAACTATTGTCACTAGCATAATAAAACATGTCCCCAGACTTGGCACAGTCCTAAAGGGGCTCAAATAAAAAGCCTGAAGTAGTACCCTACAACACAATGGAGTGAAATCACAGCTGTCACTCAAAAGTAGTAACACTGGGATACATAAATTTTCCTGCCTTTGTGGAATATGTTACAGATAGGATGCTAAATGTGTTATGGATAGGATGTTAAAGCAGAGATCTGACCTTTTCGCTTCAAATCCCATTACTGACATTGTGCTTCCTCAGCCACAACTCCAGAGACTTAATCTACTATTTAAAACACAGACTAGCAAATGCAATAAGCTCTCTACATAAAGCTTTTCCAAGCCTTAACTAACCCACACACAAATCCACTTCAACTCTACCTGGTTGTGTAAAGGATCACAGACACAACAAGAGGAAAAAAAGTAAGTTTAAAATGATTCAAACACCAGGTTAATTAAGCCTGCAAAATGTCACCTACTTTCTTTTCTGTTTTTTCCTCTTTAAGAGGTAATTATTCTGTTTAGGATTACCTGATTTTCTTTCTGAAGTAAGGTTGGTCATCTTCCTCCTACCTATGTTTTTTTTTTTATCTAGTCCCTCTGTCTTAAAAATCTAGCAGAAAATCATCTACCAACCTATAATGAAGTGTCCCAAAACCACATTAGAGTTGACAGAGTATGCTTTTGTACTTCTCTTCCTGACACACACACAGACACTCCAAGCTGAAAAAAGCACAGAAGGCTTGCCAAAAAAGAAATCTAATGGAATTGGGTACTCCCTTACTGCTGGGCTTACTGTTTTATTTGAATTTTTATACATGAGTCACAAGCACATACTCACTCCCAGCCATCTGTGCACCTTAAATACAGGAAATTAAGTGTCAACATGTTTAAGCAGAAGACAAATACTTTACCTGTTGGCTCACTCAGAATGCCTTCCCCTCCTGCCTTATAGTGCACTGTAGAAGGATAGGTTACTGTCAGCTTGCTGTTATGCTCTTTTCGCACTAGTGATCTCCTAGATCTTAAAGAAAAAAAAAAAAGAAAACAAGGAAACACAGATAAAAGTTAATACAAATGCTCACAATATTTAACTTTACACCAGCTGTTTACCTCTTCGTGTAGCTAAACTTACTTGCAGTTTGGGCATTTCTTTGAACTCATATGTGCTTTCCAGAACTGCGCTATCAGCTTATTTCTACACTCACGTACATTTTTTACCTGATAAAGAAAAGAAAAAACCCTTAAAAATAATGAAAAAAATAAAAATAAATTAAAACATTTGACACGAAGAATTTATTAAACCCTAAATAATTAATGCTAACTATCAACATGAACATTATTAGTATCAATGCACACACCTCCTTGTACTGATTTAATTCATGCCGTGATCTCTAGTGTTCTTCCATCACCTTCCCACATTTGCTGGAAACATACACCCTTCAATGCTCAGCACCCTCCTTTTAAAATTTATTTCATAAATAGTCTTTATATTTCAAGTCAGTACTAAATTTTAAAGCTTTAATTTAATGATGATTTAAGAAGGCAGACGATTGATAAAAATAGTTTCTTCTGACTGCTCATGAATGTATGATTTCCCAAGTGCTCAAAGTTAGGTTTGAAACAAATTAATTTTGGAAGTTAACTTGGCTTATAAACAAATCTGCTCTAAGATGTTAGACCTTTAAATATCTTCCTTACTAGTATTTTCCTTTAACTAACAATGTACATCAAAATGCATTTAAATGGAAATGAGAATTCAACTACAAGTACATAATTCTTTCTAAAAATTTCATCCTAAGTAATCCTGCAAATTTGATGGATGCACAAGTTCTCAAAAATGTTCCACAGTTCATACAGAGAGCATCATACAGAGAGGTATCAACATCTGTAGGAAATGTACTGACAGCAGTATCAGATTATTTTTATATCATATCTGCATCATCAAAACATTTCCCTTCACAAAGTGTATTTTCCAGAAACATAACAGTTAATCTAACAATAAAGAAAATCTTCTTATGCTTAAATGCAGACATTTCACCCACACAGCACTCTAAATATCACACAATTCAGAACTCTGGGACAAAATCTAGAGTCTACACAGTCAAAGAGAGACTTTCTTCTGGACGTTACTATTTTCAGAGGACAAAACCCGAGATCCCAGGAGAAGCGCTGACTGCACTTACATTTGAACACTGATCTTTTACTTGATGACTTTGTAGTATTTCCTGAACATGGTGATTTAACTCTTCTTCAATTTCTGAACCTGTTGGATCTGCACATTGACCTAAAAACTAAAAGAAACAGAATAAAAGAAACTGGGATAGCTGTATCGTTACAGGATTATCAACTCAAAGAATGGAGAAATACACAGTACTTGCCCTGTTCAGAATGACTTCAAGATCATGGACAGCATGAAGCAACCCTTTCTCCAGAACCTTCAGCTGACTTAGCAGCAAGTGAACCACAGCTCGAGTACATGTCAGCGTGTGACAACTCAAACAAGAACCTCGAATTAGAAGGTATAATTTCTGGAGAGAACACAGGGAAAAAAGTTATCCTGGCAGATTTACTAGCCTGCACAGTAAGCAAGTGGATAGATTTGTTTGAACTTAAAAGAAAGTGCTCCTATAATTGAGAAATTAGACTAATTGTTATATTTAATCATAAAGAATTAGAATTAAAAAAAAATTATTTTAGCCACACAAACTCATACGCAAAGCATGATCTGGAGACAAACTATCTGCAGGCCATCTACATAACAGACACATAGGTCAGGAGGAAAAACCTGTCATACCTACAGCAGCTCTGGGACCAAGGCTGCTCTTCCGCAACTACAGCTTCTAACAGCTTGTCCCATAAAGGACAATGTGGTACCCAAAATTACACACCACTAAAATGAAATGTTCTGGTCGCAAGCACTATCAGTGTCCCTCAAGATTCTTCATGTAACCACACCCTCCTCCAGCTTCAGAACAACGTCAGTGGTTTTTACTATCTAGCATAGCTCTCACACAACGCGGCTCTAGCTGCACACAGCATGGGTGGCCTGAAGGCTGGGAATTACTACTGCATGGTTTCACTCCTTAGTCAAATAGACCCACTTTACTTCAAAGCTGGGTCAGCACTAGAAGTGGGATGGACCTCATCTAACTTCAGTCATCTGAAAGTGAGGTTTTTAGTCTCAATTAGCAGCCCATACAGGAGCCAGCTACTGTAAATGAGACTAGCACCTCAGGAGGGAAATTCATCCCATGTCAGGTTCCCATTACAGGCTAGATGAATCTTCCTCTGCAAACAGCCCCGCTCCTCAGACTCCAGAAAGAGCTAAAAAGTACCAATTAGACTACACAGCTAACTTTCAGTAGGCCAAAATGAGGCAAATCCTACCCTTACAGCCAGAAATCCTTTTATATTTAAAAGACGACCCTTTCAAAAAACGCCCACGTGATGCACTTAGGAGAAACGTGTAGCTTGACCATCACCAGTAGCTTTCAAAACAAGCTTGTAACACCTTTCCCAAAAGACGTGCATCAAGTCAAATCTCTGCACTATGTTAGTTCAGAGCAAAAACAAGCCCTGAATGTCCAGGCAGCACTTGGAGATCCTATGATAAAAGTCGGTAGCTGTTCACATAAATCTGTAGTAGTCATTTAAAGGAAACAACGAATAATTTTTACAGTTCCATCCATTTAATTAAGGCATCAGATCTTCCAGTCGGTCATACAGTTTAGTGATCAACATTCCTCCTCTCTTGTTCATCAATATTGAGTAAAGTAGTAGTTATAACAAAGTATATATTTTGCAAAAGTCTAAGGAGTCTGTTTCTATTGAAGTATCATGACACAACAAACTTTTTCTACTACATTTGCTATTATTACACCTAGAGAGAAAACAGATCTCAGCACCTTTAGTATTTTCAAGGACAAACTGTATGACAGCTTGCGCACCGTCACCCATTTTCACCAGCAAGACAATAACTAAGCGTACATACATCAAAAAACAGAGGATTGTAGACAGTCAGAGGCAGCTCTATATGGCCAAAATGACCAGGGCAGTTGCTGAAGTTCTGCATGCAAGTTGCACACGCTTCTCTGGAGTCCGGAGGTCCCAAAGCCAAGTCGTACAGTCCATTAATGGCTGGATTCCCCACATTATCCAAATACTGAGGATTTGTTATTGGTTTTACACTTAATTTCCTGAAGTTGAAAGAAAAGAACAAAAATCAGCGGCAGCAAACAGCACATGATACGCACTTGAACAGTACAACTACAATTGACATTTAGTCCCTATATGATTGTTTTTATTGACGAAAACATGTTTTTGAAGGTACTTCGTGCATGCAGCAACCATTTCTGTATCATTCACTTTATTGTCCGAGTACAATCACTCATACCACAGTAAATATTTCTTTTACATCTTCAGCCATTCCATTAAGGAGTCAGGTACTTTTCCCCGTGTGTCCTCTCAAGCAGTGGGAGAGGTAAAAAAAAACAACAAAAGCACCTAGACGATGACACTTGCACATCCTTGACTATACACTGTGCTGACATCACAACAACACTGAAGAAATGGTGACGGCTCTCTAGGACTCCAGGAAAGATGACTAACTGGAAAGAGCTGCAGAAACACCTCTGCAACAAAGATCTCAGCTCTGCGATACTTACGCTGGTGCTAAATACCTGAACACTTTCCTTTTGCTGAAACCAGCAAGGTCTTTCCCTTTCTTGTGGGTTTGCGTGGCAAGGTTTTGGTAGTGTGGGGGCTATAGGGGTGGCTTCTATGAGAAGCTGTGAGAAGCTTCCCCTATATTTGCTAAAGCCAGCGCCAGCTGGCTCTAAGACAGACCCACGACTGCCCAAGGTCAAGCCAATAAGCAGTGGTGGTAGCGTCTCTGGGATAC
>Ga0181612_124526_pt1 | contig 11620 bp, 5 predicted proteins | sample HoacroProtozoa21_FD_119630 | JGI IMG/M metagenome (GOLD analysis project Ga0181612, IMG submission 119630) | Hoatzin crop microbial communities from Cojedes, Venezuel. Combined Assembly of Gp0051906, Gp0051904, Gp0051908 | reverse complement strand
GTAGTGGTGTTTCGTACGATCTTGCTGATGGGAAGTGGCCCAAGACATGGACTGGCTGGAGCGGAGGCACGCTCTCCGCTTCGGCAGGCGAACTGTTACAGGCAGGCGTGGGGAAAACCGGCTTCTTGAGGAGCTGAGGCAGCAGCGCTGGCGTTGGGCCTGGTGCTGTAGATGTTAAAAGCTTCCCTGACCTCACGAGTTCTGCTGGCCTTCTGGCCTGCAGGTGAGGAGGGGGCGGTTAGACACGAAGACGTAGGCTAGCTCACGGAGCCGCGAGCTGCAGTGCGCCGGGCGCTCTGAGTGTGTGCCGCGGGAAAGCTGCTCTCTGCTCGTCCACAGTGACGGCAGCTGCAGCTGGTTGCTGTAATGTTGCACTTCTGCATTTTAGGATTGCTCTGGATTCCCTAGCAGTGGCTTTCACTGCCGTGATTTTAGTGTAAGTTTTCTTCCTCTCCTGTGAATGGGGTGTGCACAGTATCACTGGGAATGGTAGGAGCGGACTTTGTCAATTAGCACTGTATTTTGACCTCTTACAGTAAGCCACGAAAGCCTCCCTAAGAAGGAAGTCCATAGAGCGTAGTACTGTTGGCATATCAGCACTTCTAAAGGAGTGGTCTGTTTGCAGGACTCTTGGGAAAAGTGATCATCTCACAGTGGAGGTGTATGCTGTGTATTCTTGTGTGGATTTGTCTGTGGTGGTTTGCTTTTCTGTTTTGGGGTTGGGGTTTTTTTTTTGGGGGGGGGGGGTTTATTGGTTTGGGGTTTTTTTTCATTTTTTTAGTAAGTTCTGCTACCTTTTTGCTGTTCCTGCCTTTACTGAGAAGACAGGACTTTATCAGTAATGCAGGCTATAGATCGGACACAGCATTCTAAATCCAATGACTGCTACCTTAAAAAGGTACAGATCTGAGTGAAAACTGAAGCAAAGAGAATTTTAGAGAGAGGCTGTGTTTGCATCCAAAATCTTAAACTAAAGTTGGGTTGATGAATGAGTACCTCCCTTTTCCTGGCAAGGCCGAGTTACTGCCACTGTGTATCCATAGCTGCATCTCGCTGACATATGAATTTATTCTAGAGGGTTTGCTCTGGGTTGTCGGGCTTTTCTCTCAAAGTTAGAAGTAAGAGACCTAGTCTCAGCTGTGCGACTCAAGCTATGTGACTCTTAAGACGTCATATCTTTTATTACACTGGTAATCTGGCCCAACTTGCAGCTCTGGTGTGGATTCCTAGCGCTGAGGGCACGTCCTGCTCGTATTTGTCCGGCCCTCGGAACTGCTTGTGTCTTTTGCTTTGAAGTTAGAGATCACTGCCTCAGGGCCTTACACTCATGGGCAGGTTAGGTTGTCTTTACACATGGAGCAAAAGGAAATTCCACAAAAATGTAGAAATAGAAGGGTTAGACTTCTTAACCAGAATCTTGACTGGAAGCCTGCTGAATACCAGTATCAGCAGTGAGTGTCAGAGCAGTGTTCAGGCTGCAGCTTTTGGAAAACACTCATGGAATATCTGAAAATTACAGACAGGACAGGACAGTTACCCTGGAGAAGACTTGGGCATAACCTAGTACAGTTGCTAAAGTCTTAGAGGTAGGTGTTAAGAGTCTTGGCAGTGAGGGCTGAAATACGAGGAGATAATTGATCCAGTGACAAATGACTTCGGGTCCATAAGGTTCAGGCTGAAGGTGCGTGGAATTTATTGCTCTCCTCGGCGTGAAAGGGCAACCAAAGGAAACTCCTGTCCTCTGTGCAGACTTGCTCAGAGAAACCTGCTGCTTGTGACGCGATGGGGATTGCCTGAATTTCCTAAACAGTCTAGTTTGGAAAAAAAGGCAAGTAAGCAAAATGAAAGTTGGTGTCCTTTGGCAAGTCAGGGGGAAGCTGCAGAAGGCCGTTTGTGTAGCGTGCACCTGTGATTCTGCCCAATGCTGCTCACTACCATTTAGCCAGAAGGAAATAGAGGAGAGGTGTGGAAACCTGCTGGTACTTTAAAGGAGGAGTTTTAACTCTGAGCTGCAAATGGGTGACTTGGCAAACCAGCAGAGGGCATGGGAAAGCTTCTCCCAGAACTGTGCGCTGTGGAGAGAGGTGAAGCCTGGTGGGAGTACACTCGTGCGGAATGCCGGAAGGGTGAAAAGGGGAAGCTGGCCACGAACACGAGTGAAGAGGAGCACTAGATGTCTGTGAGATGAATTGCTGTTAACATTTTTATGTAGGTCTGGGGAGAGCATTACTAGCAATGGGTGCCTAGAACAAATATGCAGATTGTCTACAGTGTTCAGCTGCAGTCTGCACAGCTTGCAGGTGACTCTGGATGTGTCAAAGCCTTGGAGAGTATTTTTATTAAACACGCTTCATGGTGTTATAGTTTAGTCTTTTACCTCCCCAGCCTAAACACTGTACAAAGGATAGCTGAGGGCAGTTTTTTGTTTCCTGAAGGAATTCCAAATGATGACGGTTCCATCAAGGAGCTACGTTTCCAGCTATGAATTAGCCTTGCACTTGTGGTCCCCTCCTCTGACCTTATGTTTTCTGGCTTGTAGTGTCAGAAAGAGAAGAAAGTAAAGTCTAGAGGCAACCAAGCAGATTTGAGACACTGTCTGGATGTAGAGGGGTACTCTGGGCCAAGAGTTCACTGGCGTGATTGTAATTCGATGGATGTGTTGATCCCTTCTCAGGCTGGTGCATCCGTAGCAGGAAAGGCTTGGAAGAAGAGTAGAAAAGGTATCCCGTTTTGGACGAGGCAGGGGTTCTGCCTTCCTGTCTGTCCATCCGGTAATAGCTGAGTTTTGGAGTGGTCCCGATGCTGCGTCCGCGTTGCTGAATGAGTCAGCAGAATGGAAGAAATGGCAAAGCTGACAAAGTACATCTGCTGTCTCCTTTTGGGAGCAGTTCTGTTTTGTACACTTAAGTTATCTAAAAACAACCCAAGTGGCACTAGAGGGAAAACCATGCATCCGTTATCTGGAAGGGAGGGGCTAGGAAAGAGAGAGAAGCTTATGGGTTGCAGAGTGGCAGAGACACAGGAGAGTCAGATATGTAAAACATCTTAACAGCTTATTACAGTGAAGCTGCGAGTCAACAAGTAAACATCTGTTGAAGTGAACACTCCCTTCAGCAGTGCACTATTGATCCCTAGCTGGTTTCCACGTGGCAGAGGACCTGAAATGTGCAGGAGCTGGACCACTGCCCAGGTAACATCAGATGCTTGAGGGGCATCCGAGTGAGATTCTTTTGCTACAACTTTTACGAGTTGTATTTGATCTATTAAAACTGAGGCTTCCTGTGCTAATGGGCTTCATCTGCTCAGGGGTTTGGTCACCTTCTTCCACACTGCTTGCGTAAAGCTGCTGGTGGAAAACTGCACTTCGGAGACCCAAGTGGGTTTATACTGCGATGACTGGTAATAGATGAGAGGTTAGAGATGAGCTCTGGGGCACATCTGACTGAAAATTAAAAACCTGTTTTAAAAGCTTTGAATCTAAGTGGTTAGTTGCTTTAGTCTAACTACCTACCATGCTGCAGCTGGAGAATAGTGGTCACCAGACTGTCATCAAATCCTGAATCCTCAGCAGTCTGCACAGCCTGGGTAGTCAAGGTGACCAACTGATGGCACTTGATGTGTCAGAGCCAGTCAAACCGTCTCTTTCCAGGAATCTGACACAGAGAACACTTCTGTTGTCTCACCCCCTGCATCCCAAGCTACCTTGCATGAGGTGCAGCAGCCAGGCACTTCAGGAGTGTGAGAAGCAGTAACAGCAGAGCTGTGGCCAGGTTTGTGTTAAGGGTTTCTGCCCGTGTCGAGGGTCCCAGAGTAGGAGCAGAGTAATAAACGCTGGCTGAGCCAGGAAGGGGGTCAGAATCGCTCACCTCTAAAAGTAGTCAGTGCTTTCCAGTGTGAAGTTCTGTGACTCTTCTGAGAAGCAAAAAGGGGTCATTGAACAGATTTTTAAATAATGAAATTGCCAAACAAACATCTATGTCTTTGCAGAGTTCTCTGATGCAAGAAAAAGGGTTGTCTAACACTGAGACATATTTTATGTCATTTGTTACACTTGTGTTGGAGTCTTATTTGCTTCCCGCTTTAATGGATTTTTTTTTTTCAGCTTTCTTATCTTTGCTGAGAGTTTACAGTGGTCAATTCCATAACCCTGGGTATGGAAGTAAAAGATTTGCTCCTCCCACGTCATGTGTTAATAGACAAAAGTGAATGTGTGCCAGGACTCAGCAGAAGTGTGTATTCGCATCCTCAGGTGACCTCATATCTTAACGTTCCTTTCGTGAAGGATTTTCAGGAAACAGATCTGGGTAGGAGTTGCTGACAATCAATAACCTGAATAACAGAATTAGCAGCAGCAAATGCTGTTGGTTAAAGAGGGGAAAAAAAGAAAATCTTTACATTTCTTACAAGCTCTAGAGGCCACAAAGAATAACCTAATGTTTTTCAAAACAATATTTGTGGCAAGATACATTTCTCCTTGGAACACTTCTTTCTTTATTCTGCCAGCTCAGTGAGAACTTTTTTTTTTATTTAATGGTTAAAGCATGCCTGGAAGATTCAGTGAGAAGTTTGCAAAACTAAGTGGCTCAGTAAATAGTCACCAGGCCGACAGAAGTTGCATTTCTACAACAAATGGGTAAACCAAGCACCTCAGACATGTGAAGAGGAGTGCTGCAGGACAGGCTAGCGCTCAGCTCTGGAGACATTTTCCAGCAGGCAGGGAAGGAAGGAGCAGTCTTCCCGAGCATACACCCTGCAGCACGTCAGCTGCTGTGCTCCAGAGGGAATTTTGGCCTCTGCAGCACACACTGGTGCAGCCCCGAATACCAGCTGAGGCCCGAGTGCAGCGTCCTTGCCTCAGTTTCCTCTGTTACTTGGAGTTCTTTTAAGCTAGGCAACAGGGCGTGCTTTTAAACCTGAAGGCCAATTTGCCTTACATCGCTCCACCTCAAACAAATCTCTGTTTCACATTTCCTATCTGTGCCAACTCCTGTTAATGATTTGGCAAGGTTCATGCAGTCATCTGTAGATACGTTGGCTTCTTTTTTTCTGGCTTGGGTAGCTTTCCACCCTTAAATTTCTGCTCCTTACAGACATGAAAGCAATCTGGCTTTCCTGGGCAAGATCTGCTGTTGGTCTCGCACAATTCTGCTGCACTAACCACCGCTAATGCCTTAACAGACAGGGCAGCTGTGCATTTGCGTATGTTACATGTACTGAAAATCTTGGTAAGATATGCACTGAAGTGTTGCAAAATCCAGGTATTTTCTTTCGTAAGTGAAGTCATACCTAGCTTACTGAATTCCTTGCAGCCATGGTATTTCAATAAATCCTGCCATTCAAGTCACCATATTTTAACTAAACTATGCTGATGAAGTGTGTGCTTTCAGAATGCAGCAGATGAAGAATTGTTTCAGGGTTTTTTCCCGCTAGGTGTTAAGCAATACCAACTGAAATTGCCTTAAAGTGGCCATAGACCAAGGATAAAGCTGGACTGTTATTTTTATTCAAATGATGTATGGTAAGTTGATCCCACATCCAAGTGCCTGGTAAGTGGCGTCACCTTTCTTCATCTTTAGTACAGGACACTTGCCAGCTGCGTCTGCTTTCCTGCCAGGAGAAGTTTCATTGTCCCACAGAGAAGGGAGAAGTAACCTGTAAGGTGCAGAGCTCTGTCCACCACCCTCGAATGCTTTAGAGAGTGGCCAGCCGGTGTCGGTAGGAGCCCCATAATTCATTGTACGTTCTGTTCTTGCTTGCTTACTTGTCTGCTTAGCTCAGCCATGCTTGCCGTGGGTGCATGACAGAGAGAGCATGTTAGGCTTACGCTTGTCCTTGTCTCTTCCAACACCTAAGTCACTCATGCAACACAGTTCCTGACAGAAGAACAGCATGTTATAGGAGAGGGGAGGAGCAGTGCAATCATGGCTGAGTCCTGTAGCGGTTTGTGGAGCACAAAGGGAGGATGAGGTGGCTCAGCTGTGGCCACGCAGTTCTCTAGCAAGGAGCTACCAAGAACTAATTTACCGGATCTAATGCAACATCTCACCTTGCCCTTTACAACCTATCTTCAGTTGTAACCTGAAGCAGAGTCCTCTCCTGAAAGCAGGTGCTATTCAAATAACTCACCGGAACTGATTTGAATGTTTAAGTGCTTGCAGGAGGGTGCCTGCTTCTTAATTAATAGGCTGGCTGTTCAAATTCTTTGTTACTAGGCAGTTAAATATAGAAATCAGCAAGATGCCTTTGAAGTTTTACTTTAAATGACTCGGTGTTTTGGCCCCATGAATCATCCATTTTTTCCTGTACTGTGGCGTAGCTCCAATAAGCGATCCCAGTACAGCCATTAAGAATAGCTGAGGTACTTTGGGCAGGATTACAGCCAAAGCTGTGCGTGCGTACCTGAGTTACTCAGGGTCATGTATACAGGAAATTAGTGCCAGAAACTGCAGCCAGCCCACCTCAAACATTTGTTATGTCTTAACGGTGAGATCACCCAGACTTAGGAGGTCACCAAGCACTGAATGGTTTGGAAGCCCACCTGTTCTTCCCGATGGTTAGATGCCCTTGCACTGTGCACTTGTTTTGCTGCTCGTATCACCTTGTTTCTAGGGCAGCTCAAGCTGCTCAGTAGAGCTTGGTAGAGTAGCCCCAAATCGATGCTTTGTTCCCTGACACCAGCCCTGTTAAGAGACTGAACTCCAAGTAAAGTAAAAGAAGCCCCTTGATAACTCTAGAAAATAACCAAAGGAAATCTAATAGCAAAATTATTTTATACATGTTATTATTCCTGCAGTTTGTGTCAGCAGGAGCAGATCACAGCTCACATTCTCACATGCTCGCTTGAGCGAGGCATTCCAGCATGCAGGCTCTTGAACTTCCAAGCCCATTTATATGCCTGTCTGTGACAGCTGCAGCTATTAACAGCAAATCATTCCAGCAGAGAGAATAAATAAATCGTCTGTTATTCTGTATAGTATTTTACTGGCTCGTTGATTGTAAGGAAATAATCCCATTTTGACTGGCTGGGTTGGTTGCTAACCAGTGGCAAGTGGAAGAAACCACCGTGCCTAGGACTGAAGGTCACACAAATGCATTAAACCGCGTGTCAGGAGGGTCCAGCTTAACCATGCCCCACATGGTCAGTAGCTCTTAGGAGCAGTCCCCCCGTAGGTGTCTCAAACCTTCACACAAAAAAATATCATAAGAAGATTGAAAGGCAATGGTTTCCTTGATGTACTTGATCAGATCCTGCTCTGTTTTTTTGTTTAAGAGCAACATTATGAGAGCGGTTTGTGGGATTTCCTCCCTCGTTAGCATTTCATTCTTGCCAAGACCTTGCACCTTTAATAAATCTTTGCTTCTCAGGGTTTTATTGTGTACCAGTCACACCTGGGATGCTTCCGAGGTCTGCCTGACCAGGGCATTCATTCCTCTTGGGTAGTATCTCAAAGGGAGTCTCTTGAGAATATTCTCAGGAATACGCACGTCTTTATCTTCCCTGTTTTAATTCATTAGTTGCCTAACAGCACCTCTCAGGGTTATCAGAGCAAAAAATTAAATCTGCAGCACGACTTGAAGGGTTTGAAGGAAAAGAAAAAAGTAGTATGATAAGGGAGGAGATATTTTGCAGCCCAAGACCCCTGCATACTGAGTGTGTAAAGGATTGCAGCCTGCAAGAAGAGTCACAATGGGAGAATATTTACAGAGTGGTTGGGTAATGTTCTAAAAGTCCACTGAAGAAGCAAGTGAGCTGTTCCTATAAACTAACCGAATGCTTCAGAAAAATACAAGCTGTAGCCACTTCAGCATTTTCCAGCTGTGGAATTGGCGACAGGTTCTCAAGCAGATGTAACTTATTTGATTTTGTTCCTTTTTCACTTCTTTTCTTCTCTTACTTCTTAGTCACTGTGTACACAGGGCTTTTGCTTTTTTTCTCTGTGCTGTGCTATGACTAATTTATGGAACCATTGAAGGCTAAACTGGAATTCCTTCATTAACACAATGCCATCATTTTATGAAGGAGTATCCAGCAAGTTTCGACAGACTGTCTTCCTCCTTTGTCAAGGTGATGATACTGCAAAAAGCCTCAGCATTCTTGTGCTCTTGTGTTCATCTTCCTAGCTGACGTGCCCTAGCAGAAGTACAGCTACAGGTCAAGGTTACAGCAAGAAAGAGATAAATGTAAAAGGAAAAATAAATCTTGCAGCAGGGACCAAGGTCTCATATGCACCTTGTTTGGCCACACAACACTGGGGATGTTCTCCCCAAAAACTTAGCTTTTTGTAAGGGCTCCAACTCCAGATGATCTTTGAGGTTAGCTTAACAAAATTTGTTTTATTTACAAACAGGATTTTGGTTGCTCAGTACCTTTGGTTAACATGGGATGTGCTATCACCTGATTGCTTTTCTCTTCCTGCTGTCTATTGTCTGCGTAAGTCCTGTATTTGGAGACTAAAACACAGAGAAACCCTGCTGATTGAGTCATCAGATCAGTCACTTGGGCAGCAATCTCTACGCTTGCATCCAGCAATGTCTCCTGTCCATCAGTTACGGAAGATACCAGTTTTTGCAAGGACCCAGTGAATTCAGAGTGGCTTCAAAAGGGACAGACCATTGTGTGCTTTTTCTGTAGTTGAGTTCAGCACCTCATTTGGAGACAGAACTGGCTTTCTTACATCCAAAAATGCGTTACAGCCTGTTACGCTGCAGAGTGTCTGCGTGAGAGGGAAAATACTCTGCAGCTGTGGGGAAAACCTGATGCACCCCACAGAGCTAAGGGGCTTGTGTAGGAAATCCCACCTCTGCTTCCAACCCAGGCACGTGCATTGCACAGGCAGTGGGAGAACCCAGTGGTGGCTGCTGCCCGGTGCTGGATCTCTTCGGGCTCAGGTCTTTGTGCTGAAAGCAAAAGATCTGACTTCCCTGAACCTGTGCTTCAAAATGACACTGAGATGTGAGCAAATGTTTTGATAAGGGAAAGTTTTCCCTGAGAGCCCTGAGGTAAGCAGGTAAAAAGAGGGAGTGGGGTAAAACATGCAAGGAAGGACCCATGGCTGGAAAAAAACAAGTCTGTGCGCTGTGGTAAAGACCACCTCGCCTTTGCTCATCTGAAGTGGTTGCGTTTCTGCCTAGCAGAGAGACATGGCCAGGACTCCAGGCCAGTCACACTGCCCGTTTCAGCTGACACGTCGATGTTACTCTGGACGTGGGAGTGCTCGACTGACAGACCAAACTATTTGCCACCATGACAGAAAAACAGCCCTCGGTAAGCAGTAGCAAGATGGGTGTTTCAGAAAACACAGGCGTGAGTCGTGGTGCCAGTCTGGCAAACGATGCCGGCAGGACCCTTGAGGACAGTCTCTCCCCTCTGCACTCCCTGTTTTTGCTAAGCTGTTCGCCTTGGAGCTGCTTGAAGCGTTCCACATTCGTTAGGAGCAGCCTCGTTGCACTCCCCTGAGCCGGTGCTTAGCACGAGCGGAATGCTTCTGGCGTTAGCTTGGGCGCCGTGGGGGTGGGAAGCGCTGGGGCTTCCTGCACGGAGCCGGTGGAACGTGCTTCAGGCAGCTCCCGCTGGCACCTGCTCCATGGGGACCTTGAAGCAGCCGCACTCTCCACCGCTGCCCCACAGCTCCCCTCCACCTTTCGCACTCGGTTTCTGCATCTGCCCCACTCCACTTCTGCTCCTCCAGCCTGCCCACCGCCACGCTTAGGCTCTAGCTGAGTGTCAAGCCCCTAAGATTTTCAGCCAAGAGAAACCAAGAATTAGCCTTTGCATTCCAAGCACAGCGGTGTGCAAGGCTGCAGAAATAACTGGACCTGACGGTCCAAATCCAATAGTCATAAACCCTGTGTAACTTTAAAGTTAAATATAGCCTCTCTGTCCAGCCTTCCCCAGCCTGCTGGATGAACTGCGACAGCTTTTAGATTTGTTGCCCGCTCACAAACGTCCTTTCATCCTTTTTATTTCCTTTCAGTGCTGTCATCTTGTGTGATTAAATAGGAGTCAACACTGTATGGGATCTAGATAGCTCAGTAGCATGGCATATGCTGATTCACCTAGGCTTGCTTTTTATTTGGCTTCTACATGCAGAAGCCCAGCTCACCAGCATACAGAGCTTTATTAATGGTATTCATGAGCTGAAGTTTTTATCTCACTTGCAGCCACATTCTGTAAGTGATAATGAACTTTAAATTGTTCGTGTTGAGAGGATAGCCCTGTAAATCAGCTTTTTATATCACATATTATTAGCGTGGTTAAACAAGCTTAAAGCAGTTAATGACTGAAGGAAGAGCAGCACACAGAACATCAAGAGTGATGCCAATCAGCATGAATTATTTGTGAGTGGGAATTGTGCTAAATACCTCATCACAGTAGGCACAATGCTGTGGGCAGAGTGCTTAGGTGTTCCCTTTTGCCAGTGCCATTTCATTGGTACTGTACTTGCAGTCCTTGACAGCCTCTCCCATTATCTGGGCAGAAAAGCAGGCTCCATACTCAGCAGCAGAGCTTTGTTCACTACCTTGACTTTTCCCCTGTGTCGTTTCTAGAAGTGTAAGACAGCATGGGGACCCTTTGGGGAAGGGGAAACCAAGAAGTACCGGAGAAATGGCTCCATCCAGCCTAGGGCCTGGTTATCCTTAGGATCTACAGGAAATCCCCTCAACTCCACTGGAAAGCCTCCTCTTCTGAGATCAGGGCTGAAGTCAAGAACAAAAACCCAAGACATTTTGCAGCATTTTAGCAGAATTTTGCTTCTTGATGGCTGCTTTTGGCAAGCAAACATCCCTGGGAGAGTGACAGGTAACGCAGAACAGCAAGAGATGTAGTCATTGATCAACGGGGCTAAAATTAATATGTTAATCAGAAGAATCAGCCTTACATACTGAGTTACATGTGATGTATATTTATGTGTTCTTTACAAGCCCACAGGCCTAATATGTGATTGGAGGAGTGCCAAGGCAAGGGAGAGGAATATTAATTTTCTTACTATAGTCTACTTTAAAGTGCATCGGTACTGCAGCTTGAAAGATGAGTCCAAACTTCAAGTTTTGATTGTTTTCCTTTTTAATGGGAAGAACTCCATGGTCTTGTCTTAATGGACTAATCTGTCGTGTTGAACTTTATGTTCTTTAAAATACATAACTGCAGCTCTGGAAGAGGTTCAATCCTTTCAGAAGATTGCTTTCGTCTTTCTCGCGTTACTGTAGACTAAGAAAAGTCGACATTGCACAGAGCAGTGATGCACCTGGTGCAGTTCCCTGTCTTGGCAGTGCTTGGTTCTGTCTGTGCCCTGGCAATAGCAGCTCTGTACCACCTTCTCAACTCTCCAAATAATTTTTTTTTGTTTTTATTTAAACTGGGGGAAAAGGGAAATATGGCAGAAAAGTTGCAAGAACCGTTTAAAATATTTTCATGTAAAGTTGGATGAATTTCTTTCCTTTTACATGGCACTGAAAAAAAGCCGCGATGAACAGAGGAGGCCCCAGTGTCACAGTGTGGAATTATTAGTAAAATTAAGGTTTACATCTGAAAATTAAGGTTTATATGAAAAATGTAGCATTGTTCACCCATTGAGGAAAAACATGAAATCAAAAAGAGCTCTGTGGATGGGACACAGCT
>Ga0181612_147041_pt1 | contig 11621 bp, 5 predicted proteins | sample HoacroProtozoa21_FD_119630 | JGI IMG/M metagenome (GOLD analysis project Ga0181612, IMG submission 119630) | Hoatzin crop microbial communities from Cojedes, Venezuel. Combined Assembly of Gp0051906, Gp0051904, Gp0051908 | reverse complement strand
GAAGTCTGTGTCCCCCATCCTCCCCCCCCCTCCCCCCACCCCCCGCCCCGCCTCCCCCCTTCTTGCCCCCCCCCCCCCCCCCCCCCAAAACAAACCTCACCAAACCAACCCCCAGAACCCACGCCTGATTCTGTACTGGAGAAGGTATTTGCTCTAGTTATATGCTGCTGTGATACATTGTTCCAATAAACAAAATCTTAATCCTGTCCTTCTATTCCCAGTTTTCCAGATTTAGCCTGTGTAGTTTCTGCCATCTAATTCTTTTATAGCCAATTAAGGTTGTCTAATTTTACAGCGAATGAGCTGATGGGATCTTTTTCATTTCTGTGATGTGAAAAATCATTTGAGTTAGTGTATAAATTAAAAAGAATGTTATATATATTGAAGTGAAATAGCTGAATTAAAAGATACATAGAAACTGCATGAAAAAATCTGTTCCTCTTCCAAAATTGCTGAAGATTTCAGCAATACCGTTATAATTTGAAGCATACTCCTGAATGTGCATAAACCTGCATGTTTATCTGTCATAGTTAAGCTAAAAATGAAGGAGTAAAAACCTTCAGATTCAGTTTCCTTGTTCAGCCCGTGCATGCAGCAGGCCCAGTTACTGCTTCAGTCTCTGGACGCTCCCACTCATTGAAACGACAGCTAAGGAGGACTGTAGTTACTAAATTTTCACAGAGGCTCTGAAAATGAATTCAAAGATGTTTGAACACACCAGCGTGTGTGTGCAGGAGATCATAACTGCATGTGGAAATATGTACTGTTATCTACAGCTTTGAATTTTGATGGAATTTTTTCTGTTCCCTTTTGAGCTACCCCATTCTTAGGACTCAGCATGGTGATCAAAGAATAGGAATATGGATATGAAAGTAAAATATTATTTTTAATGCCAGGTTTTGCTGTGCATTTTACCTTGCATACATTATGGTGTGTCTCCAGTAGTGATTACTGCTGATAACTTTACTTCCCTTGGAAAATACATTGAAGTCTCAAGTTGAAAAAGATCTACAAATGTAAAAAATGTGCATTATGATGTTAATGGTGGTACTTCATTAATTTCTTACCAATGAATGGAACTACAAAAACTACTTGTATACTCAGCATACTTAATTTTTTTGGCATCACACAGTATTTTGAGTTTTTGTAGGGATTTGAAACTTGGGAGTTGAAGCAGCCGGTGCAGGTTGTGAAGAGGACGATGACAGAGAATCCAGTGAGTTAATTACCTTTCCAAATTGTCCGTTTGGAATGCAGCAAGATGTCAGATCACTTTTTCTGGTCTTTTTGCTTCTGGTGTAACTGACTGATGGATTTCAGGACGGGGTTAAAAGGGGCTGATACATTGCATGCTATCAGTTCAGTAGAGCTGGAACCTGGACATGCTGTTTGCTACTGGAGACAGTCTTCTCTATGAGACAGTTTTCTTTCTTCTTTTCCTTAACTTTTTTGGGAGAGGGATGGATGCCACCCTTTTGACATGTATGAATAAATGTTGTTGCACGTTATTCAAATTCCTCTTCTTAGTCTTTCACCAGTATGGACTTAGGTGCAGCTGAGAAATGAAGATGTTAATAGGAATGCTAGAATTCTGTGTTTGTGCTGTCTCCGTTGTATCCAGATTACATGCGCATATAAATTGCTGTATTTCATTATATATACTCATCACAACAGCCGGCTCCTGAAACTGAGCTCACAGTCAGTCTAAATAATTATATTTTGCCTGATTATGTCATTACAGATATTAAGACTAAGCATCCTCCTGATATTTGTGTTTTGAATCACTTTGAAAAGTGTCAGTAGCTGCAGCCTATTAAAAGGGTGGGCTTTTGATAACAGACCACTGCTTTTACGGATCTCTTTTTCAGAGGCTAAAACATTTGTTTAGAATTTGAAGGTTCATGTGGCGTTGCAGCTGACAGACACATGCTCTGTGCCATCCCTGTGCAGCACGGGACATGCCTGCTTATTCGTATGTGCTGCGTGGTGAACGTGTGTAAATAAGGAATGTGGCTTTTTTAATTTCAGTTGCTGACTAGTATGTGCTCATCAGTTTCTAAACAGTACGTGCTCCTTCTGTAAATTATTCACAATATTAATGAAAAAACAGATAACCCATTCAAAGCATGGATAGTAAAACAGGAGACATAACCTGTGTGCATAGGTTTGTAAGAAAGGGAAGAATGGCTGGACTTGAGTGGTAATTTTAAGACTGAAAGACCTAGAAAAAAGAAAGAAGTATGAAGGAAGATCTAGGAAGACGTATAAGGAAGCTTATAGGCTTCCTATAGGTTTTCCATGTTATTTGGTTTTCTGTTTCACTTTACATGAGTTAGTCTTAACTCCTCAACGATCAGTGGGGCTTTAGGTACCTAAAGATCTGGGTGAACTTGGGTCTGAGTTTCTCTTTGTTTCACCTCCCAGTCTGCAAACCAGTGCTAGTAGCACGCGCGTCCTGTTGCGAGGCTAGCCTGAATCACGGATCACAAGGCAGATTTACAAGGAATGGTAACCAAGTAAAGGGGTTTCTCGATTTAGAAAAGCAATTATGGCCTCGCTATTGTGACTGCTTTGAAAATCACCTGTCAAAGATGTAGGGATATCACATTAATTGCCATTATAAGAATCACAATACTTACTTGTCAGAGCAGTATATTAAGCCTGATATGCCTTGCTTATGCCTTAAATTCTCGATTGACCCAGTTAACCTAATTAGTCGTGTTGGAGGGTGGACAAAAACATGGGAGTGTTACAGAATTGAAGTATAGCCCATGACATCCTACTAGCTTAAATACGATCAGAATAATGCATGTTTTCGACAAAGAATTTAAGTACCAAATCCATTTAAAGTCTTGGCAGAGCACTGTGTCCAGCAGCATTGGCCGTTACTGCGATTCCATTCAGCTTAATATATGCAAACCAGACAGTTTCAGTACATTGCAGCAATAAAACTTTTGTTCCAGCAGCCAAGTTAATCATTTGACTCTTCATTGGAATGACTGTGTGTTTCCATGACAATTGGATGGGTTTATGATTGACACACATTCAATTAAAATCTGCCCTTCAAAACTGTAAATTGCAGAGACCTAATGAAAGCTCAGTCATAGTCTTAATCAACTTTTCATGAAAAGTGTGTTAGATTGTGACTTCCACTAGAAAAGTTATTGCAACTTGTAGGTCTCGACAGCAGTGAACACAGCAGAGTAATATTAAGATTTATTGTGGCCTCAGCCTTAGATTTTGATCCCACCTAAATGTGGACTTTTACTGACTTAAACCTCTGTGGGTTTGGTGATTTCTTTTAATTAACATCCAGAGTGGAATTATGTAATTCTTGGGCAATCTAATTTCCCATTGCCTTCATAGAGAGCTGTGCATGGTTAATAGTTGAAGAGATTGTTAGGTTTTTTAACAGTAAGGTTACGCATATACCAACTTGAAGAAAATATATGCTATAGCTTTACCAAAATTTACAAAAAATTGTGGACATTTTTATGGAAAATGAAGTTTTATTTAATAACATAAAATTCATTTTATGTTATGAATACTCTGGTATTAGTAATCAAAATATGTTAACAGGAGGGTTTCAGTGGAGAGTGTATTTGCTTCTGTGCTTTCTTTTAGTGTCTGAGTGGCACTGAGGGACAAGTCCATCTTCCTTTCTAAGGAACCAAAAAAGCAAGGCTTAGATGAGGCCTGGAGGGAATAGCAGCTTGTTTTATTGTATCGTGGAGATGTATTAGCATGGTATGAGCAGCTTAATATATAGAAGCTTTGCAAATTTGTTTGAGCCTACTCAGGGTGATGACATTTTTTTGACATCAAATAAATATTACTTGTTTGTTCATTACAATTATTGCAGCAAGTTGCAGACAAGTACATTTTTGTTTAATTTTGCAAGGGTGAGATGGTGTCATTGTATCTGATCCGATATTCGTAGGATCCGTTTCATTTCTGTATGTTTTGAGATCAGAGAAGCACCTACACCCTGTGATGCTGTTGTGACTGGAAATCTAAATATCCTGCTGGTTTCCAAGGAACTTATATGAAATATATTTTCTTTTTCTAATAACTAACTAGTCAAGCTGAGGTTTGTCGAGACCAGTATTTTTGGCCTCATCAATCCTTTGCTGCATTTTCAATGCCACAGAAGCCAGAGACATCACTGAATCATTCAGGAGGAATAATATAATGAGAGAGGAGAGAACTAGCATCTGAACATGCATGGTCTGCCACAGCCTTGTAATGAAGGAGTCAGGCTGGAAGCTGGCTTGCAGAGTCCCATGGCAGTGTCATGACTGTAGTATTTGCAGTTGCTTAGCTGCTTGCTTTAAGAGGCATACATTCAGATTAAAAGAACAGATGTGCAGCTGTATTCTGTCTCTTCAGTCTGAAGATTATAAATATTTAAGATGCAAATAAGACTTGTGTGACAGAGTTATTGCTTCTGTATTTTTGATGGTTAGGCCTGTTCATCGGTTTTATCACGCTTGGTGCTTGTTAAGAGGACACTGTCCAGGCTGGCAGACCTAAAATTAGATCTGCCAGCTTTTTTACTGCTTTGGTTTCCTCTGTCGTCTTACTCCCTGTTCTGCCTGTTTCATTCCTGTGAGCTAGAACTGTAATGAGCAGCGTGCTTCAACAAAAAGGTTCTGTAAGGCACGGTATCTCAATTACATCTGAGACCAGAGAGATCAAGAGTGCAGCGTGGTGTATCCACACATTCAAATGCTGTACCACTGCTAGTTTCTCTGACCTCTTTTGTTCTCTTTGTTTTGGGAGCAAAGGGAGACAGGCTATGTGGTACTGAAAAACTGATTCAGTAAGTGTATCACATGTATGCTGATAAATGTATAAATTTTAAAAGCAATGTGGTTCCACCATTACTAATCTTACCAGGAGTGTGTATTAATCCTACTATCAACATGAATAGCAGGAACTATAGCATGTATGTGAATTGTATGCCTGTTTATTTCTCTTCTGGTAATTACCTCGTCCCTTTTCTGAACAAGCAGTAGCTCTGTAGGACAGACTTAGTGTGTGCTTTCTTCACTGTTAACCTTATTTTCCTTGTTTCCCTGCTTGCGTGCATCTTTTTTTTCTACTTGTTTTTCCTCTGCCTAGCCACAAAGAAAGTTCTCTACAGTCAGTAAATCAGGTATCAAAAATATTAATTAACATTAAGTGGTCCTTTGCTACTTCATACCTTCTAATATTTGTCTCGGCAAATTATCACAGCAGCCCCGTGACACGCACGCACTGAGAGGGATAAAAACGATGCTTCAGGCAGTACTGCCAGCCCTGCTGACACTGTGCTGGTCTGAGCTCCACACGCACCTTGGCACATGCTTTCATTGCCAGTTCGCACTTGGCACTACCGCTTCTGTTTACAGTGGAAATGTGGTCTCCTGAGCGCCTTTCCTTGCCAGTGTTTCTGTGTTCTTCCCACTCACAAATCTATCTGGTGTCAGCATGTTTCATTGCTAGGCTTTCTAGCATGTGCTGTACTCTTCAGTACTACCCCTGCTGTATCTGGCCTTTCAGAGACATCTTTAGCCTCTTGTTTGTGTCTCCACTAGTTACAAAACGCGGTATTTGGGACTCTGCGAGGTCAAGCTGTCAGTGAACTAGATTAACCAGTTTACTGTAATTGCCAAATTTGTTCTGATCCAAGTCTGCAGGTTTTAAATAAGTCAACTATAGAAATAAATCTTTTTTTTTTTTTTTTCCCCTCTGTAATACTGTCTTATACTCTCTCAGAATCCTAAACACACTTGTTTAGGTCTTCTCTAGCACCCCCTCCCCTCCAATATTTCTTAGGAAAAGCAACAAGAAGTTGCTTGAAATTATCAAGAAGTCAGAGTTTTAGGAATATGATTTCATTTAATCTCTCTTCATTGGCCTTAAAGATAAATATAAAACCATATGGGTCCTCTTTACAGTAGGGTTGTAAAAAATTTTCTGTATCAGAAGAGCTACAGTAGTAGAAGAAAAAGAGATGAGAGCAGTCACCGTAACAAAAGGAAACAGTATGGCAAAGCAAATAATTTTGCTTCAGAAGCATCTGGATAACCAAATTCCTACTGCTTTGATGTTTTAATCCTTTTAAAAGAAGAGGCTGAACTCGTTTTTAATGTTTAAAGAGCAGATTAAACCCAACAAACTGTTATGATTCTGTAGTCCTTAAACTTACAAACTGAAAGCACTAGGAAACAAGTTATGTTAATAAATATATGTATTTGCCATGCTTCAATTAACATAAGATTATAGGTACTTACATAACCTTTTTGCAAATGTGGAAATGCGTACTTCTGGGAGCGAATATTGCACATTTTAGCTACTCTTGTTTGTCCTGTGAGTTGAAAAAACTGTAGCCAAGTATTTGAGCACATTGGTGTGTCTTTAAATAGCCTAAGTATTATGACTGTCCGGTAGCCTGCGCGTGTTAAAATGGAGCATACAGCTTGTAAGTGTGCTGGGACTTGGAATACAAAGATTCTTTGTATTTCCTTCTTCAGTGAGCTATCTCTGCTTTGTGTGTGAATTCCCAGTTTGCCAGGAAGGGTTACTAAGCTCTGATCTGTAACAACTACAAATGACTGATTTCTTCTGTCCTTAGATATTCTTCCCAGCCATCTCTTTTACTTTCACAGAGCAACGAGTTGGTATGCTATTTATATCTTTCCCTGGTAATTGTTTTTCATTTTAGATTACTGCAGTACTTCACCTTTAATTTTCACCTTGCTTTATCGAAGCAATTTATATTAGTGATCTTAATCTGTGCTAATGGAACACTGCTTTGTGTGCATGACTGAGTAGAGATCGTACCTTTTCTTGTCGTGTGAACCTCTCCCTTCAGGTCATTATTAATAAGTAGAATCTACTAAGATATTTTTCAACAAAGACAAATGGAAAGCCTGTTATGCAATTAAATAGAACATACACAATTTTTGTGTAAGTCAAACAGACATGCTACACTCCTTCACCATCACCCAGGTGACAGATTTCACATCCTTGCAATTTCTACTAGCCAAAACCTCCTTAGTAAAATCACTGCTTCTGTGGAACATGAAATAAAATTTTTAAAATGCCAGCACACCTGTAATAATCTGACTACTTGTACCTTTTGATTTCCTAACTGTTTGCACGTAGTTTGGGAATGATCGTTAGGTTTAGCTGCATACACATGCACCCACTTGATCAGTTCTCTGGAAGATCTGTGCATCTCCTACTGTCCGTGAGAGTGCTGTGGGTTCTGCAGGTTTGCTACTGGACTTCCAGTTGTTCCAAGCTAGTTTTCTGTGTTCTTGTTTAAAACAAACAAACAAACAAACAAACAAAAACCCCCAAACCCTGCTTCACATAAGTAGCTGTAAGAGTTGGAGATGTGGCTGAGGCCTCACTTGGTTGTGTCTTTCCTAAAGACAAGAGGAAGGCATCACTGGTGTGTTAAAGGATGGAGATTGGCTTCTCAGTCGTGGCTCTGACCTTCAGCAAACTGACATTCTTGATGTGGTTTCTCCAGTCTTACCTGTATTTTACAATCCTTTCCTTTAACTTTGTTAGCATGCAATGGTGATCTGTCTACCTATGGTAGAAGGTCTTGTGCCAGTTAGAGGGGTTTGGTACTGTTGTAATAGCGACTACTTCAATGTTCTAGTTGTCAGCTTAGACTAGTAAGGCTGGTCAGTATGAATGCAGATTTATGGAGAAAATATAATTTTTCAATTAAGCTAGGTTACCCTATAATTTTATTCACAAAATATTTGTTGTTTTCTTCCAGGCTAGTTTTCCTCTTCCATTTGGGCACAGAGAGTGTGCTCAGAAAGAACTGAATGTTTTTCAAGCACCTATTTTTGGTAAGAGATTTGCTAGCTTAACAAAATTCCTGGTAGCTGCCTTTTGTTCAGAGTTGAGACCTTGCCAGCTTAATTGCCAAGCCAGGAGATGTTAGCCGCTGGCAGTCAGTGCAGCATCATTAACATGCTAGAATGATGTCAGATCAACACAGAAACATCTGACAATGTTGACTGCAGAGCGCTTCTGGTTATTGTAATCATAATGAAGCTGTTAGAGCATTGTTCTCTTTTATAGCAGCTTATCAATGTTGTACAAGTACAGTAGGATATTAATTGTAAATTGCCGTTTTCCTTTTTGAGTTAAAATTGTCAACAAAGTTTTCCTTTCTATAGTTTACTTCTAAAAATTCCAGCTTGCTTTGGGAAGTCCGAGCTGGAGGAGTTATTTATAGACACTCTTAACTTTGTAGTTTGATTGTACAGTAAATGAGTTTCAAACCCGCTAGAGTAGCCATGACACACATGTATTAAACTTCCCTTTTTTTTCTAGGCAAGACCTTTCTCCTCTTCATCAAAACATTTTCAAATAGGGGCCAAATGGGAAAGCTTAATTTCTCAGTTCTTTTCATCTGCTGTTTCAATTTAATATGACAGTGAATTGAATAGGTCGCCTCGAGAAATTAAGATACAAACCCTGGGCTAAATTCACAGTTGGAGTCTGCTGTATTTTCTGTCTTGCACTCTGTGTTGAACTTGGCCACAAATTAAACAATTTGTTTCTTTCCTCTTCTCTCCCTTATTTTTGAGATTCCTCTTTTCTTATATTTTTCTCCTGGTCTCCTCTGGTGTCTTCTGTCCTTCCACTCTGTTTGGGCTGGAGCCTGCTGGTCCCCTGAGCAGACGAAATAACCTTGAATTAGGAAATCAAGTTGGGAAGCCATTTCTTACCCTCCAGACTGTTTGCTGGACATCTTGATTGGTTAGGAAGCTGTGTAACGCTGAAGTTGTCTTCCATAAGCAAAGGTCATTTGGCTTTTCATGATTTTCTGGTTGGGGATGGCTGCACTGAACATTCATATTTTCAAAACCCCTTTAATGGTATTTCTGTCACTTGCAAGCATTGAATTTCATCATGTAAATTTACTGTATAACATAGTTATTAATTGACAGGAATACGATTACTAGTACTAGTAACTATAAACTGCTGTTTTATTTAGTAAACAGCTCTTCTGCAAAGCACATTTTTAAAATCTAAAATAATTCTTGCACAACTTCAAGTTTATTAGTTTAATGTTAAGCTTATGTTTGGAGTCGAACAAGTTGGTGTATAATGTAATGTTGGGAAACACAAAAAAAAGTGTAAGCTGTAAGAAAAAAAAACAAACCCTACACTCAGATCTTACCTAATGGTAAATTAATCTTACCGATTGACTCTTTGCATCAAAATCTGCATTAAGTGCAACATTCTTCAGCAAATATATTTGAAAAAATGATTCTTCACCACCAGTCCTTGCAAAGTAAAAATGTTGGTTTGGGAGTTGTTACTTACTGAAATTTGTATATGACGCGGAAATTTGTATACGGTGGGTAATTCACTTGGGTGACTCAACGTAGATTAAAAAAAAAAGATCTGGAATTTTATTTACAATCATGAACCTCAAACTTTGTCTTCAACATAACTCTGTCACCAGCGGTTGCTGTTCTTCTCGTGCTGTCCATTACCACTTGGGTTTCCTGGCGCGCTGGTAGGCCCTGCTCGCGCCGTACGCAGGATGTGGCCCAGCATCTCTCATTCTTGCCTAGCAGGAGTTGGGCTGAGGTGTGTGAACCTAGCAGTAATTCAGCTAAAACCCTGGAATCCTGCAGTGGCCCTTCAGAGCTGTGAAATGAAGGAGATGATGACGATCTGATTTTTGGGCAATCATATCCTCGTTCACATACAACTGCTAGGAACAAGAAACAAAAACGTATTAGGAGGCTCTTGGTGTTCAGTCAGTAACTTCAGTGCTGTTGTCCTGGGGTTTTTAAGCAGCTGTTACAGGCCAAACTGCAATTTCTATCCAGGCTAAACAGTTGTGGAAATGACTGCAGAACTGGGTCTGGTTTGCTTTATGAGAGGAATTTCTCCCTTGGAGAATATAACCAGCTACAACCAGAGGTCCCCGCAGTTGTGAACTTTACTGGCACTAATGTTATATTATCACTAAAACCAGGATTTAATTTTTGTTTTCTTCTTTTTTCAAGATTAATTTCATTATACATTTTTGGAAGATCACCTTTGCCTCCTATTTAAAATGAATAAATTTATCCTGTTTCTGTAACACATGTAAGCTGACTGTGGTTACCCCATGAAAAGCTATCGTGTTTGACTGGGATATCCTTAGTATACTGGAAAACAAAATTAGGTAATTCATCAGCTAAATTAAATGAAACTCCATGTTAGCAATAATATAACAAAATTCCTTTTCAAAATTTCCGTAAAATGTGATCAAATGCTGCATTCTAATTTAATTGGGTGTGATGAATTCTTAGGCATATTAGGCTGTAAAATTTTAAATTACATTTTTTATAAAAGGTGTTCAGCTACAATTTTATTGCTACATAAATTCTTGAAACTATGTTGTTGACAAAATCTCACTTATTACATATATGTGTAGGAGATGTGTGCACCAGTGTGGTATTAGGTTCTGTGTGTAGCTGCTTGTTTTTCCATTCGTAGATGTCTGTTTGTAATGAGAAATATTAGGAAAATAGTACTAGCAGCTGTCAGCAGACTCTTGATAGGAAGACTATTATGCATCAACTTTAAAGAGTTAGGAATGCGTAATTCATGGCTACTCGGTTGATTTTGCGAATCTCGCAGTTGTGTACAGTTGCTAATCTGTGTGACACAATGGAAAACAAATCGCGGAAATACTGTTATTGAGGTTTGTGGTGATCAAGAAACTGCCGTGGTAATGCAACTTCTCTGTTTGATGTTTAGGAGAAAATCCTAGTCCTATATTAAAGTCCCTAAACTGTCTGGGCTTCTTATGGATATTAATTCCTGGGGAGGAACAACCTCATGCACCAGTACAGGCTTGGGGTGGACCTGCTGGAGAGCAGCTCTGCGGAGAGGGACCTGTGTCCTGGTGGACGACAGGGTAACCGTGAGCCAGCAGTGTGCCCTGGCTGCCAAGAAAGCCAATGGGATCCTGGGGTGCATCAAGAAGAGTGTGGCCAGCAGGAGGAGGGAGGTTCTCCTTCCCCTCTACACTGCCCTGGTGAGGCCTCATCTGGAGTACTGTGTCCAGTTCTGGGCTCCCCAGTTCAAGGAAGATGAAGAGCTACTGGAGAAGTCCAGCGAAGGGCTACAAGGAAGATGAGGGGACTGGAGCATCTCTCCTACGAGGAGAGGCTGAGGGAGATGGTCTTGTTCAGTCTGAAGAAGAGAAGGCTGAGAGGGGAGCTTATAAATGCCTATAAAAATCTTAAGGGTGAGCGTCAAGAGGATGGAGCCAGACTCTTTTCAGTGGTGCCCAGTGACAGGACAAGGGGCAACAGACACAAACTGAAGAAGAGGAAGTTCCGTGTGAACATGAGGAAGAATTTCTTCCCGCTGAGGGTGATGGAGCACTGGAACAGGCTGCCCAGGGGAGGTTGTGGAGTCTCCTTCTCTGCAGATATTCAAGACCCGCCTGGACAAGGTCCTGTGCAGCCTACTGTAGGTGACCCTGCTTCGGCAGGAGGGTTGGACTAGATGACCCACAGAGGTCCCTTCCAACCCCTACTATTCTGTGATTCTGTGATTCTGGGTAGCGGCGTACCCTGCGTCTCTGTACG
>Ga0181612_100200_pt1 | contig 11621 bp, 4 predicted proteins | sample HoacroProtozoa21_FD_119630 | JGI IMG/M metagenome (GOLD analysis project Ga0181612, IMG submission 119630) | Hoatzin crop microbial communities from Cojedes, Venezuel. Combined Assembly of Gp0051906, Gp0051904, Gp0051908 | reverse complement strand
TATTTTTAATGTATTTTTTAAATTGTAGTCATTGTGAATCTCTAATTATGTATTTAAAGCTTTTGTCCAAGGTATTTTTATTCAAAACAGTTTTTTAAAAAAAAATCACTATGAAATATTATTTGAAAGTAAATTTTGTTGGCATTTAAAATCATGTCACATTATGCATATTACTGACTACATGATAAGTGAGTGACATAGAAACAGTAGCATCTTGCATTCATTCCAGTGGCTGGAAGCACTGATTGGTTTTGTCCTCTGCATTTTACGTAGCATGAGTATCTCTGAAGAAAGAATGTTCATGATCTAATCTAACAGAAGGGAGCATAATCACATAGATCTTTTAAGAAATATTGAATTCACACAAATACATCTAAGACCAATAACAATTTCATTTGGGTAACTTGCACACATGAATATTTCTGGCATTATGTAAGATCTATTAGATCACATTATAGAGATTACTTTATTAACTTCTATTATTATAAAATGGTAAATTTAGTATTTGGGGGGGGAGAATCACTGAAAATCTGAGTTTTCGTTAAAGACTGAAAACCTAAGAGTGTTTTGACAAGAGGAGGGAAAATTCAATTTTCTGTTTATATGTGCAGTGAAAAATTGCATCATTTTGAAGGAAAGTGATCATCTCATGAAGATTACTGGTTGCAAAAACAACAAAATATTTAACTGGAAAGTAGTGATGAGTTCCTTTAAAGGATAGTTGCACTAATTGAGCTTAGAAAGTGGTTTACAGGGGGAAAAATCATTGCTGGTATGTTGTGATGTTCCAGAAAATCTGGCTAACAGCGTGACCCTTAATAAGCTATTGCACAGCACAGTGTAGGGCATTTTTGAGTTCTAGCAATTCTTTTTGTGATTTTTTTTTTTTTAGAGTTTAGGTTTGTATATAATGAAGGAGCCTATATTGAAATTTTGTGCAAGTGATCTGTGCTCTCAGTAAGACTCTACTGAAAAGCAATTCATCCCTAAATTTCGAGCACATAGTTCTGTTTGTGAATTCTCTTTGAGACCATGAAGTCTATTAACAAAATGTACAGAGTCTGGCTAACCCACTAAATACTAATCTGCAGGGGAAATCCTTCCTTCAGTTACCCCCGTTACAGTTTTTATCGGATAATGTTAATTAGGATCTCCACACTCCGTCTTCTGTGCTTCATACTGAGAGCTTTTCCAGAAGACTTACTAGTCTTGAGCAGTCACTGTGCTTTTCTAGTCCCCTTTGGCAGAGTAGATTAAACCACACAAAGGCACCTTTGATGCAGCATAAATGTGACCACAAGAGGAGCCAGAGCACAGAAACTGTTGCACTGCACCCATTCTGGGCTATTTTTCTTAGCAAGGTGCCAGACTGAGCCAGAAAGTCGTGCAAGCCAAGGCAGGAGCTGTGCTGCACATTTGCATGCTGAAAGCGAGCAAGAGGAGATGAGACGGGTTCTGCACGATGGGGTTTTGCTGAGCTGGAAGCATCCCCAGCAGATGAGAGAGGTGATGTGACATGTGATGTGATAGCGAGGGGCTTAAGATCCCAGCCACCTGTGGACACTTTTGGAAGAGCTGTGGCCTTGAAGCTTGTGGCTCGATAATGTCCCAGCCTGCCTGTTTTTGTGACACACAGGGCTATGGCATTGTGTCATTCCTATTAGGAACCATTGTCTTACGTGCTGTGCTGTTCAAGACACGAGTGGCTGGGCACCAGGCTGTGCATCTGCTTCTGTGCCAAGGTTGTGTAACCCCAGAGCCCAAGCTGCACTTAACACGGTCACCATTGGGGTATCGGTGAACAGCAACAGCAAAACTCCCACTGATGTTCACGTTTCACCCATTTACACTGTATAAATACCGGAAACATGGATCTTTGTGGGGATTAACAAGACAGGCAAATGGAGAGCTGTTGGACCACCCAGGGTTAATAGGAATATGAAGATGACTCAGGAGCAGCTTTGTCATGGCTGCTTCAGCAATTTATATTGCTGTTTCTGCTCTTCAGCTGGGGAAGAGCTTTCACGATTAAAGCACTGCAAGGGTAGTCAGCCTAGCAGAGATTCTTCCATAACACTCAAATGATGTACAGCAGCAGCAGCCTTGACTATAATTGGACTAAATCCAGAAAACAACTCTTAAACCACTTCGTGTAATAGCAACCAAATTCCACATCCCAGTTAGAAATTTCACACAACGTAGTGATCATCCAAGTGCTTGAGTATGCCGATACTGAAAAATACATTCAGTTATTCCATTTTAATTTGCTGCAAAGTCTTGGCAGAGCTCAAATATATTCTCTTCTAGACTCAGAGTCAGTGCAGCCTGGGGCAGGCAGCAGATAAGATTGCTCGCTTCACAGGATACCTTTCAACATCATTTATATTTTTCTTTGGGTTGCGAAGACCTAACTTGACTATAGTCTGAGCATAGCCTGTCATTTTTAAGTTTTAATGGGCTGTTTATTATGTTAGAAGTAGGACAGATTCTCTCTCTTATTTCACTGTTTTCATAACTTTAAAAAGTTTGCTACCGACACTAGGATACCTTCATCAGAATTTCACTTTACACAAAAAAAGAACCTTTTATTCGTTAATTTCTTGATGATTTCCTTATACCAGAAGCACAAGCAGTGTCTTGTGAAATGTGTATTTCTTGCAATTACAGAGAACTCTGAGGCTGTGATATGCACCCGTTGTTCTGCAAGAGTACTCGCAGTAGTTGAGACCTGAGTGTTCACTTTTCGTTACTAAGAAGGGTTTTTTTATGATTTCCTTGTCTTATTGTCCATGCAGTACAATCTCAGATTCAATGTGCGAAGCGCTATTCATTTCAGACCGTCTCCGTGCATTAGGCTGTTTTAAAAAAGGAAAAGAAATCTTTTTAGTCAAACCATTATAATGTAACAGCTTTTGTATCCCAGCCGACACAAAGGCCCCATTATGTTGTTGCATTTGTTAAGACAGGAGGAGATGACTCTGCTATGGAGTAGCGTACTTGGGAACTGACATGTTTAGATACTAACTCAGATGTAATCATTTAACTAAGCAGTCAACACAAGCACAGCACGAGCATCTCACTGTTCTTTTTTACTCTACAGATAATGGAGACTGTCCAATTAGGTAGATTTACGAGTCTCGTTTAAGAAGAACCCTGTGTGGTACAGTGCCACAGGAGTCATGTATTAAGGTACATGTCAGATGTGACACAATATGTGGTTGTGATTGCAGGACCTATTACATTACAACAACTGAGGGCAATGTTATTTATGGTTACATATATATTTATTTAGTGTTATATACATATATATGTAATCATAGTTGCAAGGAAAAATGCCATCTCCTTAAGTTCTTGATAAGAAACATAGGGCCATTGAAATTAAGACAGGCTCTTGACATGGAATGGATTTGCCAAAATATCAAGCAGCTTCCTGATCTGTATTCATAAATGGCAGCAATTGTACGCTGAGCTATTTTGAAAATTGGGCCCCGTTATGTAAGATCTACACTTGTAGGCTCTAGGAATCTTTGCAGGTTTACTCAGGGCAGAGAGTGACAACCAAGGTGCTGGCATTTATTTCCCAGGTTGTGCGATTCACTTTGGGGCTGCAAAAGCCGACATACCTCTGCTGAGCCACAAAACAGCTGAGGCTGGAAGGAGCCTCCTGCTCGAAACAGGGTCACCGAGAGCAGGCTTCTCAGGACCATGTAGAGTTGGGTTTTGAGTACCTCCAAAGATGGAGACTCCACAACCTCACTGGGCAGCCTCTTCGCTGACTTATGTATCCCCTATAGACTTTATCCAGAGTAGAGGTTTCACTGAAGTCGTTCGTATGTTTCCTTCTTGTCCCCACCAACCTGAGACAGGAAAATGCGCTGACAGCAAGTCGTCTGAGATCATGAACAGCCAGCTACAAAAACGGCATAGTCCCCAGGCACACATATTACTAACAAAACATGGGAATCAGCTGGCAATATGAAGTGCTTAATATTAGGGTTTTTTAAGAGGATGGGTTGGAAGGAGCTATAACACACAAATGCAAAGTATATTATTATCATTCAACTGACAGTTGCATTACAGTTGAGATACAGCTTCAGTTTTAACCCTTTAATTTCTGGTGTTCTGCATCTTTTCAGAGCTGTTTCATCCCCAGTCCAGCTGGTTCTTGATTAGAGAAGGCAAAACTGTGAACTGTATTTTACTAAGAAGTATGTAATACAATGTCTAAACAGTCTGTTTCTAAATCTTCAGCTGCTTCAGCTTCTATGCTTATCAAAGCAATCTTCTGGACAGTACAAGCAGGAGTATTGTTAAACACTCTGTCCTTAAAACCTTTCAAAATCGGTTTTCTCCATTATCATCGCCCTGGAACTTGATAGAGCTTTGCACGAATAGCAACAAAACTTTGCCTGTATTTTTCCGTCCTAGGAAGGAAAGCTTTGTAGCCCATCACTGTAGCTCCTGATAACAACAGCTTAGTAAAAAATACCAGCATTTGCTCCAGGTATGTAGTGCTTATTTATTTAAAAGCCAGTGATTTTTTAAGTGTCATTAAGATCAATGTTATCTTTTTCTTTTGAGCTTTTAATGTCCATTTCTTATGTCATTACAAGTTAGAGCCAGTTCCAGAAAAAAATACTTTTGATAAAGCTGTTTTAAAATTAAATTAACATAAAATGAAACATTACACAGTGTGGATAACCAGAAAGGAATCCCTGTGCAATAAAATGGATTTTTTTCTTGTGAATCAGAAAAAAGGTATTTTTTTCATGAAAAATTTTATGTGAAAGATTGCAGACATTTTCTAATGAAAAAAATTTCGATGTAAAATTCACAGATGGTTAAGCTGGTTAAAATTTCCTGCTAATGTTTTCTAAATCTGAAAAGAGGATGACAGAATAAGAAACAGCAACTTTCCCTTTCAATCACAAGACGTAACAATGGTATCTAAATCCATTTCAGCTGGAGATATACCTGAATAGATATACCTGTATCGGTATAACTTCTCGCAGTACAAATGTCTGTTTACAACAAGCAAACAACTTCTACATGAAGCACTCTGAAATGTGTTAAAAATACAGCCAACACTATGCCTGTCTTCTGCTGCAGGCTGTAAGAGCCCCCTGTAAAATGGCTGCTGCTCTCTGCAGAACAGAGCTTTTGGAAGCAGAAAGCAGCAGCATACCAAAAGCAGAAGGAATCATAGCGACTTAAGTCACACTCACTAAATCCAAACAGCAGGAGTTTCAGAACAACTGTATTTCAATCCAGATTTCCAGCAGGGGGAATGCAAACGTTTGGAACACGTGTTTGTGTGGGCAGGATATTCAAACTCATCTTTTACACCTGAAGTTGTGATGCTCATGTCCGTTGTAATCATTTATGGCCATTTGCTATTGCTTCAAAAACCTTGCAGGTCTTTTTTTTGTCAGCTTCAGAATACGGCGAGGTGTCAGATCTAATTTTTCTCACAGCTCCTCCATGCTAGCAGTTTGCCTTTAGAAATGCTACGGGACTGAATCATTATGCTATTCGCATCATCAAAATGAAAAAAAATGCTGTAGGGGATCCTCTTCTTCAAACGGAAGGTAAATGTTTCTAAGAAATGCAAAATGCAGGGGTTCAGCAGCACAGGGTACTACAGGGTTTCATGATCATTGCTACGTTTTGTGCTGGCAGTTGTACTTTATGGTAATCGCTTACAAAATTTATCAAAATTTAATGTCCTGTTGGAACGAAATGGGAGCTTGATTTGCACGTGATCTCAAGTTGCCAATTACACACAAACTTCTGTAAGCAACTTTGACAAGTGTTAGCTACTTTATTGTTAGCATTTTCATCTGAACACTGGTACTTCGAAGCTGCAGTTGATGAAGAGCCGCAGCAACAGTAAGAATTAATGAATAAAGTGCTGTGTGTATGTGAGTGTGCACATGTGTGCAAGCAATCAGAGCTCCCTACACCATGAGTCTGCTGAGAAGTAGTCTGGCATCTGCTCCCACAGGTTTTGGCAGAGACCTGGGTCAGTCTTGTCATGGCCTGGTAAATGTCTCCATCGACAGCAGCTGAAGCCAACACACCTGACAGCGAACCACAAAAACCCGCATCCCTGCTGCTGGCACTGTGGATGGCACGCCTCCGGCACAGGAACGGCATTAGGCAGCTGGGGGGGGAACCCAGAAACACTTGAGATATTTCTGGAGCTCATGGTGGTGGACCACATCTGCCAGAATCCTGCTTGCAAATATCCCTTTGGAAAAGGAAAAAAGTTGTCAAGGTTTTGCAGAGCAGAGTAGGACCTCTAAAAATGCAGGCCCTTGGTATCACCTCAGGGACATGCTACTGGGAAAAATACTGTTAAAAACAGTTCTTGGTGGTATAGGAGTTGTATTACTCACTGAAAGTCAAGTAAATACTTAAGAAAACATGATATTGAACAGTAAAATGCACATCCTCCGTAGCTAAGAGAGTCTGTGCACTTTCAGGTCATCAGTATCTATGTGGGCCCTTCAAAACTAATACATAAAAATTCACCTTTGCTCAAGCTCAAGTAAAGGGGGAGGGGCAGGGAGAGAAGTTGAGATGAAAGAGAACAGCTGGGAGAGAGTCAAGAACTTTGTTACGCTTTTGTAGACACATTTTAGAAGCCTTCAGTATATCAAAGAACAAAGTTTAATTTGTCTCCAATATTATAAAGTCATCTGCATTAAAAAAAAATAAAGGTTGAAAATAGTTTCCATGTCATCACATGCCGGACAGACCTCCAGGGATGGTTTGAACAGCCAGAACTGAGGATTTCGTAAGTTCTTGCATCAGGACAGACAAGAAGGGAAAAATTTCTATCCTGATTGTCCCACACTAGGTACTGTTCTCCTACTGCAAATGATTACATATATAAATAGTCAAGATTTTTTATAATTACACCGATTATGTATTTCATTTTATGTATTACAGAAACGATGTATTGATATCTCACGATCAGATTTTCAAAGTATGTAATGTCCAAACATGCAGATAGATACCTAATTTCTTTACCATTTTCAAAAGTACAAAGACATCAGTTTATGTATTCATATGCCTACATATCTTGGCAAGGGCAACGATACAGCCTCTGTGTGTGTAAATAATGGCTACATAGTGGTTTAAGCTTGTGTAACATAGTTGAAAAAATATAGATCAAGGTAAGGCAAAGATCATGCAGTTGTGGGATGGCACCAGGCTTGCTCCTGAAATGCTACTGTTTCGAGCGTTTTCTTCTGTAGTATTCTGCAGACAACAGAAAGACAAGTGAAGTTACTGGACCAGAAAACAAAAAAGGAACAGAAGGGATAAAAACATACCACTATTTATCCTGAAAGTAGGTAGTCAATGTATTTCTGTTTCATGTGAAAGTCAAAGCTCATTGGCAATGTATCTCATCTACCCAAGAAAACTCTAATAATTTGTATGGATATATGTAGGTGTGCATCGGCATACCTACACTTACATACATATACAGACACACAGGCGTATAATTTACATGTAGGAGCTGTTTCATGTGACAAGATGTTAACTTAATCTGCTTATCTTGATGAGATAATATGGCAAGATAGACAGGCTCAGAGAAGAGAATTTCGAAGAACTGGCTTCTCATTCCTGGCTCTGCTACAAGGCATTTTGAAAGTCATTGTGCTTTCCTTTTGCTCTTTGTTTTCCATTTAGATAATAACGTAAATCCTAAGGTCTTGACAGAGCTTGCTGCATATCTGCAGAATGCTTTACCCGGTAAGATACCAAACTAGTTGAAATCTCTTAGCTCTGACATAATAACAATAACAGATAAACCTATTAAATCATTTCCATAAGTGCAAATACCTTTTCAAGAGCTGAACGTTACACTTTCCTGGATGCTTTGCAGATGAGTGGTGGTACACCACACGAATTTAAGCTTATGTCAAATTATGGATGCTTGCAAGACTGCTACAAAACGGAAGACTGCTCTGGAACCATTAAAGGTTGGGCCAGATGAACTTTTGACATCCCTTCCAACCTGGACTGTTCTACGATTCCGTGATTTATCAATGGAAATTTGGACCATTACATGGCAAGTGACTGCAAAGATTGAACCAACTGGCCAAGCTCATCCCTCAGGTGATGGATTTCAGTGGAGCTGTAGAACAAGCTATTTGGTCCAATGTCTTCAGGTCCAACTTTTGCTATTTTGTTTTATGAAATGTTCACTGGAATCAACAAGAGGATTTTACAGAGTAATGTATCACTTAGAGCAACAATGGGAAACAGGATGGAGGCCATCATACCAGGTGAAATATTCAACAAAACATAATTTCTATATCAATGGTATTTCTCCCATTGAGTTTGGTAAGTGTAGTGATAAAGGTAAAATCGAAACACTGAACAAATTTGTGTGACTTGGGCATTTCATTCTCTGAATTAATAGTGAAGAGAAATTGTCTTATAAAGTGCTGCCTGCCCCTTGCAGGCTTGGAGGGCTAAAAAAGCCAATGTGATTAAATTGAAGACTCACTAAAAACCAACCAAATAAAGTTAACTGATAGAATGAGAGAAAAATAAGACAATAAGAAAAACTCTTCTGCACCTGAATCTTACACACTCTGAGCCTAAACTGAGATAAAGGTGGTAAATCCTTAATCACGCTTGTATAACACTCTCAAACTCTTGAGTAGTTGGTCAAAAGCACTGTAAAGGAGACTTTCAATACTTTCAAAACCAGACTTTAGAAACAAAATCCAGATGTGTAACTTAGTAACTTGACAAACTAATTGTCTTGTTTTTCAGACCACAACCTTTCACAAAGGTTAGCAGCCATGATAGTCTGAAAACATTCTTAAGCTTAAGCGAAGCTATCTTTATCAGTGAAGTTATTACATTAATCAGGTTCAACACATTCTCTGCAAGTCAGACAGGATTTAAGCAGTTTGTGTTTGCAATGTCTCTTTGCACGGGCTTTCCCTGTGAGAAAAAGATGTACTTCACAAAATGTTTAAGACAGCTTCATTTTACGGTTTTGTGGTTTGGATGAGTGCTTGGAAAGCTAAGAATGCCAGACTTCCTCAGAAAGAAATGCATTTTCACAAACACCACCAATGACTACATTTTCAGCAGAAAGAGGAAGGAATACTGTAGGAAATTGTCCTATATGATGGCTCTAATGTGAGGCCTCTCTCACATCACCTCTCTACAGTTATTAGGCAAAAACAAAGGTTATCACTGCACCAAACAGCTTGACACACTATTCCTTCTTCTTCTTTGCCACTAATACCATACCTGGCTGCAGACATCAGGAGAGAAAGATCTTACTTTCCATACAAAATCCATTGCACGTATCGCCTCTGTTACTTGGTAAGGTACATTCGTTTTGTTCACAACTTGAAATAACGCAGGACACAATTCTGTCTGCTTGTGAAGACCACCACAGGGTTGAGGGCTGCCTCTGTATACAGAGCCCCCAAGTCAGTGTAAGCTGAGATCTAGCCAGGACTTTGGCCTCCAGCCAGGACACTGAGCATGTGCCACTGCCAGAATGAGAGGGATTTTTCAGGATTTCTACACTTCCACATGCTCCTCCAGTTGGTTTGATTCTGCAAGGGCTATCCTCCAAGAGCACTGTGCTTCAAGGTGTGTGTTACATGGTGGCTTGGAACACACAGAGCTCAAGCACAAGAAAGGTACTCTTTATACACAGCTGGTTTGCAGCATGCTTGGAGAGGATCACCCACGTTATCCGTTGAATTACGTGAGACATAAGTACCGTAAGCAAATGTCATCTGCTGCCCTATAAAACTCAGGCGAAGAGTTAGTCTAATTAATACATAAATCTCCAGGTCTGAGCCATGCAGTGAACTTTCTGTTAGCCTCAGAAGTTCAGAGATACTAAGGAAGCGTACATCTAGGCATCAGGAAACACCAGGCACAGGGAATTAAATTTAGGCTGAGCAAAGAATAAAGGCAAATTTAGACAGGGCTAGCATGGCCGAAGTTCCCTGTACTTACAGAAAGTGAACATGGTTGTTGTCTGTACTAATAGTAGAATTAAACTGAGCCTGTAGCTGGAACACGACGAGCACAAGCTGCTTTAAAATATGCATGATTACAGGTCACTTTCCATTAATTTTAATATGCAACTTGGAGAAGGTTGCTTCTCTACAGCACCTTGTTTCGTACAGGGGTCTTTCAGTAGGCACAAACTACCTATTGATGCAAAGATTAAAATGAAAAGCGGGGTGCAGCTTTACATTTCACTTCTGATGAAATGTGGGATGTTTCCAGCCTCAAAGCTCTACTGGGTTGTGTATTCTCTTGATTTGCTGCTGATGACAAGGCTTGGTGTTCACAACAGTATAGGCCACTGTAAATTCCAAGGCTGCAAGCAGATTATGGTGTTGGAGTTGTTGAACAGTTGCCCAAAAAGCTGTGTCTTTACAACCATCACACTATTGCACACCTGTTAGAAGGTATGGGATTGACCAGACAAACTGTTCGTTCCTTCCATTCACACGTTAGTCAGACTAAGTATCAGTGTATTCTGCAAATGCTTCTAATGTTTTCAGTGGACCACTCAAGGAGTACTACTACTCAGGATAAGTAACAGCAACACAGTTTGGTTTTCTGTGCTCAGTGGTATTTTGCAGCTTTAGGAATTTCTTCTATTAAAGTTATGCAGACACATTGTAGCCAGTTTTAGCATGACTTGACTGTCTGGGTATTAAAGAACTCAAAATGTAATGAAGTCGAAAATTCTCCACTGACACCTTGACTAACAACTCAGTTCGTCTCAAAACTAGATATTCTTTAGAAGAATATTCCCCAAGGATATTTGGAAATTTAATCTTTAGACGGTCTTACCACATATGTGTTTTGAGTTACTTTTTATTCAGCTGCTTCTTGTACAAGTTTTGACAGACATACGATGAAATTTGTGTTTCTGCCCAGAATGCAAAAGAAGTTCTGGTTCTTAGACTGGTGTTCTCTCACTCCTTTGAGTTTTTGCTCTTCACGATTTCTGTTATAGTACTACACCACAACTTTTATGTGTATCTTCCATATTTCATAAGGAAGGTTTCAAATCAATTATACTTGCATTATTGGTCTGCTTTAACAGAAATTGAACATGTGTTCTACTATTAGAGGGTGTTTCATATTTTCCTCTGCTTTTGAAAATCACTGATTCTTGCTGTTACATTCCTGGACAGTTCTCTATAGCTCCACACGAAATGCTACTGCTGTAAATTTCACACTATTTAAGAGCTGCTACAAAAGGAAAGTATGTAAGCTGTGACAGGGCAGGCAGTTGTTTTGTTGTTGGACTAGAAGCAGAGCCACAGAACTTTCTTAGCCTCTCCAAATAGCCCTTTACATTATTTGTTTCCCAGAACTTGATGAGGTTCAATAAGGGCAAGTGCAGCGTCCTGCACCTGGGCAGGAACAACCCCATGCATCAGTACAGGCTTGGGGTGGACCTGCTGGACAGCAGCTCTGTGGAGAGGGACCTGGGAGTGCTGGGTGACGACAGGTTGACCATGAGCCAGCAGTGTGCCCTGGCTGCCAAGAAGGCCAATGGGATCCTGGGGTGCATCAAGAGGATTGTGGCCAGCAGGTCGAGG
>Ga0181612_159613_pt1 | contig 11622 bp, 6 predicted proteins | sample HoacroProtozoa21_FD_119630 | JGI IMG/M metagenome (GOLD analysis project Ga0181612, IMG submission 119630) | Hoatzin crop microbial communities from Cojedes, Venezuel. Combined Assembly of Gp0051906, Gp0051904, Gp0051908 | reverse complement strand
TATAATTTTGTCTGCGAAATATTTTGTAAATACACTTTTTTACTTTTCAAACAACTGAGTAAAATAACGTGCAATGACTTTTATACAGATAATTTTAAAGTCGGTTGGTATATCTCCTCCTAAGTTTTGCTCGATTCCAAGTAGATTGTTACTTTGATCAGACTGTGCAGGCAGTAGTATCATGTGTAGCATTTTGAAACATTATTTTCTAAAAAATTGCTGTCTTGCTTTAGCTATTAATGGGGCATTGTGAGGAACTGTGCAAAGACATTTTTGTTACAAACCTGTGGGACTGTTGCAATACTTTAAATATAAAATTTTATTCCATTTTTGCTTGTTTTGTATAGACATTTCTATTGCTTCTAAATATGCTTAAAATATTTTCTTTCCTTATGTACTGTACAGTTAAATCTTATTTGCCACCATCTTGACAAAATGTGTATTTAGAATATTTGTATAACTGTATAAAATGGAAAAGGAATTATGTGGTCAGTGCATTGTTTTCTAAACTGGAAATCATTTTGTTTTAGAAGTTAATAATGGAAACCATATTAAAGTTGAATAAAATGATATGGTAAAAACCACATGGTTTTTTTATATTCACCTCAGCTGCAGCCACCTTCGCTCCCCGCGGCTGGCACATAGACTGTAACGCCAACAAGGCTGTGCAGAGTTAAGAATCCGCAATTCAGGCTCCGGCTTACGCTCTGGGATCCAAAACCTCAGTACCGGTTCCCGGAGGCCTTCCCCAAACCAGAGAGGGGCATTTGCCGCTTGTCATTAGTCAAAACACGGGGGTAAGTTTTAAATTTACAACTCGAGAGTAGCTTTGAAAAATAGAACAAAACTTTATTTACATCAAGGAACCTGAGTGCCTTCTCCAGTTAAGAATTTATTACATTCAAGATACAAGTCAGTCTCTTAAATTTCACATTATACAGTGCAATGTAGACCCACACCAAGCAGAATACAAACCATTAAATTTAGAATAGAACATCCACAGATTGCGATGCGCTCTGATGCAAAGGAACTAAACAAAAAAAATTTAAAAAACCCATCAAGGCACAAAACTTTGCCGACTCTTGCATTCTGGCATTGGTCATGTACAGAATAAAAGTGCAAGGCCAGGACAAACGCGCTGGGGCTTGCGGTGCAACCCAGCACTTGGGAGTGCTTCGGGGGGGGTAAATAAAAATATTAAACAACGCTTATCTGCAAGCGGTTACCTTCAACACTGGAGTAAGTGGGCAAGTGCTCATCTTCAACCCATTCTGGTTTTATGGACAAAAATAGGATTCTTACGAAATTCAGGTATTGAATCCATGGGCCACAGCTCGTCCTCAAAACAGAGATGACTCTCCTAGCCTAAGCAAGGCAAGGGTAAAGTTAACGGAGTTTACTTAATTTCAGCCCCTAAGTGGTGAGGGCGGTCTGGAGGATCTGCAGCTGAAAAGGCACTGTAAATAGATGTGCGCTGGCAGTCGATCCTCGCTTTTACCAGCCGATGCCCGGAAGCGATTTACTTCGGAAGGCAATTTCAACATGTGAAAACTAACATTCGTTGTCTGAAACCACGCCTGGAAGAACACCACCATCCAAGCACTGGGAAAGCTACAGCCTTCAGCATCGAGGGTGTCTGGAACTGCGGTGAGCTGGGCGCACCAGTGGAAATGCCCCAGCCCTCTTTTAATTTTAAATTGCTTTAACCAGCTCATCTTCAGCGAAAGGCAGCCCCTGCTGTTAAAACCCACTTTCAGGGGCAAGGAGAACATGGTCTGTCACCGTAGTCCGTGGCAAGTGGGAGGCCAGAATTCAGGCACGGAGGGCTCTCGGTGCTGACTGAGAAGACTCGGAATGTAGGTGTCATCTAGACAAGGGCCTCCACATATCCCTGGGAACGTGATTCTACATGGTACCGTTCCAGAGAAATCACGTGAGGGCCACTCTCTCGTCCTGACACTGCTTTTTGGATCCTTTCCTTTTGGCAGAAGGCCGCTCTCACCTTGGCACTCCAGGCTGTCGCCCCCTCCCTACCGCACAGGCCACCTGCTTTCAAGGGGCAAAATGGGGATGAATTCAAGTGACTCCCATAGGCATTAATACAGCCAGTGAAAAAAAAGCCACAAAATCTTTGTTTTGCACAGTATTTTTACATTTGCTGGGAAGACATTAGTCAGAAACACAAAAGTGTGTGTATAGCTAAACAGTAAGTAGCTACAGTTCAAAGAGGTTACAGCACATTTCCCAACGCAGTTTTAATTTAATTTTGTGGGGTATTTTAGTACTTGATTATGCAAGAGGTGTAAACTATCCCTGAGAACACTCTTACCTGCAGGGCATTACAGTTTGAAATTTCATTCCAAAAATCAGCTTATGAATTGGGGATTATTTAAAAATCTTCCCGGTTGCCAGGTGCGTTTCTTAAACTAATTTCATTCTGGCAACACGATCTCAGGTGCGGGGAGCGTTGTCCTGTTGCCCTCGGTTCAGGTGGAGCCCACCCACGGACTGAGGTTACAGCTACGGCGGGGAGCCACCAAGAACCATCTCCACATCGTTTGGTGTTTGTCCTGCACCACGCCCAGGCTCTGCCAGGGAAACCTGTGACCTCCCCACGGGGGCCGAAGCCACCCCCAGCCCGCAAAGGGACTTGTCCTTACCCTGAGGTCACCCCCCCACCCCTGCACACACAGAGCCGGAGGACGAAGGGGAGAAGGAAAGCTGAAGGAGTAACTGGGGGCTTCGGCTGCACTCACCGACGTCACCGCCTCTGGCACAGCGCTGCATGCGTCACTGTGCGACGCTCACCGAACACCCAGCGCCGCACAGCCTTGCTCCTGTTGATCAGTTTGGCCTCGTATTTGGAAGCATTTACCATTACTTTAAGCGAAGAAGAGAACCCCCGCGTAGGAAGGGCAACACGGCCCTGTTCTGAGGCGCAGGTTCACGCACTGCGCTGGGAAAGATGCCATGGAAGGGCGCGTGCGCACAAGGAAAGAAAGGAATTGGGCAGAACCACACCGGCACTTCAGTGCCACAGCAGAGGGAGAGGGAGGGCCTGCCATGTGGCAGGATGCAAAAAACCTACGCACTGTCACCACACCCCGATTCCTGCTTCTTCCCAACTTCTCGGGAGAAAGGCAAAAGCCGGGAGGTTCGATGTTGCACCCTCGGGATAAGAGGGGGAACAAAACCAGACCTGAAGATACATTGAACACCTAAGGTTCTGTGCTATGCTACAGGAAGAGCTCGTTCATTAATAAATTAAACTTCTTATCAAGAAAAATACTAATAAAAGTGCAAAGTGAAAAACCCCAAGCATGAGCACATTCTGATCATGCAGCCTATAAAAAAAAAAACACAACAAAACACAAACCACCACGTAACCTGCAAACGTGGAGTTTCGAGTAGCCGAACTGCACGGCTGCTTTGCCGGAGTCAGCCTGTGCCGCCAGCTGCTGCTGCAGGTGCTGTTCCTGGGGGGGCTGGCGGGCACGGCTGGCGGGCCCAGGGCTCCCCGTGGCGCAGGCAGGGGCCCTACAAACACCACAAGCAGCAGCCCCTGCTGCCACACTGGGAAGCGCCTCTGCCTCTGCGTCACCACCCCGAGGAACACAACCCCGACAGCACCAGTCCAGCTGGCCAGGGGCAAGCGATCCTGCAGCACAGCCTGACGGGGTTGGCTCCTCCTGGCTCCTCCAGCGTTCGCGCTCATTTTCAAATTTTCATTGTAATGCATCGCTGTGTTAACACCTTGGCACAGGAAGCCAGAGAAGTTACAACCTTAACTTGAACAACTGGCTTAAAAGTATCACAGCCCTATGTCAATACCATATATTAAGTAATCTGTTTATATAATTTTATAATCTTCTTCATACGTTTCTTGATTTCAATGGTAGTGCAGTAATTAAAAATCACAAGTACAATCACAGGTCCTTTAGACTAGATTTGTCACCACTGTCTAACCAGGAAACCGGCGTTACGCCTTACAGCAGATGAATACGACCCATTTTGTCCCCCTACCCATGCACTGCTTTTAAATGGCCCAAAGGCACAGTTCCCCTCCTAAAAATTCGGTTTTGCTCATCTTACTGACAGAGCCATAAAATTACCGAGTTTGCCAGCAGGCTGTCCGATTCACAGCCGCTGGGCATCGCCTGAAATTTGACTTGATTTCCTGGCTGACGTCACACACGAACTCGCGATGCCGTAGAAGCCTTCTCCTTGTGCGAGATAAGCAAGCTCAGCGTCACAGCTCACAGATTTCCCTCCTCCCTCACGAAAACACTCTGTGACCGAGCACCTCAGAGCTCCACCCTCCGCCCACCCCCGGAAAGTCGGAGCAGTCCCCTTCGTTCCCGGTTAGCTCTTCCTGCAGCGTGCGCTGCTTCAACGCATGCCTCGCATTTGCGAAACGTCTCTTACGCTTTCACATTTTCGGCACAGTCTACACAACCTCTCACATTACTCCAGTCACGTCACGGTGGCCCTGCCCACTCCGAGACGCGTCGCTGCAGGCGGAAAATGAAAGAGGAGAAAGGGCCGGACAAACACAGACACGAAGACGCTGAGCTCTGCGCCACTACAAAAGTGTTCTTGAACCACTTCTACAGTTCAATCGCTTTTCCCTTTTTTTAAAAAAAAAAGTCAGCTTTTCCTTTAATCGTTCTTCTCCCGGTCCACAATCACATTTTTTCTCCCAGGGGAGCCGCCAGCAACCGCTGGAGACTCGCGCAATACGTCGTCCAGACGGGGCTGGAGAGCGCCTTTGGCCGGAGAGTCCCCCAGTATCTTACGGGAGGTCTCTACCACGGAGTTTCTCAGGGTGTCATTCATTTCTATTACCTCAAAGTCTGCTTCATTCCACTCTCCCGCATCCTCCTCGTCCTCTTCATCCTCATTAAGCCCCGAGTTCGACAGCAAGGCTTTCCGGTCCTCGCTCTCGCTCCTTTCCTTCAAGCCGCTCCCCGCGGGACAGTTGGCCAATTTGTGCATCAGAGGGAAGAGCACGAGGGTCGCTGCCGAAGTCCCCAGGGCCGTGTACATAACCACGGGGACACGGTGAAGCCTCCCCTGGAGGTAGCCCACCGCAGCCGGAATGCACATCTCGCCCAGCGCGGCGCCGACCACAAAGAGAGAAGCCGATTTCCCTTGCACGACCGTGTACTGCTCGATCCAGGAAATGCCGCTGGGGAAGACGGTGGCCATGGACGCGCCGTACACGGCGGTCCCGACCCACAGGGAGGCCGGGTGCCTCGCGAAGGCGGCCAGGCACGAAGAGGAGACGGCAGAGCCGACGATACTCAGCAGGATCATGGTGCCAGGGTACAGGCAGGTGGCACAGAATATTGCCACTCCTCTGCAGGCGGCGAACGCGCCCCAGAAGACGGAGTTCAAAGCGGCTGCTTCGTTTTCTTTCATCTCGGCAAAGACCTTTGCGTAAGTAAATATGTAAGAGCCGTATGTGACCTCCGCTCCCACGTAGCAGAAGAAGAATATGAAGAGGAGACCAAGAAGGGTGTAGTGGTATTTGGCAAACACGCTTTTCTCTGGAGAGGCCTTTGATTTGTCTCGAGCTGAGCTGCCCTTTGAATACAAAATAAAAAAGAAGAAAGAAACAACCAGCAGATAGGTCCCTATGACAACGTAGGACCACAAAAAATCGGCACCAAGGCGGTGTTTCAGTGCTGACGCAGCTGCTGCTGTTGGCACAGACCTTGGCACAGACTGGTTTGTCTTCTCAGCCACTGGAAGGGCTTTCGATTCGGAGCCGCCCAAGGCCATCGTGGCCAGGATCGGAGCCACAAACGCACCGACAGCAAAACTGAAGTGTAAGGCCTGCATGTGTGGCCCAGCCTCTGCTCCCCAGGTATTCAGTGCCAGAATATTGCCACCTGCGAATCGGAGAGAGGACGAGTCAGTCATCTGAGTCTGAAACCAGACATGGGGTAAAAACAACAAACCAAAACAACAACAACAAACCCCATAACCAACCTCTGTTACCAATTCAATCTGCAGTAATACCAGGTTTAGCAAACACAATGTGCAGGCTTGCAGTTAAGTGGAATTCTGCCTGTAAGCACCTTGAGCCCCCGCGACTGCCTGAGCGCTGGGAGGGCAGGCGCAGCCGTCAAAATGAAGAGCGATGCAGCGGCTGAATCCAGCAGCAGCGGCCATAATTCATTACCCCACCTGGGAGCATTTTTCAGCCTTTTTTGAAAAGGGCAAATGTAACTGCTTCTCATTTCTGTAAGTACTAAAAGCAACACAGCACACCGCTAACAGTCAGAGGCGTCGTTAAACAGCATCCCAGGAAACACCAAGAATCGCTGCCTTCTGATGGGCTGGGACGACCCCGACGGCGTTCAGACGCCCTTCCAGAAGCGGAAACGTTTACGGCGTCACTGCTGCAGAGACCAAGCTGCAGCACCCTCAGCTCAGCAGTAATGCTAGAAAATCAGATCCCAGAGAGCCATTTTTAAGCAGTCCCTGAGGAGAATACAGGAAAGTAAGAACTAAATTCCTGTGCTACAGTGCAGCAACCCTTGTCACGCAGCACTAACACTCTTCCAAATTAATTCAGTCACACTCTGCTGCCTCGCTCTTAGCTTCCCCTCCTGGGAAGTCTCCCTGCCTCAGAAGTCGGGCTTCCACCCTCCAAAGACATATTTACAATAAGCCAATCAGCTTTTCCTGTATGAAGAATTTTTAAACTAAGTGCCACGTGTAACAATCCTAACGGAGGCAACAAATACACCTCTGCACTCGCGTTGTTTGGCATAACCTGTGCCACGCAGACCCAGCTTTTTTCACTCCTGGATCCCGCTCTCTTCAGCTCCCAGAACGACGGCGGCTGGTTCACATGCGCAGCCATGGCTGCTCCGTGCTGCCTACCAGCCAGGCCCTGGCCGGGACGCTTCCAGAGCTGTCTGGCTAGCCAGGCTCGTTCACTAGCCAGCTGATCCGCAGAATTCAGCCTGCCCTGAAGCTGGTCAGCTGGATCCAGTACGACCCTGATGGCTACTGAGTACCGCAGGCTCCCCCTGTAAGCCAGGGAAGTCCGCGCCCTGCGGGGACGTCACCGGCGAGGTGCCAGGTGAGCGGCCGCCTGTTGCAGCTTCACCACCACCTTCCACAGCAAGTCCAAAGCACTCCGCCGCTGACAGATTTTCAGTTGTTTCCTGATCCCCATCTGCCCTACGCCAGCGTGACCTGCTCGTCCCCCAGTGCGCTTCAGTCTCTCGCCGCGGCCTCGCCTCCTGATCCAAGCTGCCAGCTACAGCCGGCTGTCTCTAACTCACCCTTTCTAGGCCACGTCCGTGAACTCGTTTCTGTGGGAGGGTTTTCTTCACACCTCTGGTGTACCTGACCTGCCGACCGCACCTGCAGACCTGCTCTCCAACTTCACCAGTACGTCTTCCTCCAGTAAGCAGCCTCTAACAAGAAACTGGTTTTGAACAGGTTTCCAGCAAAAGTGGGGGTTTCTCCCAGGCCGTCTGCAGTCTGCACGTGCCACAGACTGACAGTTTGGTGCACAGGATACAGCTGTATTCCCAGACACCTAGGCGAGGCTGCCCGAGGGCACCAAATATCCCCCGGCTCGGGCAGACGGACGCCGCGGTGCTGTCAGCGATGAGCTACGGCAGTAACCGCCTGCCGTGAGCCCCTGAACGCCACCGGCCAGCTCTGGGCACGCAGCTCTCCAACACGGTGACCGCGAGAATCTCCCTCTCAAACACCGGGGCTGCTCAGGACTGACCTAGCTCCAGCTGACGCCACGGAACCGTCACCCGACAGCTTCCTGCAGACGAGTCATGTAAAGAAAACGCTGTTTAAAGACCACGTGGCACTTTCCTTACACCTGTAATTGCTCACTGAAACGCACACTGGTTTCCTCCAGGAAGCACGAGACGCGCGGCCTCCCCAGGCCCCTTCAGGAAGGCCTCCTCCAGGGACACCAACACTGCAAGTCTCAGGACCAGACCGACCCAAGAATCCCAGCCAGGTAGAACAGCTCCCCTCCCTGAATTCAAGATGTGTCAAAGGAAATCCCAGCAACTGAGCCTGAAGCTTCCAGTGAGTTTGGTGATGGAACTGTCGGACCAGGTGGCCCCTTACCTGTGTCTAGAATTCCCATGGAAGCTCCAATAACTGACATCAAGGCAGTTAACAGCAGGGATTTCTTACACCAGGGTATCCCGTAAAGACCAACCGTTGTTCCAAACATGGATAGTGCTGGGAAGGTTAAAAAACAAAACAAAATCCCAGATATTACGGTTTCCATTTAAACTGCGAAACACGCAGAAGACCAAGAAATACAAGTACATTCATAATTAGTAAAGTTACAGATAACCCAAACAGGTGATGTAACCTAACTACCTCAATTCCTGATCAGCAGAAGCAGCCAGACAGTCCAACAGAACCATTTTTCACTTGTAAAAAAGGAATTTCTTCAGAATACAAACACTACGTGAAAAACCTGCTTTGCTAAAGCTTTATTTGCAAAGGGAGCAGCATCTGCTGCTAGAACACTAAGAAGTCTGCCACAAATTTCTGACTTAGAAGTGCTATTTCAGCATCTTCTGCAAACTTCTGATGTGGAAACACATTACCACAAAAGAAGTAAAGCGGGGGTTTTGAACAGCATCAAGTTCTTCCCCTGAGAACTACATGGCATTAAATCTGGCTCCATTTGAAACGAACCCAAAGCACTAAACTCTTAAAATCCTATAAAGTGATTGCACCTCGGCCAACAAGGGACCTCCGTATAAACATGCTGACTTTCATTTATGCTCTGTTCTTACAAGAGGGATGCATTCCAAGGGATTTCTGGAGTTTCAAGGGAGAGAACTATAAAATTTCTCATCATAATTTAGCAGCAGTTCATTAACTGTATTCATCTTGCTGCTATTGACTACACTTCCAACATGCCATTTCAAAAAATATTTTTTAGCAGATGGAAATTATTTTTAGTACAATTTGGGAGGAAGTTCAGCAGTTAAATTCTATGCTTATGATCACCTTCATAATAAAATAATCTGCAATTAATATCTTGAATATACAGTATTAGCTTTTTTAGAAAGCTTGTGCCAGTTCAGACGTCTCTCATTTTTCAAATCAATACTTGATCATAGGTGGGGAAGATGCTTAAAGATTAATGGGGACTGATGCAATTAAGAACTTAGGTTAATTCCAAAGAAAAACAAAAAAAAGGAAAAAATAAATACCCAGAACCCTGGAGACCTAGTGAGGTGCTTGGAATACACGCCCCAAAATATTTTTGAAGGCCGGCACACTGAGCTGCACAGAGGAAAAGCTGAAGCCAGGGTGTGTTAAGCACAGCTTCTCAGATGCCCCCTCTGAGCGGAAAAGCACCTTCTCAGTGAGTTCTCAGCTGTGCACTTCAGCTCTTCACCTGAAGAGTGCTACTTCAAGGCTTCCTTGACAAAGACAGGTTAAATCTTCAGTTTTTCCTCTGTACAGTAGCAGAGTTTCAGCAGTTGAGAGATGGGAGGTAAAACTGCACGAGCCAAAATCTCTTACAGGCAGCCCTCAGATGACAGAAAGAAGATTCAGAGGTTCAAACTGTGGTTTTGTCATAAGCACGACCAATTGGGAAAGGATTAGGAGATGAATCATTCTCCGAGCATCGCTGACAGACAGCTATCCTGTGTGACACATCAGGAGAACAAGGAAATACTGAACTATTTCCAGTTAATACTTCCACAGGTGTATTGATTCCATTACGGAAGGTAAAGTCTCAAATGTCAGACAGGGACAACTCTGACCTTGTCAGATGTACAAGGAGGCTAAAGGAAACCCGCTTTACCGGTGTTCTGGAGGAGAGGAATAAAAGAACAGGGAGGAGAGCAAATAAAGACATCTTAGAACAAGAGCAAATAAGAGGAACCGGTCCAGGGAGCTGAAGATAAGGGAAGAAAAAAAGAGAGAAGACAGATGTGATATGACATGACTGCTCCCGACGGCAGGAGATGGGCGCACAGGGACGAGAGAAGACTTAGCTCAGATGCTACCAGTGGAAAACGGAGGTTCTCACGTTCTCAGAACCCACCCCGTGATTAGACAGGGCCCTCAGGGGAGGCACAGTTCTGTCTGAACCTCCCCAGGTACGGGAAGGAGAAGGAGAAGAGTGAGCCCCGGTGTCTGGTTTAGTCCCTCCCTCACAGCACGAAGGGACATGCTGCTATTGCTGCACTCCACAGAGAAAGAAGACGGGGCTTTCCCTGTCTCGGGTGCGCCAGAAGAGTCTCTGCCGGAGCCAGACACCGGCACGACCCTGACAGGAGCGCCCGGCGTCTGGGAGCCGATCCTGGCTCCTGGCGACCGAGGGCCGAGCCGCCCCGCTCGCCCGGACGACGCCAGCGCTGCGCTCCTGCGCGGGGCGTCTCGCCCGCCCGGGGCGCCGCGGAGGGCACAAACCGGGGCTCCCACGGAGTCCCAGGGCTCCCACGGAGTCCCAGCGCTCCCACGGCCAGGCAGCGACTGGGCAGCGCAGGCTTCCACCGTCGGAAGTTCTCCCGCTCCCAGTGGGTTCCGCTGCGGCCAGGGCCCCGCGGGCAGCCCCTGTCCTGCTCCCGGGCTGAGGGCAGGCGGCGGGAGGGAACAGCCGCTCCCCAGCGAGAGGGGAGAGGCCCCGAGGAGCCCTTGCAGCTCTTCCTCCTCTGAGGGTGCAGGCTGAGCCGTACCAGAGCTGACCGGGCCGGGAGGGCCTGGAGCTGAGGGTGCGGGGGCTGCAGGGCATGTTGGTGGCTCAAGGCCCCGACACCCATGGCCCTGAGCACCCTCACGCCGTGTCCGATGTGCTCGGAGCTTGCTGAGTGTGCCGGGCGGGTGAGCGGCTGGCAACGCGCTGCGGGCCCAGAGGTGCAGAGCAGGACTCTGCACTCGTGTCTCTGTGGTAGAACTAAGTTCTTGGTGCTTTCAATATGGTTGGTACTGTGTGCAGGTGGAACTGCAGCAGCACTGCCATGATTCCTGCTTCTCACTAAAACACAGGGTCCTTCACAGCCAAAGCAAAGAGGTTAAGGAGCTGAAATGCCAGATGTGAAAAGGGCTGCAGCTAGAAACAGCACTCTCAAAGCATTGGACATAAGGACATTGTTTTTCAAATATTTCCAGGACTAGCAGCAAACTTTGAAGCAGTACTGAAAAGCCAGGGAAAGCAGCACACAGGCTGACTGTCACTCGTCAATTTTCAAATTGAACTGGGCCAATAAAAGACTATTTACAGCAGACACATGGCCACGCTGCACTGGAATGGTAAGCAGGTGGCACCAGGACATGCAGAAGTACCACGCTGTGCTGGGCTTTGGTTGGGTCAGTCTGGTGTAAACAGGGCTGCCGGGTGCCCAGCATCACCGGGAGAGATGGGCCGGTGTTAGTGAGCTTCCAGGCAACTAGCACTTGTTATCTTGTACAGATTCAGATTAAAAAGGCAATTGCATAAATTAACTTTTATAGCTGCTTTGTGGTGGTGAGGCTCATAGAACAGCCCCCACGTGGCTGAGAATCCTCAAGGGGTTGGTCATCCATCAGTCTTACTGGACAAATATTGTAGTTTAAACAAAGATCCACAGTGTATTAAAAAAAAAAAATAGAGTA
>Ga0181612_110932_pt1 | contig 11622 bp, 5 predicted proteins | sample HoacroProtozoa21_FD_119630 | JGI IMG/M metagenome (GOLD analysis project Ga0181612, IMG submission 119630) | Hoatzin crop microbial communities from Cojedes, Venezuel. Combined Assembly of Gp0051906, Gp0051904, Gp0051908 | reverse complement strand
TTTAAGCCTACAGCTACCGGTTTTCCCAGGCGGTCCCCCATCCAAGTACTAACCGTGCCCGATCCTGCTTAGCTTCCGAGATGGGGAGTTCTCAGGGTGGTATGGCCATAGGCCACTATGGAGGTCATTTCAGAGGATTTTTCTGAAACTGAAGTCACTGTAGAAAGTTTTTATAAAAAAATCCTGACATTGTGAACAACGATAAATTGCCATTATTAGATAGTATTCAACTAAGATATAAAGCAAATGGGGTAAAATATTTGATTCAGTGGAAGTGGCATGTATCCTCTTGATTCAAACTGCCCTGTTACTAACGTCCTAGGAAACAACGAAAGTGATGTCAACTTTGAAAAGAGTTCAAGGCTTATCCAAGGCCTTTTAGCCAAATCTCTGTGCTGGACAAACTGGTAGATTGCAATAAAGAACAGAATTAGCAGACAGCTCTCTGAATACGATATTCTTGCAACAATATGATATATTTAGCATCACCATGGATCTGTTAAGAGAAGTCCTACCTTACAAAACTTACCAGGCTTGAGGCAGTGGTGATCTAGTTGATATGTCTAACTGGACTCCTTAAGGATTTTGAAAAAGTCCCTCCCTGATACCTTTTAAAGAAACTAAACCACTATATTATAAGAGGAAAGGTCATTGCATGGATTGAAAAGAATGACTAAAAGATAGAAACTGGGGACAAGAGCACATAGTCAGTTTAATAAAGGGATGTGATTTAGGGGAGCTCCATGGATGTGTGTTTAAGTTGCACAATTCAACATACTCGTAAACACGGAAAAACAGAAAGGACTACTTATGTGACAAAGTTTGTTGATGATATCATGATTCAGGGTCAGTTGTGACAAAATGCTGAAGAACTTACTAAGAGGGCAATAAAATTGCAAATGACAAAATGAGAAGCCCATCAGAAGAAAAAATCCTAACTCTGCAGATAAAATGATAGGTTTTCAGCTAACCATTAAAAATTAGAAATGATATCATGGGGTTAGGGTAGATGGCAATCGAAAAACAAATGGAATATTAGGACTTATTTGGAAAGGAATAGTGAACAAAGAGTGTCACTATACCACTGTATAAATCCATGGTTCACATTCACCCTAAAATCTTCATGCAGTTCCACAGCCTCAGTTTCAGGAAGGTTACTACAGCACTGGAAAAGTTTCAGAGAAGAGCAGCAAAGATAATTCAAGGTTTTTTCAGCCTACAAGAAGGATGCCTGAAGAGGTCTACAATGATAGGGATGGCATTGAGCAGGATAGATGAGGATTGACTTTCCAATGTCTCTTTTAATGCAGATATAATCTCTTATAATAATGAGGTATATAATATAATAGGATTCAGGTTAAAAAGAAATAAAGTGAGTTGTTTCTTGAAATGCGGCAACAGACTAGTGGACCTAGTTATGAAAACATTTTGTGAAAGCTAAAAGATTTCATTGAAGGTCTGTAAAAACATAATTATCTCATTCAATTCTCAACTTCCTGAGCTAAAAACAAGTGAGGGCTTGGAGAGTATTAGAAAGCTGTATGTCTGCCCTGTTCTTACTTCGCCCTGGGCATTCATTTAGGGTCCTGGGTTTCTTTTGCCTTGGTAAAATATAAACAGAGTTTCACACTACTATAAATTAGGCAGTCGAGTTTCCCACATTTGTGGAAATCAGAGGTCAGGACATCTGGAGTGCAAAAGATGAGCTTTAACCACAGAAAACTGCCGATTATCGTGTCTCCCCTCCTGTTGCAGTCAGGTTATTGGGATACATTGTCTTTTGATCTACCCAATACAGTTTCTTTTATGTCTAAATTTAAGGTCATACACTTACAAATAATGAAAACAGGATATAGCTCAATATAGGAGTTCTGTCCTGGAAATCAGAGCATACAAAAAGACTTGGGATATTGAACATGAATTTGAGATTACAGTGTAACATTTGATTAAAAGGATGAATTTTGGGATGTATAAGTGAAAGTACTGAAGAGGACATAACTATTATCTCTTTTTAGGCACTTGTGCAACTACTGCTGAAATTGTGTCTAATTTTCCTTTTCACAGTTCTAGAAGGCAAGGGAAAATATGGAGATGATTCAGAGAAGAGAAATAAAAACAATCAAAGGCCTGGAAAATAGTTGCATTAAGACAGACATGAGAAGCACTATTCAGCTTATTTAAAAGTTAATCAAGGTATGGTTTATTCATAGTGAATAAATAAATCTATGAGGAAGAGAAATGTGATCACAGAGAGCTCTACAGTCTAGCACAGAGGTTTGACGAGCCGAAGTTAAAGGTACTAAAATTTAGACCATGCGTAAAGTGCAAGTTCTCCATTGTGTGGTTAATTATCCTTTGGAAGAAATTACTCAGAGTGATGATAAGTTTCCAGCAGTGGCAATTTTTCAGTCAAGATTGCATGTCTTTCTAAAAGATAAGCTCCATTTCAGTCACAGCTACTCGAATAAAAGCACAAAACAGATCAAAGAATGCACCCTGTGGTATGCAGAAAGTTAAACCATATGATAACAATGGATTCTTTTGAACTTATAATATAGATTTACTATTAATCATATCAGGTATGAACCCAGCTGCACAGAAATTAGGAGTGCTGAGCTACTATGTAGCGGCAACAGAAGCTGGAGTGCATGAGCAATGCCAACTGGTGCTAATATGGAAGTTACAACTCAGAGCACACAGTAAATCAAACTATACTATCCACCTCCCACATGCCTCTGAATTCCAGGGAAGCTTTGGCTCTCATCCAGATCTGAACTATGCTGCCCAAGCCCATCGTTTTCAAAGTACACTTTTGAAACTGTAAAGGACTTTGAGCCAACCCTTTCCAGAGGAAAATATTTTGCTCAACTGTGTGTATCACACTGAAATACACAATATTGAAAAACTGAGTAATCTTTGCTAATAAACAAGTAGGTCTAACAAAAACATATCATTTTGCAGCATATGTCTTAAATGTAAACGTTAACATTAAGACAAACACAGAAAAAAGTCTTCAAATTTAACATGCTCTTCAACAGATACCATAAATGTAGTAGAGCATCACAAGTGAGAAAATACATCCAAAAGGAATATGAGAAAAATACTTGACAAAGTTTCAGATCAGTAATTTACATCAGACAAAACACTTCTGCTAATCAATGAAGTGATTAGCATCACTAAGGATGGAGTTTCATAGCTAATTTCTATGTAAATTATTGTAACAACAGATATCCACAGAACTTCCCCACATTAGACTGTTTAAATATAAAGGTAATTTTTTAACCTCTGTAACATATAGTGTCCTAAAGGAAGAGTCTCAATTTTTTTCATTTTACCTTCTTATAATCTTCATCATTATCATCTCGACTTCAGAAGAAAATGAAACATGTCTAGCTTTAAGAACATATTTTGATATATTTTGTAAAATATGTCCTAAGGAATAAAATATCACAGCAATTTCTCAAATATTTTCCTAGAGAAATCAGTTTAACCACACATATCAAAGTCTAAACGATTTTTAAAAAAACCTGTAAGATACAATCCCAGAACTACACAGAATATTCTGTAGCTCAAAAGGACACACAGCTGTCCTTTTAAGAAGTTTGTGGTCTTTTCATATAGCTTAGACTTTGAGATTTACTTTATTTTGTATTATAAAAATTTTGCAACTGGTGTTTAAAGAGAAAACATTGTTTTATTATTTTACATGAATGTAAGAAGTATACTGCTAACCCGACAAGCAAAGTCTCTTCTTTTGAGGAGTCCTTCTCCTGCAGTGAAACTACATTTACACACAACGTAGTAATTAGAAAGTCACTTATCTTACATGCATAATGGTTGGCATATGACATTTAATATGGAGCAGGTTTTTAAAAAATAAACAACTTATAATTCTCTTACATTAAATAAAAAATAGAACTGTATATAAAATATAGATATATCTTTTATTTTTTTGGCTTCAAAAATGCACATACCACTTCAATTGTTTTTAAAGTAAAACCACAACAAAATATTTTTCATATGTGCTGAAGCATCAGTTCTACGAAATAAGAAATATTACTGATGGTTTCAACAATTATTTTCTGTTTCTTGAAGTTATCATTAAATTTAGTTTTGCAGTACTTACATCATAGATTTTAACATGCACGGAAATAGTTACTTCTCCATTAAGTTGACAGAAAATCTGCATCATGTTTTTATACCATCTGAAATTGGATATGCTCGATGCAAAATAAACTCTACTGGCAGATCAACAATCAATTTTAAAGCTTGAAATTAAACACAGCTTTATTTAAAAATGTGCCTCTCTTCGTATACAGTATAACGTATATATCCACAAATTAAATGAAAATAGAACAGTATCACTACTACACTATCAGTAAAACATCTTCTGTGCAATGTATGTATAACACTTCTAATATGACACTCAGAGCTTACAACTGAGAATTACAGAACTGTAAGGTAGCAAAGCTTGTCTTCTGTTTTTAATTTTAAGGTGTTTAACAGACCACTTTTATAATACAATAATTCACAGATTAATCTAGTTAAAATTTTTAATGTACATATAAAAAGCTGTTTTAGATGATGATAAGACTGTACACAAATTTGGTTTCTGTGAGTCCAATCTCACCTTCTGTGATGGGAGGAAGAAAAGAAAAAGATAGGAGATCCTGCCCATAAAATTTCTCCATTACAGTAGGGCAGGGTGCGGAGCCTGTCTTGATATTCTTTCCACAACTGAAAAGGGCATTTGAGGAATGGTGAAAGCTATAGCAGTGTCATGCAAAGGTTGCTGAAGTATCTTTTCATTCTTCAAAACATAAATCAAGATTTAATGTAAAAAGGATTAGCCCAGATAGTTTGACTGCCTTCATAATATAGGTCATTACACTTTCACCTATTTCTGTTTGTGTACCACAAAAACTAGCATCTCACTAACGCATACTTTGCATCTGTCTGGGCCATGACTTCAGTCTTGATTTAAAGATGTCAAGAAATGGGAATTCTAAAGGCTAACCATCTTTACTGTTAAAATAATGAGCTTGCCTGACTTCACCACTTCTTTTCAATGTATTTGGAAAATTTGGGCACTAGAACAAGACTCACTGCCTCCAAAATCAGTCTTACCAGTGCTGTATAACAAGGTCACCTTACTTCCCTAAGCCTACACACTGCTCCTGATTATAAAAAAGAGCATTCATTGTCTTTGCCACAGACATACTGAGCAACTGTTCAGTTGCTTGCATGCTAACTTTTAAGATTTTTAGAGTAACTCTTTCCAGAAGACAGCCTCTCCACTGTACAGGCACGTTCTGAATTTTGTGTTCTCATCTACTTAATTTTGCACCTGGGCATTGTGAAGCACATTCAATCTGAATGGAGACACCCTGCCAAGCAATTCAGATCTGCCTTTGAGAGCCTGCCCTGTTATTGCACATACTTCGCCATTTCTGGTTTTCAAGAGTGACTTCATATTCACACACAGAACTCTGACAGAACTGTTGAACAGTGCTAGGTTTAGTCACCACTATACTAGAAACATCCTTATTCGGTGATGTTTCTCCAAGTATGACTGTATACACTGGTTAGTCCATTCTGAAGGCACAGCAAGACGCATAAACATTTGGCTCCATCCAGGACCCCTTTTCACTGGCTTGTTTAATGTCCTATCTTTCTCCATTTAAAAATTCTGTGGCCTTCAGAAATTCGTCATTAGGATGTTGCGGAATGCTGGACTCTGCTTCTGAAGTATTCAAGTACTTTCTGACATCTTCTGACAGAAACGCATTCAAATACAGCATGCCTCTCCTCCGCTCCAGTGGTCAAAGATCTCAAGTAATGGTGGCTCCTCAACAACAGAAAAATGTAGAAAATAGCTACCTACTCAGCTGCTGGTGCTAATGTTTGTTAAAATTAGTATTTAAGGTCATCCTAGGGCCTCTTAAGCCACAAGAGAGTTCCAGTGGTGAAAAGAAAACAAAATTAGCAGCAGGGATGTATTTTAATACTCTTAGGCATTTCACTTTTTTCTCTGTAAGTTTATTAAATGAATTTTACAGTGAAAAGAACTGGCAAAGGTGGATTTGTGCTTATTTTTCAGCCATTACCTCCTAAAGCAGCTGAAATCATCTTGTTTCCAAACGTAAGTCAGGGCATTTGAAGGCTGGTTGCCCAGCACATTGCACAGGTAGAGGAATGTTTGTAAATGCCAGTGTATCCAATAGCAATTAAATAAAAGCTAGTAGGAGGCCAGAAATTCTTCCATTGTTGTTATGTAAATTCAGGAAACCTGAAGGCATGATGTTATGGGAAAGGAGCAAACAGGAAGTTCAGAAGAGTCATCAGTGCCTTAAAAGAACTACATGAAGAGTACAAAAGCAAAAATCTCATTGAGGGTGAAGAACAGGAAGTGTAGAAAGAGATTAATCAGGCAAAATCATGAGCTCTTCAGTTGGCTGAAACTCAGGAAGCATACAGAGACTGAGAACAAGATCAAATAACTAAGAATAAAAACAAAAGAATAACACGAGCATATAAGGACACAAACCAAAATAAAACTACCAAGGGACAAACAAGTTGAAACCACCATTTTGTTTGATACTTCCACGATAATCAAGAGGAAGAAAACTGTTAGTCGAAATCCAGCTTTCGACAAATGCAACCAAGAAGGCCAAAAGCATTAATGGGTCTTTTTTATGCATTAGTCTTTACTATGCTTTAGCAATGTACACTTAATGTCAGTGATGATGTAGTAAACACTGTTTATGCTACGGACATAGATAACTTTGATGTTTTCATACCAGCTGAACTTCATGGAATCCGCTCTACAGTGCTGAGAGAACTGGCTGATGTCAAAGATATTAGTTGGCAGAACCGCAGAAAAAATCTGGTGTTCACAACGGAATACAGCATAGGTATTACCTATCAATATCACAACGTTCTCAGAAATAAAAGCAAACTTTACAGAGAGGCTTATAACGAGATTTGTAACCTGTAAGATAGGAGAAATCATCCTTTTCAGTGTGGCACTGATAAAACCACAGTTTAAGTACCACATCCTTTCTAGGTATCATACTTCAGAAAAGACACTGAACAACTTGACAAAGACCATAGAAGGACAGCAAAGCATCTCAAAAGTACGATCTACACAGAAAAACTGAAGGAACTGGAGCTATTTACCTAGAGATAAAGAGAATAACAAGGGAGTTTAAAGAACAGCTATACAGTCATCTGTTGTCCAGGTCCATTGTGGGTAGGACATGAAATAATGAAGTTAAATCACATCAGGACTGATTTATGCTAGTTATTAGAAAAGCATTTTTAATGGCAAGAATATTTGAATTTTGGAATATATTGCTTACCGCAGTTATAAAATCTCCATCACAGGATAGAAAAGTTAAAGAAATATTTGTCCAGAAGACACACACAGAATTGATGCTGTTTTGGAGGCAAGCAGATGGATGAAATGACCTCCTGAATCCTGCTCTAGCCCTATATTCTATTATTTATTTTTGTCAACTTTTATTAGCATGAAATTTTGTAAGTATTAAATGGTTTTGATTAGATATTTCCTTCTCTTTAAAAAAAAAGATGATTGACCCAAAATAGATAATAAGATCATAGATACAGATAATAGGTAATAAAATATACAGGCTTAAGATTTCAATATCACATTTCCCACCCTAATTAAAACCCTTCCTAGCAAATATAAAGCTTTAAATTTTGAAACTATGATCTTAGTTCAGTAGACTGGGACTGAAAGATACAAAATTTCCTCATCTCTGGAAAGTGTAAACTCTGCTAGAGTTTTTGCAGATGATCGGCCAGCAGGAGGAAATCTCAGCTTTTCAGATAGCTGAGACTGTACAGGAGACCTATGGAATACCTAACCTGGACAGTCCACTTTATGGCATGCATTACCCTGTTCCTTTTGCTTGAACCCTCTGACATCATCTGTGGCATAATTATGCCACTTTGACTGATCTTCCTACAGCAAAGACCTATATCAGAGTTCAGAATTGTCACAATTAACACCAGAGAAAGGATGGTTTTACGGGAAAGGCACCATATCTGGACTCAGGAAACCAGTGGTTCCTGTGTTCTTTTACAAAATTCCTGCCTGCTACTGGCCAGATACCTTTTCCCAGTATCTTTGTTCCCCACTTTCAAGTGAAATCTAAAGGCATTATTGGAGCACAAGTAATAAAAATACTAACAAGACTATGAAGAAGATGATTCCAAATGTGTTGCCCAATTTGTAATAAAACGCACATATATGCATGGGAAAAATATAAACATTACAATAAAGTTATAGTGCATTTCAGTTTCCTGAGAAAAAGCAAGATTAAATAAAATGAAAATTATACAGCTTTTGGCTCACAAACATCTCTATAAATATGGTACCTATTTGGAGTTTATTAATTTATTTAATTTGGATTTGGATTTAGAGTGAATATGAGTGAATGTGACTAGAAAATGAAATATTGCTTTACTTTGCATGGCAATGTCAATTTGTTGGGGTTTTTTTCTGTTTAGACCTATGGCTGAAACTTATTTTGCCATAGTAAAAATTCATTTTATTTAACTGTATTAAGTAAGTCCTGGATAGATACCTTAATGTGTATGTGTGTGACAGTATGCCTATGACTAACAGGAAAGAAAAATGCTGCTTGTGGGCAGTTTTGTCATTCTTATGCATAATAACACCCTGCTTTTGATTATGAATATATATAATCTGAATTGCAATTACAATGTACTTGAACAAATTAGGACTGAACATACTAAGTCAATGTATTTTTAGAAAATACTGAACAAACAAAAATTTTCTTATGTGATATCCAAAAGAAAGTAGGTCAAATTATAGAAATATTTATTGTCATACCAGAAATTATTTAATTAAAATTCATTAACAGAATGAAAAAAATCCTAGAACAAAAACATTGTTTAGCTGGAATACCAGCCCAAAAAATTATTAAAATATTGCCATTTTTATAAAAGAAGAAGGCAAAAATAAATAGTAAAATATAAAATAGAATTCTTCATTCACACTTTTGTGACTTCTTGATTTTCTGTTGAATTTGACTCTCTCAAATCACAGACTATTTTGTAATTTTCTGCCGGAAAATAAAATTCAAATAAATTTTGATAAAGCTTAATGAAATACTGAGTACTGCAGCATAACATGCTTCAGCAAGGCAATTTTTCTATGCTAGTGAGCCTCTCAATGCTCAGTTTTGTTTTGGTTTAAATACTAGTTCCAATGTTTCATTTCAGTTTATAAAACATACAAGCTGCAACTTGTTAAGAGATGAGTTATGGACAAGTATAACTGAGTTATGGAATAATTCCCTGCCCCATTTCCTGAATCTTCTGGCATTCTTTGGCTACAGCTTGGCAGTATGTAAACCATACAGATTAATATAACTAAAGCCAGTGGAAAATCACAGGCATCATAAAATCACAAAATCACAAAATCCATAATGTTGACATTGGACTAAAACCATGCACAGAAGTTGCAGTTTTAGTTGCAGATTAATACCTTGACCCCGACCCTTCACAGTGGCAGAAGTGACATATACTTTATGACCCAGACACAGTGAATTTAAATTGTCACTATATTTTATGAAATTGAAAAGAAATGAGTTTCTAAACAAAAGAATAAGTCTATTATTTTCAGAGTGAACCATAAGGGTTTGTTAGGCAAGTGGTGATTCCCTCTTGAGAAGTCTCCCAAGACATGCATGTATTCCGTTAGCTTTCCTTTTCTGATTCACAATAATTGGATTCTACTACAGATGAGGTAAGAGTCAATGTAGTTTATGCACAAACATATGAACTTTTACTTTAGTGGACTAGGAATAGTAGAATGTTTTTCCCGGTACCTTCTCAATCCTCAAACTTGGAGAGAAGTGAAATGCTGACCCAAAAACCACAGAAAACCTGGCCAAGGTAATATATAATATCTTAACAGTGCAAGTTTATCTTCTGCTCATTTGTGAAATTTTCATTTTAGGAGTGTATTTGTTCTCCGGTTGCATCTGAACTATTCTGTAAAGACAACAGACTACGCTCTTTTCAATCCTAGATAAATTTTGGGAGAAAAAGTTTGTAATGTGGGCAACAAACCCACAATCCCATTGTGATTTCTAGATCAGATCACTGCAAAGGGTGTTAATTTGGGATTTAATCTAACTGATCCACTAAAAATTACTATTACTACAAAACGTCACCATTCAAGAGAATGTGTGAGGCCATTCTGAATTTAGGTCTTGTTTAGGTTTTAGCTACCACAGGCCACCTGTAGTACCTTTGGTAGCCGTACCAGAGTTCAGACTTCAGCTCATCTGGCAAAGTGGCTTGAGGTAACTGTATTTACAATAAGTCTTAGATTGTCTCCAACTCACACCATAGTCTCCCACTGACACTCCGGCATGAATGAACTCAGCTTCAGCAGCCATGCTAGACTTCTCTGCCCACCATGACAGGCTCTTTTAGAATATGCACATTGCTTTATTTAATGCACAAACCATGATCTTCCACCATTCTTTGTAAGAGAAGCCACTCTCCTTGGTACCACCTTAGCTCTCTACCAGTACACTGCCACTATCACCAACACAGACAGAGACCCTGAAAAGGTGATTTGCATCAGCATCCTTGATGACAGGACCATGGTTTTGAAAGTGACAGGCCACACATTTCTTCAGCCTAAACTGAAGGAAGATTGCTCACTTGTTTGTTTGGATCATGACATACTGTATCTTGGTCACTGTCCTGCCCTCTCCTCGCTTTCAGAAGAGGTTGCTCTGGAGAACAGAGACTTACACACTTGGTGAGTTGTTCCATTCAACACTCTCTGGTATTGATTTGCAAAGCTTTCTGCATGCCTACATCTGTGGCCAAAAGGCCAGACAAGTCCCTATAAAACTGGTCATGCTAACTTCTACCATCAAGTAATGAATCATTTTGGGATGTGAACTCCATTGCCACAGTAACTGCATTAGTAGTGTGCAGCATCATCATACATGTACTCAGCCTGCCGGATGAGCATGAGAAACATGGCCAATACCACTCACAGCTTGACAAAACATTTTCAGCTGTGTGGTTGAAGAAAATATTCATATTCCATCTTGCTGCCTGCTCTAAAGGGATAGTAACTATGTACATAAAAAGACTAGCCTCTTTGTAATAACCCAGAGGCTGGAGGATCATCGTGGACACTGAGATAGGATATAACGAGTGTGTGCACCACACCAAAGTCTTCAGCATTTGTGTCTTCTTCAGGCATAGAAGACATCAATGCTGGCAGTATACCTGTATTGTTGGTAAGCCTGAATACCCTATACTGTCGTGAGTCTGTAGTGTCTATAAAAACAATACAATGCCTTCAGCTCTTGAAGGCTGATTAGAGTTATGTCCAGACATTTCATCCTGAGATGACTGATTATGTAGAAGTATCTGGATATTTTGTGTCCTGAACAGATCTGGTTGCAGACTTGAAAACTTCTGCAAGGCCAGCAAAGAGCCCTTTTATCAAGCTTAAGGCAAGCAGGCCATGGCATTCAGGACTAACTCTATGCAATATAAAATTGCTGCTGTCCTATATTGTCCCGTTGCAAGTGGGCT
>Ga0181612_104152_pt1 | contig 11622 bp, 4 predicted proteins | sample HoacroProtozoa21_FD_119630 | JGI IMG/M metagenome (GOLD analysis project Ga0181612, IMG submission 119630) | Hoatzin crop microbial communities from Cojedes, Venezuel. Combined Assembly of Gp0051906, Gp0051904, Gp0051908 | reverse complement strand
CTAACCAATTAGAAGCCGTAATTGCTTTGCTATATATATCCTGTTTTGATGACTAATAAAGGAAAACGATCTTACTCACATTGGGATGGTATCGTTTCTATTGTTTCCGAGTTCCCACTCCGACATTGTAATATTCAAGTTGATGATTTTCAAGACCATATGATATCTCACTTTTTTTAAAATCTCTGAAAGTAAAATGCTTCCAGTCTTGTGGAAGCGCTCATCAACCTTTCTGTAACAAAATAACTCTATTCAGGATGATTTGGAAGTTTAGATTGAAAGAAGGAGGGACAACTTGTCTGCTGATTGCACTGGGAATATCTCACAAGTGTCAACTTAATCTTCACTGAATGTACGTTAAACATCAGTCTTTCTGATTAATTTATATAGGTGTCACCATCTTGCTCAGGTTTTGATTTCAGTTGGTCCCTCTTCACCACCCCGATTCTAATTGGCTAGAATTAGAAAGCAGACTCTCATTCTGAGCTGCAGGTACACAGCCCATTGCTTGCAATGCCAGAGAGGATGGGTAGAGGTGTCCATTGTAAAGTGTGCAAGTAAACATCTTGATCCACTGACAGAAGTGATTCACAGTCCTGAGACTGAGGTTAGACGACTTTTGTAATCTTATTTCCCAGCCTCTTAAAAAGCTCAGCTCAGTTTTCTTTTATGCTTGTGTTTCTTTGATGCTTCCAGATGTTTATTTATGGCGTATTAAATATTTATTAATGAGGTAGCTGGAAGAAAAAATATTTTTCTCTGTTTATTTAAAGACATCATCCTCTGGTAGAGCACATTATCATCAATGTATTGATCAAGAATTAAAAAAAATATTCTTTAAACTTTCCAGTTCTTCCAGCGGTGTGGTGTTGTTTTGTTTTATTTTATTAAAATTCTTGTGGGATAAGAAAATAACTTTGGGAAAAACATGAGAGGGATCTGACTTCACCTGTTTATTTTGATCATTTCAGCAATCCTGTGATGCCTTTGAGTAAACATTTTCTTTAAAGTATTTCATTACTACTATTCTTCACGTTCTCTGCAATATGAGAGTTTTTCAGTTCTATCGTGTAACGTCCATATATATTCACCTGAAAGAAGCCCACACTGCACCATTGATTCTTGCTTTGCTCTTATCTATTGTTCTTTCACGCTTAATAGGTTTCATCCATGCACAAATATTGTTTTAGGCTTTTTGCCAATGTTTAGTTCTATGAGCCAATTTTCTGCAGGGTAGTTACAGCAGCTCTCTGTGAAGAATGCTCTGGCCTTCACTTCTATCGAGAGACCTAAACTGATGAACCTGTCTACATTAATATGTAGTGTTAAGAAGACACAGATCATTATTGGCCTCAAACCACAACTGAAATGTTTTAACTTTTGCAAAATAATTTCCAAAGCTAGAAATTGCTGAGTTTTTACTTTGCTGTACCTTATCGCTTGAATGAAGGAAAGACACCACATTTCTCAGAGTACTTCATGTCTCTGGTTGGTGCAGCGTGGACCTGGATATCTCTGTCCCATGTCTTCCTGTTAGTTCCCTGCAATAAAAACAAGAGAGAGACCTGAATCTTATCTACAGTTTATTTAAGTATGTGGACAAATGGATGCTGGGAACTACATACTCTGAAAACCTGTGAGAACCTAGACAGATTTTCCTGTTTTTTCATATATTTATTGTGTGCAAAGGTAGGGTTTTTATTTGTTTGTGGTTGGTGGTTTAGTTTGGAGGACGGGGGCGTGTCTGTGTGTGTGTGTGTGTTCAGGTCACTGTTTAGATTGTGGCCAAAAACATAGAAACTGAAATTCACGTTAGCTTCAGTTCCTGGCCATTAGGAAATAGACAAAGGAATCCAATTTTTTCTGATTCTAAGGTACAATGATATGCTGAAATCAAGCGAGTTATCACTATCTGAGAGAGGATATGTAACTATAATATCCTAGGTCGAAGATTATCGATGATTTTGGAGAAGTCTTACTCAAGTCAACGATGTGTGATGGGAATTGGTTGTGATGAATATGCAACCTTTTGGCAAGTCTGATTCTGTTTTCTGAGGACCTAGAGCTCTTCTGGAGTGATCTGTGGACCCTGTTGTACCTTAATCTTCAAAGGTATGGTATGATGCATCAGCTGTCATAAATTTTCTTAAATGGCGGGGGGAAATATGAGGACAGGGTGTCAGAAACATATTTAAAGAAAGAAAAATAGTCTGTATTTGAGTCTCTATAAGGCTAGTTGCAAGTTCCTCCAGGATTAAAGACACCTTTCTAATGAGTCTGATAAATGTTGGATGCAGCCCAAAGTATAAATATCCATTTATGTTTTATTCTATTTTTTTCTATAGGTATTTCCTCTCTGTCATACTTAAAGTTAGCAACTTGAAAAATAGGAACATGTTATTCTGAAGTGTTAATCACCTCCCACACTAGTTTGACAGATCTTGCAAAAACGCTTTGTATAGCAGGATAAAAAATATGCAGTTCCTAGAATAACCTTAACAAGCATTTAATAGTCAGAAAAACCAACAATGTTTTTAATAGACTTGGAAGAACAAAGCTGCAAGTCAAAGGAGCATTCATTTCAGAAACAGAGGTTATCAGAGAACAATGTGTATCTGTGTGGAGGGGAGGGTCATCAAATCAATCCTTGCTGTTGTTACTTCACTTCTGGTTATCAGCTTACGACAGAGCAAGTAAGTATGGAAGGACAGGGAGGGAAAGGGGGGACTTTTTAGTCACTGGTCAGAATACAAAGGATCAGATATTTATGGAGACATTATTCTCTGTGGCCTCCTAAGAGAAAACAGAGATGTCTGCAAAACCTCTGCACTCTAAATTACTGCAAGAAACAATGGTCAAAGTTTTTTGGATTTCTAAAAACTTTTAGCAATTTTTTTAACATTAATTACCGAAATTATATGCAAGTGATTCGTTAGAGGGCTTTATCACTGTCAGGCAATTATTTTGATCTGAAGAGTTTAAAATCCCCAGCAAAGTTGAAGCCAAAATGTTGAGGCCATATCCAACCCTGATCTAAGCAGAGGAGCTTTGCAGCTGCTCAGAGTCTCTGTGCTGCCTGATGGAGTGAGATGATGCCAAACAATGCTGATGTCCCCTTTTTCCTCTTCTTCACCTTGAAAAATATTTGTTTGCATCATACCATGCTCACTGTTTCCAGTCTTCTAGTCTGTGTGTTTTCCAAAAGTGGATCCGTTACTTGGTGTGCAGTGAGACAAAACACACACAAAGATAGAGATACTGATTTTATTACAAAGTTGTGCAAGTTTGGGTGCTAGGTGGCTTTTCCACAAAGCTAGCACACCCAAGCTTCCAAATTAACAGTTATTTATACCAAAAGCATTAACATATTCAAGTTCCTAATACGTATGCACTGTTATTCTATTAAATGATTGGTTAAAGTCCTTTCGCCCAGCACGTCATTTAGTACGCACGCTTAGTCGTTCTTCAACTTCATCATTTGACTTGGTGATATAACTGGGGCAGGTGGTCTGTGAGTCAATGGTCGCGATCTCCCCCTGCCAGAATTACCTTTCCCCTAGTTATCTGTTTCTTTTGGCAAGTCTAAGCATTTCTTCATAGTTTAGTTGCTCAGCTAGTAATAAACTTCTGCTCTTGACAGCCATCTCCTGCTTATTAGACAAGGGCAGCGTGTTTAGATATGATTAACTTCTTGGCTGGCTTTAAACCAGCAAGGGTAAGGCTATACAATGGATATCTCTAGCAGCAGTCTCTCAGGACAACTTAGTTTGGATAATATGTAGAGACATTAGACAAAAGTCCATGGAGGCTTCTCCAGTTCCTTGTAAAGCTTCTTTCAACATACCAATCTTACCTTTGTTCTTTGAAGACAAAGTGTCAGTCTAGTTTAAAAAAAAATAAAGTACTGTAAAGAGATGACTAATATTTCTGTGACTACACTGACACTTCTAACAAAGACCTCAAGAAGAGAGTGCTTCCTTATGGTAAAAAAAGAGAACAAAAAGCCTGAACTACACACACTCTTTGCTCATTAAGTTCTTTTACGAGTTATTACATCTCTGAATCTTTTCCCCCAACTACAAAATGTCACAGATGTCCTCTATTTGTAAAATACTATGAGAGGAAATGCATCAACAAATGCAAGCAATTAAAAATTTTATTTTTTTGTTGAGCTTTACAAATGTCACACGGTGGTTGTTTCATCTGTTTTCAGGCTGGGTATATAGAGTCTCAGTAACTGGAGAGAGAATGTTAAAAACCTGTGGTGTTTAAATGGCAGATGTAGAAAGAACCAGAAGCTGTTGCTCTGAAATTTTACTCTTTCCCCTCTAAAACAGTCTTTTTGAGAACGACAGTAGTATTATGTATTCATTTACATTTGTGCATAAGAATACTTTGAATCATATCGATTATGAGGAATACATTAAATGTACTGGTGCCAAATGAATTTACGGCAAATATTATTGATTTCAGTGAAGTGTCAGCTCGAGATTTTTGAGTGGTTTTTTTGTTCATTCTTTTTACCTGTGGCACTTCAAAAATCTCATAGGAAAAAGGATAGGTCTTGGTGTTGAACAAAGTATTTTTATTTTAAGCATTTTTAACAAAAAAAAATACAAGTGGAAGACACTAATTGTGGATTAAGATGTGTAAATTTTTTTTTCAGGATATTTCATTTCAACAAAAGGAAATGCAGTATTTCAATTTTATAGAGATTACTTTTTGGATGTAAAAATTATTGAGGACATCATGATGTTGCAGAATGTCATTGTATTTTCTGTTTTCATCAAAAAGGAGGCAAAAGTGAAAAACAGGTGGAAAGCGTCATTTCGTACCACCTTTCAAGCAACATTGTTTTCTAGTGTGGTCACGCTGTTTGGATTCCCAGAATCATGATGAATAGCAGTTAAATTTCACTCTAGATACAGTAGGATATTCACTCCATATGACACTTTCTAACGTAAGAAACTGCATTGAAGCCCTGACCAAAGTCACAATACAGCTGGTAAGTGGTTTTCCTTCTTTCTGACTGGAGGTGCTAACTGATAACTAGAGGGGGAAGACTGGCTGTTATTCGTAAACAAGAATCAGCAGGAAGTTAAGGAAGTCAGTAATTGCATTTTTTCAAAGAGAAAGTGCCTCCACCTGGTGTAGGTACTTACAAAGCACTATGGGAGAGCAGTAAGCATTTTGGAAGATAAGCAGCAGAGTTAAAGTTCTTTGTGCTTTCAGGGCTCTGCTTCTGTCACAATTATAGGGTGGTTTTGGATCCTGACTGTTTATTGTGAGGAATTCTTGGGATGATGAGGTGAGCATCAGGGATCCTTCGGAGGCTTCAGTTCATCAGAAAAAATGCATAGGGTGAATGCAGGAGACTGCCCAGCAGCTTAGGTGATCGAATAGGCTGTGCATGATTGTGAATTCAGCAAGACTGGTGATAAGGTAGGGAACCAAGCTGAAGTACGATATGCCTGAGGGGTGGAAGAGTTTTAAAATTTCAGTCTGTTCTATTTTTTTCATTCTCTGTGCCATACTCCCACCCTGTTGGCAAGGATTATATATTTGCTTCAGTTACAGGCCAAAATGAACCATTGTAGCTTCAGTAGGACAGTGGGATTTGAGTAAAAGTCTTCAGAACTAGAGGTGCTTTTTTTATTTTTTTTTTTCCTGTTATTACATAGCAGGTAGAGAAAGACATGGGATGAGTCTTTTGTTGATTGGTTCCAACCAGCTGGATTATTTCTAGTTGGCTGATCACGTCTCCTACACATAGCAATATAAATGATGGGCTTAGTTAAAATGGCATGTGCTTTTTAATTTATTTTCTTTTTTTATTAAGACAATCCAGCAGATTGCTTTATTTCTTTTTTAATGCAGCAAAAAGAGCATGAGTGAACCCTCCTGGACTCCTGATCCCCGGAGAGCAATCATGCATTTATGCAGACATCCACCTTAGCCCCTTCCTGCCCTTCTCTTTCAAAGTAATGTTTACTAGAAGGTACAATGCCAGCTGTGGTTGCTGTACAAGTGATGCTAATGTTGTGAGATCAAGAGGTATGCAGCATGAGTAGTGAGACTGAGGGAAATTCAGTTGCAGATGAACAGGACTATTGCTATGCCAGAAAGAGCAGCACTGTAGAGGGAAAAATCCAGTATCCTCACTAAGCACTGTAGGGGTCTGGCTTGATTGAAGGAATATTTGCATATATGCTAAGAAGCTAATCCTAGAGAAACAGGGCAAAAAGGTCTTTCATTTGCCTGTGTTTTCTATAGCGTGACATTCTCCTTTACGACGCTTGCAGTGTTGTATTGCTGTGTGCTGTTCTGTACAGTTAGACTGCTTCTTTGTGAATGTAATTTCTTTATATACAGATATATATTAGCTCCCTCAGTATGTATATATTTTATATGAGTATTCAAGGTGAACAGCTACCTACGGCCTTTTAGCAACCTTTTTGCTAAACTAAAGCAGCATATGTATCCTGCATGGATATTTTACTACTTTACTAGTCCTGTTGCAGTGGAGTTGGGTTTCTCTGCTATGCTTGGTGTGGCCAGACCCGCCACAGTCTGACTGTGGGAGTCTATGATCTGGCTGAAATTTGTCCTGTGTTCAACTTTTCCAGTGGAGTTTGGTGAATGAAACATTTTTTCTTTTTTTGTGCTCCCCTACTAGTTCCTTCAATCTTACCCCTCCTATGTGACACTATTTCCCAAAACTTGTGTAAAACTGGAAACAAGAATAATACTGGCAAAGCAGGGAACGAGCTCCAAAATTGTATATCAGATAAAAGTCATCAAAGTGGCCAAAAATTGCTATGATGTTGCAGTCTAGTTTTAAGGGGTTTTTAGCAGCTAGTAGGAACACTAAATTCTAGTGCCTGCTATTCAGTTTGTTTTTTTTTTCTTTATCGTTAACCATTGTAATTAAGAAAATGAAGTTTGTTAAGTTCGTGTGTGTGTGCATGCCTGTCAGTTCTGCCTAATAACTTGTGAACTTGTTGCCCAGTTTCAACCAAATTTGGCAGACAAAAATATCAGGGCTAGGGTGGTCTGATCATTTGGTGGGGTATGTGTGTTTGTGTGGGGATTTTTTGTGTGTTTGGGTTTTATTGTTTGTGTGTTTTTGTTTAGTGCGTGGTTTTTTTGTTTGGGTTTGGTTGTTTTTGTTTGTTTGTTTTTTTAATGGAACCAATCAGTGAATAAAGCCATAGAGGAGATGAGTGAATGCTTCCCTGGAGAGGAAAGCTGGGGGGTGAACTCAGCTCTGCAGTTACACACCTGAGAATCCACTGTCCTCAAATTTGGACTCTTCTGTGTCCCAGGACAGCTTCTGTGGAAGTGAGACAGGTGGGTTAGAGTAAGGATTTGGGCTAGAAAAAAAACTATTAAATGGATTTAAGGTTTAAAGATTATACTTTGCAGCCACCCTTTGATTTATTCTTTTAATTGAAGTTCTTATAGTCTTCGCATGTTCCATCTCCTCATATTGTACTTTTCCATCTGGTGTCTGATGTAGCTTCACCACATGCTTCAGGTCTCTTCATTCTTTCTGTAGCCTCTTTGTTAAGAGTTATCTGATAATGGCTGTTTGTTGTTATCATGAAAACCCACTCTTCTCCTGACTACTTTTCACTTGGGCAGGGCACTTCACAGCCCTTGAGATTGCAGAGGTATAAACCTATTTGGTTTTCGGGGGGATGGGGCGCTCCAGTACTCTCTTTTTGCTGTAGCTCATAAAGCACCTTCTGAAATTAAAGTCAAGGCATTTGAATGAGGTGCAGTAACACTTAATTCACATTTTCTCCAGCTTGTCCTGTAACCAGTAATCAGAGGCATTTGTGATGACTCCTGTGTAAGACAGAAAGTGCTTACCCAGATGATTTGCACAGGGCAACCTGACTTTGTTAATTATAGCACTAATGCAGCCAAATTATTTCAATGACAAAAGAGGAGGGAGGCAGAAGAGGACTTTATAACAAAGCAGCTCATTAATTTAGGAGATTTTTGTGCTCTGTATGATCAATGTCATCTTGGTTTATGGACTGGGACTGAAATGTCCAGAGCTGGATGTCTGAGTTGATGGAGTTTGAGCAGGGCTGTAGTGCGTCAAGTCTGCAGTGAAGGGCTTCCTGTATGCCCCTGCTAGGAGGTCAGATTCCTTCCAGTGGTCTGCACACCCCTCTTGCCTTTCCATCCTGCACCCTGGGATTAGGGGTTGAGTGAAGACAGGTACCAGGAGCATTCAAATGCTCGGATAGCATTTCAGCTTGGCTGAGCTGCTTTGCTGACCCCTTGGTTGTTGAGGAGCACAATTGTGCAAATGGCTGAACTCCAAGTTTAACTAGAAACTTAGGAACAAAATGTCTGAACTCTACACTTTTCTGTAATTTAAAGTTAAATATATTCATGTATAAAAAGTTACTCTTAAAATGTCTTTTACCAATTAATGAAGCATAAACTTTCAAATCCAAAGACATAATAAAGTACAACTTTGAGACTATTCTCAAAGAAACATCAAAACAATTAATGTCTTCAGATAAATATAGTGCAATATGAAATAACGGAGTTGCCCCTCCCAGATAGGAGTAGTAGTAACAGTCTTTGAAGTCAGTTTAATAAAAGTAAAACTATTTCTCTTTTTTTTCCTCATTATTAGTTTGTTTTGGTTTTGAAAGTCAGTAAGGAAAATTTTGCTCTCCAGACATCTAGGCTTGCGCCTGCGGTGGACTCAATTTCTCATTCAAGTTTCTTTTACCTGTCCTACCCTGAGCTAAAGAGCCTCAGCTCAAAGAGCTGAAGCTTACTTGAGACACTAGAGCAAAGATCAGTTATCAGTGATGTTCTGGAGTTCGGAGTGTCTGAGACAAAACTTTGTGCAGTGAATTTACAAGGTTGATGGCTGTTGAAGGAAAGCGGCAGGTGACCTGTCTCCATTGACTCCAGACCATATCTAGAGACACGAAGAGGTTAACCTGCCTGGCCAATGTAATTGCTTATAGTTGAGATGTATGAACACTGCCCTCAGTATATTGACTGTGACAGGCTGATTCATGATGTAAGGACTATTTTTTTCCTGTGGCTTGACACACTGTACACTTCAGAGAGCAGGCTCTGAAAAGGCCCTTAATGAGACTTGCTGTGCTGACTTGCACTGCCCTGTTTAGCTTTACTTTGGGGGTTGAGATGTCATTGTTGGCATGGCTCACTGGGGATGCAGCAAGCTCTGGTGCTGGAAATGAAAGGGATTTTGTGCATGTCTGGACTCTCTCGTTGGCATGCTGCCTGCTTTTGACAACCAGCAAAGCAGGGACATCCTCCCCACCAGCTCAGATCTAAATCCCAGATATGGAGATTGATTTCCAGCACAGCCTGTGCTGTGTATAAATCCTGGATCAAACAGGCTAATCACTGTTAATCACTGCTAATCAGCATGGTGGGGCCTGTAGACCTTTGCAGCCCTGCTTACTGGCTAGGGGGGACAAACTGCCAGTAGCTGCTAAATCATTAACAGTTGCTGTTGAATTTAAGTAGCTGGTGGTGTTGAATTTAAGTGACTAGGGCTGCAGTCATATGCTGCCAAGGAACGAAATTTTCCAGAGCTACGGTGTCACTGTGCATTTTTCCCAGCACAGTTATGATTCTTGCTGAATATGCACTAAGCTGCCTTAGCACATGAGAAAACTTAGTTAGAACTCCTTCTGAATAACCTACTGGGTATGTACTGCTGATTTTTTAAATTATCACTTAATTATTTTTTCACAAATCCATCATAGGTTTTGCTACTGCACTCTGCTACTTATAATCTAGTGTTTATACTCAGCTCTTTGAGTAAAAAGAAACCTCAAACTTCATTATCTGTCCTTGGTGTTTACTGTATGGTTTACTCTTTGACAGCTGTGGAATTTGGGAACCTTTCTGGTAGGCTACTGTGATTTTCATGCTCATATTCACAATACACAGGCTTGATTGTCTTTCCTTTTTTTTCCCTATTTCTTTCTTTTTAATTTACAAATTGTATTTCAAAATACCAAAGCAATGTGGCAAGTTGCACAGCTGGAGAGAATTATGGCCCCTTTCTGGTAGTTAATGTACCCTGAGCTTTTGGCTTTGGTGCCTCATAATGCCATATGAGGCATGCAGTAACTGCCCAGAAACACATTTGTTAGCTGTCATGTCACTGCTTAATTATATCTTACTTCTGTTTCAGTGCATCATGCATAAGTCTGCTAAATGTTCTATGTAAATCCAAGCCTGATTTATTGTCTCAAAAGTACCTTGGAGAATACCAGTGGAAAAAAAGAGCTCCCTTTAATGTGCTTTCCTATCTGCAGAGCTCCAATTTACTGTAACTTTGTTAATCTTTGAATTGGTAAACAATATTGCATGCAGTGTGTAGCTTTAAATTAAGCAGATTGCTTAGTTATGTGCTTGTTCTCAGGTGTGCTGTGAAAATGAAGTTTTCTTTGTTTGCTGGCTCATATCAAGAGTTGAATTTGTAGTCTGTGTGTTGCTAGATCTTCCACCACCGTAATTCCGGGCAGTTTCAACGCCATGACAGTACTGCTGATTTATGCCAGCAGTGTTCAGATCTTGATGCTATTGGTGATGGGAAACTATTAAAAATCCATTCTGAGGCTGCAGCTTTCTCTGTGTAAGTACCTGTATGAAGGGAATAGGGAGAGCAGGAGGGAGGAGATGTTGCTTAAGTAAGGAAGTGAGGTCTTGCTGGTGTGTGCTGGGGGTGTTGCTTGCAGCATTCTTCTCAATAAATTATTTTATTTTTCTCAGTTGTTGGCAGCAGCTTCAAGATGCTGTAAGTGCTTTTGCTGTCTGATGAGATTTACTGAGTGTGTATGAGGCTGGAGTCTGTGATCATTTGGCAGCTGCAGAGCTGTTGCTCTCTGCATGAATGGACTAAGGGCAAAGCAGTATCGTAACATTTTGGGGTGTGACTTTCTTTTCTGTCCTATGATGCAAAAAACAGGAGTCTTCTGTTTGCCAGTGAAGATAATGCAATTTTCCACTGCCTGTCCAAATGCATGACTGGCATGCTGTCATAGATGGCTACAGACTCTTTAGGAAAGAAAGACCAACAAGGACAGGTGGGGGAGTTGCTCTATATGTGAGGGAGCAACTGGAATGCATTGAGCTTTGCCTGGGGGCAAATGAGGAACGAGTTGAGACCTTATGGCTTAGAATTAAGGGACAGGCTCATAAGGGTACATTACAGTGGGTGTGTACTACAGGCCACTGACCAGGAGGAGGAAGTTGATGAGGCCTTCTACAGGCAGCTGCAAGCAGCCTTACAGTCACAGGCCCTGGTTCTCATGGGGGACTTCAACCACCCTGACATCAGCTGGGAAGACCATACAGCTAGGCAGGCCCAATCCAGGAGGTTTCTACAGAGCATCGATGATAACTTTCTGATGCAAGTGGTGGAGGAACCAACAAGGAAAGACGCGCTGCGGGATCTTGTATTAACAAACTAGGAGGGACTGGTGGAGGATGTGAAGGTCGGAGGTAGACTCGGCTGCAGTGACCATGAAATGGTTGAGTTCAGGATCCTGCGTGGAGGAAGCAGGGCGATAAGCAAAATCAAAACCTTGGACCTGAAGAGGG
>Ga0181612_158485_pt1 | contig 11623 bp, 3 predicted proteins | sample HoacroProtozoa21_FD_119630 | JGI IMG/M metagenome (GOLD analysis project Ga0181612, IMG submission 119630) | Hoatzin crop microbial communities from Cojedes, Venezuel. Combined Assembly of Gp0051906, Gp0051904, Gp0051908 | reverse complement strand
TCACCAGCCTCATTGCCCTTCTCTGGACACACTCCAGCAACTCAATGTCCTTCTTGTAGTGAGGAGCTCATATCTCACTACTGAAGGTCTTTCCCTCTAGCAAACCACCAGCAGATACGGTGGTGTTACTCCAGATGTCTGTGTCTCACCTGTGTTGTTCATGGGACGCCGCTAAGAGGTTAAAGTTTGCACCTTGGGAAGGGGACTCATTCACTTTGCACATGCTGTCATCAGAAATATTTGCTCTGCTCAGAATGAGGACCTTGAAATAAGGCATTTTCACTTGACAAAGACAAAAGAGCTTTTCATGCACTTTGGAGGATTACTAGCTTATAAATAAGGGAGTCTGATAACGGGAGAAGGCCCCTGGAGCAGGCACTTATTGCTACCACATACGGTGTCACATCTCATTTAACCTAGTCAAGCTCAGGCTTGTACTGGGGAGAACAGACAGCTGTTTTACTCTTGATATAGTATATTTAGTTGCATCCAGAATAGTTCCCCATTCCTTTATGGGGGCAAAAATCTCTTAGCTGCACACAGTCTTTCCCCAGAAGTGTATTTTTACCTGAAATCCTGATCTGATATACAAAACTGTGGCACAATAACATTAGCTGTAAGCTTCAGCAGGAAATTAATGTCCGTTAATTCAAAAGGGTTTTTAAATATTATAAACTCATATTTAAATAATCCAAGTGTATGATTTAGACAGACCACTTCAAGCATCATCCCTCAGATATTCCTGGTCTCCTTTTTTGCTCTCAAATAATTATTCATTGCTTCAGTGCATTATAATAAACCCTGGATAACTCAGGGCTCCATTAATCTGGGCACTGTGCATGAAAAAAGAAGGAGGAGCAAAGAAAAGAAGAGAAAAAAAAAATCCAGCCCACATTCCTGAGATCATACCACATAGATGTGAGGAATCTACATTAAATAAACCTAAATAAAAGGCTTAAATGAATTTTGATTTATAATAGGTCATATTATATATTCATTTTTCATCTTTATCTCAGCAAACTTCAATCGAAGTCAGTAAGAACTTGACCTGATAAAAAGAGTCTTTGCCTGCGGTTTATCACTGTCTTATCTGAACATGTCACGAACACTGAAGAATTAAATCTGATATTACTCACATCAAGAAGGTATCACTTGTCCTGTCTTCAAGAAAGACTGGAAACACACTATGGAAATGATCTCTCCAAGAAAATCAAGTATTTTGTAGCATACAATATTTGGCTCCCAATCATTTACATTAAGAATCCAAAGATTTTTCCTCCTTTGTGAGCCGGGCTAATTTTAAGGGTTGTATTTCTTGAAGACAAAAGAGATGGTAGCCTCAGCCACCAAAGCAGTAAAGCGACACCTCAGAGGGAAAGGCTTTACTGCTGTTTATTTTCCTTTACTGATTCCTCCCTCATCACAAATGCCCAAAATATATTTTGTTATTTTCACAAAATGGGTTCCTAGTCTTTTGTCTCAAAAGCATGCAGAAAGTAGATGAGGAAATCAGCAAAGGGCTGTAGCTATCCCTTTGACCTTCCCTGGATTTTTGTTGTGTTTAATTGTTGAAGAGACAGCCCAAAAAGTGGCCAATGCTGAGAATCAAAATCATTGCCCATGGATATTCATTAGCTGCTTCTCATACAGGATTCACAGTGGGTTTTGCCAGTTTATGAGGAAAAGTAAAAAATACCACAAAGTTTGCCATTTAAACCCAAAACTGAAGTTTTCAAGACTCTCAGCACTTCTGTACTGTAGGCACCAGACTGTGCTCATGCTGGGTTTGCACTGGTTTCATTCCAGTAAATGGATGCCCTGAAATGACAATAAAGACAAAAGAAATTTGGAGAAGCTCAGAAAGACACAGGAATCATCCTTAGCCGTTCTGCTCAGAGATAAGCATGTGGGTGAAAGAAGAGCAGTGTCTGTACGATGCAAAGCTCATTTCTATTCACTTTTTGGGAATCTCATCATGGCAATGAGTTTTTTACTGAACATGTCTGGTGCTTTATTTTTCAGTCTATGCAAAACCAGTTTCCAATACATCTTTTATTATTTATCCAAATTCAAACACTTGCTATGGAAGAGTAAGGTAAACATGAGAAATTCGGCATCACAGGTGTAAGGACATGAAAATATATGGAAGACCAGTGTTGAAAATAGACAAACAAACAAACCCCTAATTTGCGTAAGGTAACATAAGAAAGGAAAACAAGTATTGTCAAGCAGAGTATAAGAAGAGGAGGATCAAAAGATGATGTCTAGTTTCCCTCTAAACCTGCTGAGACAGAGTGGACAAGGGAAATGAACATATCCTAGTTTCTGGAGGGAGCCTCCTGGCTGCAGGTGAGGAATCTTCCTGATGCAGTCCAGTGATAAATTTTCTGGAAAATGAAGATAATCTAGATCTCCCAAGCTACTGAAACACTTTTAAAACTAAGAGTTAAGATATATTTAAAAGTATAAATAAAGCATTTCATGGATTTATCCATGGTTGCAGAAATGAATTGTTCAGTATCAATTATAAACCAAATATTAATGCTGAGTGAATAATTCTCAGTTAATATTTTATGCAATGAAATTAGTTCATTTCGCTGCTTGTAGAATATCCTAATTTTCTTTTTCTAATTTGATTCAATGTGACATCCTCACTAGTGTTTTGGCAAATTTTATTGCCGTCTCTCCTTGAACTGCTCAAAAATGGATCTCTCTATACTCATGGTTTAATGTTTAGGTTCCTTGTGATTGGGCAGATTTGTCTCATGCCATTGTGTAATTTGCCTGATCAGATTAGCGCATGGGTTTTTCTTGCATGAATACACAGCTATGGATCTGCCATTCATTTTCTTCACGTATTTGTGCATGCGGGTGTGAAATTCACTTTTTGCAGATACTCATGCAAGTAATATGTGATTGAACGAGTGTTTCTGAAAAACAAACACATGCAGAACCTCATGATGGCTGCAGCAAATTATTAAAATTTAAGAATTCTTAAATTCTCTTAAACGCATTTGCATGAATAATCTCAGGAATTTTCTTCAGGCTTTCTCAGGTTTTCTCTTTTTAAAATTTCTCAGATCAAAACTCTTCTTGAATGTTTATCAGGAGTGCAATTATTGGTTTAGTGCAGCTGCTCTCCTGGAACACTTTGTTCAGTTTTCTTGCATCTGTACAAATTGCCTGAACCCTATTCTTTGCAATGTAACAGCTTTACTGACATTATCATTACCAGCCTGCACATATGAGTGCCTCTTTTTTGAGGTCATTCCTGGAACACATTCACACCACTCTGTGAAGATAAAGGGGAGAAAAATGTGTTAATTCATTTGCCATGGGCAGTTAGTTTACATGTGAAGGATATTGTTCCCAAGAAAACAAAGGCGAAATGTCAGTAAATCACAATACACATCAAGTCAGCTTTACAACAATCATGGGAAGATTTTACTTCTAAGAAAGTGTAGGACTTTTTTTTGCCTACTTATTTTCCTCGTTAGAACATTGACAGAGAATCACTATAAATTCTACGTGTTTCTTATGTAAACCCTTCTGGATTATGGGCTCTTTTTCATCTCAAGTGATCAGCCACAGAGGAAATCTCGGGAGGCGATGCAGCTGTTATATCACCTCACATGACAGTGACGCAGGTTGTCTGTTACCATTGCTGAAAGCTAAAAACAGAGATGCACATTTTAATTTATATACTTGCTTGAAATTCTTACCTTTCTTCTGTCAAAAATTCATTGCCATTACTTGCACCCACAGCTAAATCCCATCCTGAAATGTACAAACTCTCTCCTACCAGCAGAACTGGAGCTTCCTTTCTCACCCAAATAATCCCAGAAATCTGTTTCTGTGAATGTGTAAAAAGGCAGATGTACTTTGAAATGTTTTTCCTGTTTGAAAATTAAACATCTTATGGTTTCACTTTGCCCTTTTCCTCTTAGAAATTCCTCTGCCACCTGTTGGTACCCTATGAAGAAAAATATTTGTTGTGTGGAAAAAAAAATCATTTTGAAGTTCCTTCCTTCATTTTTTTAATTTTTTTTCTTTCAGTCCACACTTTAGCCAAATAAATATTTTTCAGTCTTTCCTGGGGTACTGGCATGGAGTTTCCTCCATATTTCAGCATTCTAAATTATTCTGCATCTGCGTTTTTTTTCTGAGAAATAAGAGATTCTGTTGAGTGCTCATCAAGACATTTCTGGCTAAACCAGTTCCTGAATAGAAATTAATTGACATTAAAAATCTGCAAAATTTGTGATGCAAAACCCGTTTTTTTTTTTTAAGTGATTGCAAACATGTGGTGACATAGCTGTATTGTGCAATCTTGTTCAAATTTCACTATTTTCCAGCACAATTCTGCAGAATGAAAAGAATACTCTGGCGCAATTCACTTGGCAGTGCAGCATTCACAGTGGCTCAATTTCCCCCTGTTGTACCAGCTGAAGTATCCCTCAAACAGGAGAGGAGCAGTACTTGGAACCCCCAACTTGTCTCTTTTTCAGAACCTCTAGGTCTCATCTCACTGGACTTTCTTGTTAAGGTCTTAAATTTCTGATCATCTTCAAAACTGACTAGTTCTGTTAAGTCAGTGGGAGAAAGTACATATTTTTTCTACTACTAATTAAATATCTTATGTTTTCTGGTGTTTGAATTCTGATTTGTGGCATTTCATAAAATTCTGATGATCTGTGAGATTGCACATTCAACTAGGTTTCAGTAATAGGGTAATTGACTTGTTTCAGAGCTTCTCATTCCCCCAGATTTTATATTCATTTTAAAAAATTATGGGGGAAAAAACCTCCTGACAACTAGAACAACATAAGATTCCTCCACAGAACCGTATCTGGTCTGCAAGGAAGGCTGGCTAATGAAATATTTGATTGCCAAAGTTGTTGAGTTTGCAGCTCAGCTTTTAAAACAAATTAAAACTTTATTTCTGACTGGTACACAATATCAGGTACTGTATTAGGATTTTAAAGTTTCAGTGCAAACATTAAGAAGTTCTGCTACCATTATGTTTTTAAGAGTGTATCTAGTTTCTCTTTTTGATTTAAATGGAGTGTATAATACTTGGGTCCTGATCCAGGGGAACAGAATTTTGCATGACCAAAATATTCGTATTTCAGACTGTGTATATTGCTAAATAAGGTTTTTTGAGAAGTTTAGGACAAGCATCACTCTTCTCTTTTACACTGGGATGAATTTAACCTCATTGGAATTATAATGCTATAAGGGAAATCAGAAATGGCTCCCCAAAGATCCCAGCTGAACTCAAAATAGGGCTTTAACGTGTGTCATTAGGTGACTCCATGCAAGTCTTTGGAGCATGTGGGTGCACTGAATATGTTTCTTTGAAAAAGTTGTCAGGGTTTTTGGTGGTTGGGTCAGTTAGTTTAAATGTGGTGAAACAGATTAACAAAATGGTAGGGAATCAGAACCAGTTTTACTAAGGTACAAACAGTGATCTTAAGGTCAACAAAACAGAAAAAGACAAGCAAAGTAAACACATAACTTGTAGAAGGCTGTTGTCTGCAAACAGTGTAGAAAAAGTGCTTAAAGAATAAATTTATTTATTATGTTTCATTAACTCCTGGTTTACTAGTTTTTCATGCAAGTGGAACAACCATTTTCTAACATGCAAAAGTTAATATAGGATTGGAAAGTCGAAATGGATCCTCCTCTCCTCCCACACTGTCTCCAAAAGTTGAGATGTTATAAACTAGATTTACACCTTCACATACATTAGTCATTGGGATTTCCATCTCCAAATCAATATGAGGTTAATTTACATTGATGATACAACATGTGTGTATGGAATCCAGTGTGAGCTGAGCTTCCTTGTTCCATTTGCCTGGATGGCAAACAAAAGTGTTGATCTTGTGTTGAAAACTCAGCAGCCTGTGGCAGAGCAGTGGCAATTTTCATCAATAAGACTGGGCAGATTTTGTGTTTAACATGAGATACAGAATTAGTGAGTGTGCACATAAAGCCCATACTCCACTTATAAAGTCAGTTGTCAGAATAATGTAACACTCTATGGGAATAACAAAGAGGTTTCAAAAATATCAGTACAAACACTATTTAAATGGATCCATTAATCAATGAGGTAGAATAGGGAAATCAGTGACGAATTTTAAAATGACAGAGTAGGTGAACTGCATTTATAAATATGTCCTAACTTAGAAGAACAGGAAAAGGAACCATAGCTAGTTTGAAAGCCACAAAGAGCTGGAAACCTCACAGGTTAAACTATTGTTAAATAACAGGTGGAAGAATACTTAGAAAAATATGCAGTTTTGAACCAATGAATCGTAAGTTTTTGGGCTATCTATACTCTTAGTTTTAGACGGAACATTGTAGATATACGAAAAAAGAAACAGTAAAATAGGCTTGATGAGGGTAAGGGTGAACTGAATTTACGGTTTACTAAACATGAGAAAGAAGAAAATAGAGTTTTGATTTATGAACATGATCAGGATTTCATGTTAGTGCATAAAAAATTGAAAGTATTTAGGATCGAGAACAAATAAGAGATATCAGTGATGCTTTAGATGGATGACTGTTAAGGTGAAAAGAGCTAGCATCTCTGCAATCATGAGAGAGAAACTTCTGACATTGGTTATTCAGAACTACTCTCACCTGCTTGTTTGAGTTGTTTAAATGAGAAATGGACTGCTGAAGAATCGTTGTTGCCTGTGTTGCAATTCTGTGCATATTGTACCTAGACATGTACCTCCCAGGATTAAAGTGTGTGGCTAACTGATGAATATTCCCAGTGGGTATGAGCTTAAACAGTATTGTCAGCCAAGGTTCTGACAATGCTGAAGGATGAGGCTGATGGAATAATGGTCATTCATAGATAATCAAGCCAGACTGGTATGAATTTACACCATCCTTCATTAAGGTGCCAAAACTATCAATAAGCATAGCTAGTTGGAAAAAATTAACTATTTTCTGTTTGTGGGATTTGCAGCCTCTTCCATCCCCCAGTTTAATCTCATCCCATTCCCACAAACACCATGTTTATCCACTGTCCGTGCTAGGAGCTTTATGAGTTTGTCTAGAAAACGGCAGTTTCTCCAAAGTGGGAATAATAAGAAAGTTGACGGTGGGAAGGGAGGGGTTGATTCTTCACAGCATTATACTGTTTTAAAAGGTTCATTTGATTACTATTCAGTCTGCCTCAGAGAGCGGGAATATTGTTATTCACACCAAAGACAAATTCATTTGAAAGGTCTGAGTGACACAAGATGGAGTTGCTAATGATAGAGTCTAACTTCAATTAAGCAAACAATAAAGACATTAATAACAACTCTGTAGAAACTGACAAATAGCACTGGTGATTGGAAGACACCAGATTGGATGCACTAACAATATGTCATAGACTGATCTCATTTTGTATTTTGTTTACATATTGATTATGCTAGGGTTTTGCCTCTTGATTTGGTGTCCCTAGTTCCTCAGTCTCAGGCTGTCTGCTGCAATCCAGACCATACAACAGCCTAAAAGAAAAAAATGCTTCCAGGGCAAAGTGGCTATTTAGATCAAATCTGGACATATTTGGTTTGCATGTTGATAAATTTCCACTAACATGAAGAAAATTAGTGGTATCATGAGAATTTATTATAATATAACAGCGCTTTATGTAATGGAGAATGATTTCATTTCAGTTGTAAGCAACCTTGCAATTTCAGGTTTGGAACCGACAATGTAAAATTTGGCAAGAGGCAATCGAGGAATTTGGCTTTTTGCATACTCAGCATACAACCTATCGTATTAATGATGAGAAGCATGTGTGTTCACAGGTTGGAAGAGCTAATCCCTTTGATATTGGCTCAGCCACTGCAGACGCTCCATTCAAACTACAAAAGAAAACGCATTTGACATCTTGCTCCAATGTGCTGGATGTATTGCAGACAGTTCCCTGAGACCATAAAGACCTTAGGGCATTATAAAATTGCCTTGGCTCTGCCTGCTGTATCATTTGAATGAGAGCATGCTTTCAGTAAACAGACTTATTAAGAGTGGGCTGAGATCCACAGTAGGACAAAAATCAGTCAAAACCTATGATGATGATGGTGACAATAATAGAGCATGACATGGCTACAATTTGGCATATTAATGCATACATAGGTTCATTCAAAACAAGAAACTTGGCAGTCACTTATGGCTTGATTTACAACAGGTGTAGCTCTAGACCAGGGTTTTAGTCTTATTTAAATGTCATTTTCATCTTCCCTTCCCTGGGTACAAATTATATATTGTCATTAAAGAAATATAATTACTCTTTTATTTCGTTTGAAGAGAAATAGGTCAGGGTGAACCTCTGCACCATGGTGACACCTTGCTTTTCTCTTTAAAGGCAGACTGATGGTATCTTTAGCTGTGTGCCAGAACATCGTTTGATGTCAGAGAAACTATTGGTGAAGCTTCAGTGCTGCAACAGCATCTGAAAAGAGACTGTTCCATGAATGAGGACACTGTTTGTCAGAGCTCATTTTGCACCCTTTAGTATATGCAGACTTCCAGACCAGGCAGTAAGCAAATTCTTTTCTCATGCACAAATAATAATTTTAATGAATTTTTGGGGATGGTTTTTGCTGGAAAACGTCTTCCTGTTGCCTTCTGAGAGCTCTGGTGCTGAAGCGGGGAAAAATAGTCCCGACCATTTTTGTTTTAATATTAACATTTGGGTCTTATAGTGAATACTCTTGTACAAAATTGCCTCCTAATTTTGCACTGTATGCATGATTACATTTGCCTTACTAAATATGTGAACACATTTGATCTCATAACTTTCACAGCAGTATGACATCATCGGTTTGCACAGGAACAGTCCAGCTGGTGACAAAGGACTAAAACCAGGGACTCTATTATTAGCAGTTATCATATCTTATTAATATACCCTCCTCACTCCTGACTGTCACAGCAATAAAAATATCATGTAGCTTCTTTTCATTTTATCCTTAGAGATATTTTTAAAAATCCATTTCAGCAAAGATACTAATCCAGTATCCTCTCCCAAATTCCAGTGATTAAAGCTTGTGTCCTAACTTCTAGAATATTATACGACCTTGTTAATTTGGCCTCCATTTTCAAAACATATGCAGATCGATGTATTTGTAGGCAGAAAGATTTCCTTCCCATTCACCCTACGGCAGGTTGTTTTTACTGAGCCAAGCACACCCCTCATTCGAACAGAAGTGGTAATCAAAGAGACCTAAGTAGTAAGGCGCAGCGATGTATGAAAGTGTGGCTTTCGTGATGAGAACGGTACCTCAGGAAAGGCTATGAGGATTGCCAGGTGGGTAACAGCAAGAGCAGCTGCGGTTTTATTCTTATGTGTACCCTTTTGATTTGCGCTTTGGATCTGTACTGCTTGCTGCCTTGCACGGCAAAATGAGTAACTCTGTGAAAGGAAGCTGCAGCACCATTAATGGCAAAAAAGACAAAAATGCTTGTTAATGCTGGTAAGCTGAGATAAATCCGTTTCCTTCATACACCTGGAAAAACTGGTGAATTGATACCCCTTCCCCTAACTCTCTAAAAAGACCCTCAAATCATGATCTGCTTTGCAAAGCATTCCACTTCAATGGCTGCAATCCACTTTGTGAGTTTGCATGTAGGGTGTTTATACTTACATGCCTTTCATCTTTATTCTTCTTGGGACAAGGATCCTGCTCTGTACTTCATATTTTAAAATCCGTTTGAGTGTGTCAGACTAGACTAAATTGTTTTCATAACAAGTTGTCGGCAAATCCTCTTCCCCCCAAAAATCAAAGTTATGGAAATATTAGTTTTGCAAAGCTTACCCTTGCAGAATTGCATGATGTTGATTCAGCCCCTTGTTTGTGTTTAACACAGTTAAATGGTTTTGCAGTGCATCCACACATTGCTTCTAGTCTGGAGTATTGATACCTGACTATTGAGTCTTCAATTCCGGCTTTTCATGCCATCATTATCCACCACACAGAGTCTACATTTTCATTCAAAACATTGTTTTGGGTGTGGTTGTCCAGAATCTGAAAAAATCAGTAATGGAGAGAAAAAACAGAAGCCGATATGAAAGAAGTTTGCTTTCTGTGTAGACAGTGAGCTTGGTCTAACAGGTGACCTGAGGACTACATACCTTCAAAATGCTACATGGACTTACTCATTCTCACTTTCTGTGTGAAACTCTGTATAAGCATAGTAAGAAATGATCCCCAAAACATTCTTGTAGAGAAGAAAGGCCTTCTGTTATTCAAGTATTTCTCTCCCTATAACATTCCTGTCTGTCTCAGCATCTGGCCGAGGAGCTTTCCTAGAGCAGCCACACGCAGAGTATGAGTTCCCACCACCTTTCCATTCAGCAGCAGATGGGCCGGAAACTTTAGAAAGAAGCTGACAGCTCTGGTGGGCCCATCTCGTATCTCACATTCTAGATTCCCCTGGGCCAGGAGGAAATCCTGATTTTCAATGACCACAGCAAACTTTCACAGGTTCCGCATGCTCTCTTCAGAAAAGGCAAGCTGGTGTTTTGGGAGTCAGTGCTAAAATTGTCCTCCTGTAAAATGCTTTTGGAGACAACAATCCCAGACACAACATTGCCAGTGGAATGGTGTTTTCACGAACTTCTTAATTCCACGGAGAAGGATACAGCAGCAGAGATCAATCTTGCCGGTGCAATTTGTACAGGATTCACAGGTGTAATGTGCTGTATACACAGCACTGTGCATATTGCACTTTACTAATTCAGGTATGATAAGGTGATATTAGTGACAGAGGATTGATATTCACAGGAAGATATGCATTTCACTTTGCAAACACACTTTTTTTCACATAGCTTTCTTGCCTTTGGTCAATTTGATTAAAACTTTGTGAAGGGTAAGTGCACTTATGCACTGATCCTCTTTCTTTTGGATATTCACTGTTCATTACATTTTGGGGTTGTTTTTCTCAACAAGAACTATTTTGCTCTTGATTGCGCTGCTGAGTCACAGACTTATGCAACCGCTTCACTCTTCCCAGAGCCCCTGACATACAAGAAAATCTTAGGCACCAAATTATTCTCACAAATCAAAGAAAAAGGCCACCAAGAGGCCTTTACTTCAAAAGAATATCTTTTTTTAATGCTGCATCTTTTATCTAGCACCTTTTTTTTATAGGGTAACCCTGGCAAGACCCTGACATCAAAATCTTTCTTCGCATGAAAGACAAAAATCAAAGCCTTGGGCCTCTCTGGAGCCTGCTGTTGGTTCTGGTGGTGGAGACTGGAAGCATCTTCTGCTCCCAACTACACACCACAGATGGGGACATGACAGAGGGCCTCAGCACCGCTGCGTGCAGGTTTTGTTTGAGGCACCTCGACACCTTTGGTGAGCATTTCTGTGGGACTTGCAGTGTTACTGTATGTTATTTGTGGGTTATTATAGGAATCAGCATTCAAAGGGGACCAAGGAAAGAGTATTTGACTGTACTTCCATTAAAATTCGGGGCAGAAACCCAGAGTGTTTGATGGGCTTTTTTTTCTGCCACGTAAGAAAAGGGCACTCCTTGGAATTTGAGGTTTTTGTACAAAAAGTGGTGGCTAATTTGTCATTCAGGATTTATGAAGGACATTTTCTCCTTTTCACTA
>Ga0181612_119342_pt1 | contig 11623 bp, 9 predicted proteins | sample HoacroProtozoa21_FD_119630 | JGI IMG/M metagenome (GOLD analysis project Ga0181612, IMG submission 119630) | Hoatzin crop microbial communities from Cojedes, Venezuel. Combined Assembly of Gp0051906, Gp0051904, Gp0051908 | reverse complement strand
GCTGATTATGGCCGATGCAATGGGGTGGTCGGAGTTCTTTTCCATTGATAAAAGTATGCCCTTGGCATTTTCGGCATACCAATATTGGTCGCTTACAATCGGGGTTCCCATGGTGATCGTGCCGGTCTTGTCGAAGACGATGGTCTTGATTTTGGATGCTATCTGAAGGGCATCGGCGTCCTTTACCAGAATTCCTTCATCTGCACCCTTGCCAATGGCCGCAACGATAGCGGTAGGAGTTGCCAGCCCGAGCGAGCAGGGGCAGGCAATAACCAGTACGGATACCATTGAAAGCAGTGCTTTTGCCAGATTTCCGTCGGGAGCGACCAGCCAGTAAATCAGGGTAATAATGGCAATCAGCAGCACTGCAGGCACGAATATGGCGGCTACCTTGTCCACTGTCTTCTGCACCTTGGCCTTGGACCCCTGAGCATCGCTTACCATTGCGATAATCCTGCTTAGAAGGGTGTCGTTGCCGGTTTTGGTTACCTGCACCTGAAGCATTCCGTCCTGGTTCATCGTGCCTGCAAATACCTGATTTCCCTCGTGCTTGGAGCAGGGGAGAGGCTCGCCGGTAAGCAGGCTTTCATCTACAAAGGAACTGCCCGCCAGCACTATTCCATCCACATCTATCCTCTGTCCGGGCTTGATTTTAATGGTCTCGCCAACGCTGGCGCGGGTCTTTTTAGGGCGAAGTTCGTAGAGTTTGCGGATGGACTTGGTGGTGCCGTATTTTGCCTGCTCTTCCAGCACTCTGCCGATCAGAATAAAGGCGGTAATCAAGGCAGCGGAATCGAAGTAGAGCGCTCCCTGCTCGCCAAGCGCCTTGGGGAAAATCAGGTTAAAGAGGCTGAAAAGGAAGGAAATCAGGGTGGAGAGCGACACCAGCGTATCCATATTGGCACTCTTGTGCTTTAGCTGGAGGATAGCTCCCTTGTGGAAACGCCTGCCGCACCAGAAAACAGAGATGGCTGCCAGTGCCAGCAGCACCCAGCCCTTGCCCTCAAAATCGATAAAGCCCATCTGCACGATGAAGAGTGCAACGGCAAGGATAATTGCCAGCCACATATCGGTTTTCAGGCGCCTGAAGTACTTGCGGTGCATTTCCTCGGCCTCTTCCTCCACCTTGGCGGCATCCTCGGCGATTTCGTCGGAATCGTCCTGGATTATTAAGTCGTAGCCTGCGTTCTGCACGGCCCTTTTAAGGTCGGCAGCCCTCACAACTTCGGGGTCATACTCCACCTGAGCATTGTTCGCAGCCAGGCTCACACTGCACTCGCGGACACCTTTTTGGTCTTTTAGCGTATTTTCAACCCTGTTGACGCAGGCTGCACAGCCCAATCCCACAACAGGAAAATTTCTCTTAACGGTTTTTGCCATAATCACGATGATTTTAACCTACAAATATATAAATTTGCACAAATTTTTACAAGATGAAGATTAATACCAAATGTGTACAGGCCGGCTATACCCCTGGAAATGGGGAGCCCAGGCAGATTCCTATAGTGCAGAGCACAACCTTCAAATATGCCACCAGCGAGGATATGGGCAAGCTTTTCGACCTTGAGGCCAGCGGCTATTTCTATACCCGACTCCAGAACCCCACCAACGATGCAGTAGCAGCCAAGATAGCTGCCCTGGAAGGGGGTACAGCGGCGATGCTAACCTCATCCGGCCAGGCAGCATCCTTCTATTCAGTTTTCAATATCGCATCCTGTGGCGACCATGTAATAGCCTCCAGCAGCATCTACGGCGGCACCTACAATCTCTTTGCAGTAACAATGAAGAGGATGGGAATAGACTTTACCTTCGTTGACCAGGATTGCAGCGAGGAAGACCTACAAAAGGCCTTCAGACCCAATACAAAGGCCGTTTTTGGGGAGACCATTGCCAATCCCGCCCTTACCGTGCTGGATATTGAAAAGTTCGCGCGTGTAGCTCACGCAAACGGGGTTCCGCTGATTGTCGATAACACCTTCGCAACCCCCGTAAACTGCCGCCCGATTGAGTGGGGAGCCGATATTGTCACCCATTCCACCACTAAATATATGGACGGCCATGGGTCAGCTGTGGGCGGTTGCATAGTGGATAGCGGCAAGTTCGATTGGGATGCCCATGCCGACAAATTCCCCGGTCTTTGCACCCCCGACGAGAGCTACCACGGCATCACCTATACCAAGAAATTCGGGCTGGAAGGAGCCTATATTACCAAGGCTACAGCCCAGCTGATGAGGGATTTTGGATCTATCCAATCCCCTCAGAACGCCTATCTGCTGAACCTCGGATTGGAGAGTCTGCATGTCAGGATGAAGCGCCATTGCGAGAACGGCCTTGCCGTTGCCAAATTTCTTCAGAGCCACCCCAAGGTGGAGTATGTAAACTACTGCGACCTACCCGGCGATAAATACCATTCGCTAGCGCAAAAATACCTTCCAAATGGGTCCTGCGGGGTTGTTAGCTTTGGAATCAAGGGAGGCCGCGCTGCTGCCGAGAGGATGATGAAGGCCCTGAAACTGGCTGCCATCGAGACCCATGTTGCCGATGCCCGCACCTGCTGCCTGCATCCCGCCAGCGCCACCCATCGTCAGATGAATGATGCGGAACTGGAAGCCTGCGGAATCAAGCCGAATCTAGTGCGTTTCTCCTGCGGTCTAGAGGATGCCGAGGATTTGATTGCCGACCTTTCCCAAGCCCTAGAACAAGCTTAAAACAGGGTAGAAAGAATCTCCCGGAGGGGGTCGCTTTCAATCAGGAAGCCATCGTGCCCAAAATCGGACTTTAGTTCCTTATATATCGCGCCCGGAATCATCTGGGCGTGTTTTTTACATTCCTCAGCGGGGAAGATTTGGTCGGAATCGATGCCAACTACAAGGCTCTGCGCCTTAATGGATTGTAAGGCATTTGAGACCCCGCCGCGGCCTCTGCCAACATTCTGACTATCAACGGCATGGCTTAGATAATAATAGCAGTAGGCATCGAATCGGTCTACCAGTTTTTTGCCCTGATAGCGCTGGTAGGAAGCTGCCCTGTCGGCAAAGAGAGTGTCATCTTCCTTTTCGAACTGGGTAGCATTGTAGCCCTTGAGGGTACGGTAGGAAATCAGGGCGATTGAACGGGCGCAGGCAAGGCCCTTCTTGGCAGTATCAATGCTCTTTGCTTCTAGGAATTCGCTGTCGGCTAGAATGGCCATTCTTTGGCTTTCGCAAAAGGCAGTAAGGTAGGGACAAACGCGAGGAGTGGTAGCGATAAAAGCCACCTTTTCAATCACCTCCGGTTCGCTAATTACCCATTCGTAAGCTTGGAAACCGCCGATGGAAGGCCCCAGCAAAATATTGATTTTATCTATACCCAAGTGCTTGCGTATTAGGATGTTAGCCGCTACCATATCCCTAACGGTGGTGCGGGGAAAGTCCAGCATAAATGGCTTGCCGGTGGCAGGATTTATCGAGGCGGGGGAGCTACTGCCGTAGGGGGAGCAAAGCATGTTTACACACACCACAAAGTCCTTTGCTGGGTCAATCAGTTTGCCCTCTCCAACCATCTGCGGCCACCATTCTTCCGGGTCGGAATTTCCCGTCAGCGCATGGCAAATCCAAACCACCCTGTCGCCTTTGCGATAGGGGCGGTCGGAGGAATGGTAAAGGATGTCGATATTGGGTAAAATGCCGCCTGCTTCGAAGCTAAATGGGGCATTTGTTGTAATCTTGCTTGCTTTCATATTGCGAAAGTAGGTAATTTTCCCTAATTTTGAGCAAAGTTTTAAAGAGAATATGAAAGAAAGGATTTCGTTTGTCGATGACATTAACCTGATTACCGTGAACTTTGCCCCTTCGGTGGACACAGTGAGCGTAAACGCTAGGATTTTCAGCGCCCTCAAGGGCATCAGCATATATCTGCTTAGCCAATCTACCTTCGAAACCAGCATTGCAATTGCGGTGAGCAGGGTAGATGCAGCAGCTGCCACTTCGGCCATTGATGCCGAGTTTGCAGAGGAGATAAAGAGGGGAGAGATTTCCCCGGCAGCCACAGAAAAGGGCCTTGCAGCTATCGCTGTGGTGGGTGACAATGTAAAATACCGCTCCGGTTTTGCCGGAATTCTGTTCTCCACCCTGGGCAGGAACAACATCAGCATCCTCGCTTGCGCACAGGGTTCTTCCCAGACAAATGTGTCGTTCATTGTGGAGAGCAGGCATCTGCTGAAGGCGGTGAATGTTATTCACGATGCCTTCTTTCTCTCTGAATTTCAGGAGCTTAACCTCTTTGTATGCGGCGTAGGTACCGTTGGAAGCAAGCTGCTGGAGCAGATAGAACTTCAGCGCGACCGCCTGATGGAAGAGCGCAACCTTAAAATCAATGTGCTGGGGATTTCCCGCAGCACTAAGGCCATCTTCAACGAGAAGGGCATTGAGCTGGATTCCTGGCGTCAGGACCTGGAGGATGGGCAGAATATCACCCCTCAGAAGCTTGCAGACCGCATTATTTCGATGAATGTGTTCAATTCGGTATTTGTAGATTGCACCGCCAGCGAACAGGTTGCAGCCCTCTATGGTCAGCTTTTCGAAAAGGGTATTTCGGTTGTAACTGCCAACAAAATAGCTGCTTCCTCCGATTATGAACAGTATCGTGCGCTGAAGGAAGGCGCCCGCAAAAAAGGGGTGAAATTCCTCTTTGAAACCAATGTAGGGGCCGGTCTGCCCATCATCGGCACCATCAACGACCTTTGCAACAGCGGCGACCGCATCCTGAAAATGGAGGCAGTGCTTAGCGGCACCCTTAACTTCATTTTCAACACCATCTCTGCCGATATCCCATTTAGCCAGACGGTAAAGATGGCAATGGAGCAGGGCTTTGCCGAGCCGGACCCCAGAATCGACCTTTCCGGCAAGGATGTTATCCGCAAGCTGGTAATTCTTTCGCGCGAAGCCGGTTACAAGGTAAATCAGGAAGATGTAAAGGCTAACTTATTCATTCCCAAGGAGTTCTTTGATTGTACTCTGGAAGAATTTTGGGCAAAACTGCCTAGTTTGGATGCTGAATTTGAGACCAAGCGCAAGGCTCTGGAAGCCGAGGGCAAGCGCTGGAGGTTCGTTGCCACAATGGACAGGGGCAAATGCTCTGTCGAACTTAGGGAAATCGCCCGCATGCACTCCTTCTATGTGCTGGACGGGTCAAACAATATCATCCTGCTAACCACCGAGCGCTATAACAAGCACCCGATGCTGATTCAGGGCTACGGCGCCGGTGCCGATGTTACCGCCGCCGGTGTCTTTGCCGACATTATGAGTATCGCCAATATATAATTATATGAGAGATTTCAAGTATTTTACCCCCACGGAGGTGATTTTCGGCCGTTCCTCCGAGGAGAGGATAGCCGAGATGGTTGCCAAATACGGCGGCAGCAAGGTGCTGATTCATTATGGCGGCGGCAGTGCCGTTCGCAGCGGGCTGATACCTAAGATAGAGCAGATGCTGCAAGCTGCTGATATTCAGTATATTGAGTTGGGAGGAGTAGTGCCTAATCCCCATTTGAGCCTGGTTCGGGAAGGGGTTGACCTTTGCCGCAAGGAGGGAGTTAACCTGATTCTGGCAGTAGGCGGCGGCAGCGTTATTGATTCTGCCAAAGGCATAGCCTATGGGGTATGTTACGATGGGGACCTCTGGGACTTTTTCGATGCCAAGGCAAAGCCCAGTGCAGCCCTGCCAATCGGGGTGGTGCTGACAATCCCCGCATCTGGCAGCGAAATGAGTGATAGCTGCGTGCTGACCAACGCCGAACTTGGGCTGAAGCGAGGCTGCAACAGTGACCTTTGCAGGGCCAAGTTCGCCATCATGAATCCTGAGCGCACCTTCACCCTGCCAGCCTACCAGACCGCCTGCGGCATCACCGATATAATGATGCACACCATGGAACGCTATTTCTCTTCCGATAGCCCCATGCCAATCACCGATGCCATCGCCGAAGGCCTGCTGAAATCAGTTTACGAGTGCGGTCCAAAACTTATGCAAGACCCTGAAAATTACGAACTTAGAGCCAGCATAATGTGGGCTGGAAGTCTCTCTCACAATGGGCTTACCGGTTGCGGAGTGCAGTTTGATTTTGGCACTCACAGGCTGGAGCATGAGCTTAGCACAATGTACAATGTTGCCCACGGAGCCGGTCTGGCCGCCCTCTGGTGCCATTGGGCAAAATATGTGATGCCGGTGAATCCCGCCCGTTTCGCCTCATTTGCCCGCAATGTGCTTGGGGTAGAGCCATCGGAATGTTTGAGTACCATGCGCGATTTCTACCACAGCATCGGAATGCCGGCTAACATCCCTGAACTCATCGGCCGCAAGGCAACAGATGAGGAAATCGCCACAATGGCATACCGCTGCAGCCGTGGCAAGACCTTCACCGTCGGCAATTTTAAGGTACTGGAATACGACGACATGGTCGCCATCTACAATTTGGCGAATAAAGAATAATTTTGTATGTTTGTGAGGTTTGATAACAATTTAAACACATTTTTAATATGAAAAAATTACTATCCATTTTTGCAATGACAGCCGCTCTGGCAGTCTGCACCCCCGTTTTGGCTCAGACCAAGGACGCCGTCAAAGAGGCTCAGTCCAAGGTGGACGATGCTCAAAAGCAGCATAAGAAGCAGTCGGACAAGAGCAACAAGGCTATCAAGGCCAGCGAAAAGAAGATTTCCGGCTTCAAGGACCAGATCAGTACCCTGCAAGACCAGGTAAAGGCATACGAGACATCCATCAGCGCCAAGAAGGACCAGATTAAGGCCCATAAGGCTAACATCAAGGCAAAGAAGGCAGAGCTCGCAGCCGACGGCAAACTTAGCAAGGAAGACAAGCAGCTTCTGAAGGAGCTTGAGGCTGATTCAAAGGGCATCGAGGCTTCCATCAAGGAGGATGAAAACGCCAAGAAGAAGCTCTCCAGCCAGATTGCCGACCTAAAGAGCAAGGTATCCGACGAGAAGAAGACCATCAAGGCTCAGAAGGATGCCATCAGCGCTTCCAAGAGCAATCTGAACTCCGCAAAGTCCTCTCTGAAGAATGTAGAGAAGCAGGCTAAGGCTGAGGAAAAGGCTGCTGAAGCTGCCGAGAAGGCCGAAAAGGCTGCCGCTAAGTCCGCTGAGGCTCAGGAGAAGCTCGACAAGGCTACCGAGAAGGTAGAGAAGGCTAACGCCGAGGTTGAGCAGAATGCTGAGAAAGTAGAGCAGCTTGGTGAGGAAATCGAGCAGGCTCAGAAACAAATCGAGAACCTGAATGCTGAGGGCGGCGAAGAGGAGGAAACTCCTGCTGTTCAGCCCATCTACTCTGAATAAAAGCTAATTCAGCGCAATATCAAATGCTTCTGCCGTTCCTGTGGACGGCAGAATTTTTTGTGTTCCGTTCTGCCAGTAGCAGGCCTTGGAAACCAGCTCAAAGTCTTCGTTTAAGCTTGCGCAACTGCCACATACATAATAAGTTGCGCCGTTGATTACGGAGTAGGCATAGCCGTAGGAGAAGGTGCTGGAAAGGCCAAGACTGCACTCCTTTGCATCCATCCAGGCGTTGGGTTTGAAGATACCGCTTTCAAGCTCGTAGCTGGCACCGCCGACAAGGACCTTGCTGTTGTAAACGCTGATTGCACTGGCCAGGCCGCTGCCACTTCCGAGCTGGCTATAGCTGCCATTTGCCCAGGAATAAGCATAGGTGTCTGTATTCTCATCTAGACCGAAGCCACAAGCATAAACAAGCCCATTTTCAATAGCAATGCTGTTCACTTGAGCGCATATCAGATTGGATGGAATGGAGAGTTCGATTTGGTCTTCGCCCTTCCAATAGCAGGGGATTAGATTGCCGTCGCTATTATAGGATGCGCCGCCGATGTAGATACTGCCATTATCTATAGCTATACTATTGGCACTCAGGCATTTATCTATTGCAACAAAACTACCGCCTTTCCAATAGCCGCCGCTAACGGGAATATCGTCAACGAACTTGGTACCGGACACCAGAATGGTGCCATCGTCGGCAATGACGATATCGGTAAACTCCATTGTATATTCGGATTCCTTGAGGACCATGTGAATTTCCCCATTTTTCCAGACGCAGGGGAGTTCCTCACCTTCGAGGGTTTCGGCTGACCCACAGATATATACGCTGCCTTTTGCCACTGCGATTGCCTTGGCTTTGCCGCCAATTACACCATCGGGAAGTTCCAGAAACTGTTGGTCACCGTTGACCCAGTAGCAAGGTTCGATAGTGCCGTCTATTTTATCATAGCCGCACACTACGATGCTTTCGATGCTGTTGTTATTTTCGGATTGCACTCCGGCATCAGCTAAATCAGCTTTTGAGCAGGAGAAAATTGCCGCCAGAGCACATATATATAGAAGTATTCTTGTTTTCATAAGTCGATAATAAGATGCCTAAAACATAAAAAATGTTGCAAGAGCGTTTAAATTGTTAAATTTGCAGCCATGTCCGCACGCATTTCCATAATTGGGGCAGGCGCCGCCGGGTGCTTCTGTGCCGCTGAGCTAAAGGCCCTTGCTCCCGATGCCGATGTCCGCATCTATGAGGCGGGGACGAAGCCTATGGCTAAACTAGCTCTGACCGGCGGTGGGCGCTGCAACCTTAGCAATACTTTTGAGGAGGTAAAAAGCCTTAAGGAAGTGTATCCAAGGGGGTTTAACTTGATGAAACGGGCGCTGAAAGTCTTTGGAAGTAAGGACGCATGCACCTGGTTTGAGGCTAGGGGAGTGCAGCTTAAGACAGAGGTTCAGGGTAGGATTTTCCCTGTTTCGGACGATGCAATGGAGATAGTTTACACTCTGCGGAAGGGGCTGAATATCGAGTGCGGGCGCAGGATTTCTTCGCTGGACGAACTGGATTCGGATTTTATTGTAGTCACTACCGGTGGCGGGCGCGGAATGGAGATCTTGAAGGGTTTGGACCTTGAAATTGTGCCGCCGGTGCCTTCGCTTTTTGGCTTTAATATTAAGGATAATATAACTTCCCTTCAGGGGATAAGTGCCTCTGTGCGGTTGTCTATGGCAGGTTTCCGCTCCGAGGGGCCAATGCTGATTACCGATTGGGGCTTTAGCGGACCGGCGGTGCTAAAGCTGTCTTCTTACGCTGCCAGGTTCCTTGCGGAAAACGCTTATTCTGGGTCACTGACGGTGAATTGGATGGGGGAGAGCGAGCAAGAAGTTAGGGCGCTGCTTGAGCGGCTTCAGGCAGAGAATTCTCGGAAGTTGGTTGCCAGCGTGCATCCTTTGCCTTCGAGGCTCTGGGAATATCTGCTTTCAAAGGCGGAGATACCCGCTGAGCGCCGTTGGAGCGAGCTAGGCAGCAAGGGGCTAAATAGGCTGGTATCTATCTTGGTATCAGATACTTATACTATTGCAGGCAAGACCCGTTTCAAGGAAGAATTTGTTACCGCCGGGGGAGTTTCGCTCTCTTCGGTGGATGCTAGGACACTGGAGTGCAAGACCCATCCGGGGTTGTATTTTGCTGGGGAAGTGCTGGATATTGATGCTATTACGGGCGGCTTCAATTTGCAGGCTGCTTGGACAACAGGCTATATTGTTGCTCATTCTATCTTTGAGAAATTGTAGATTTTTTCTAATTTTGAAGGCTTAAACCAAAATAAACACTATGACACTAACTATGATTATACAGCTGCTGATTGTGCTTCTGGCTCTTTATGTGGGTTCCAGGTACGGCAGCCTTGCTCTTGGAGCTATTTCAGGTATTGGCCTGGCTATCCTCGTTTTTGGCTTTGGACTCAAGCCGGGCACCCCTCCGACGGATGTAATTTATATTATTATTGCTGCGGTGACCTGCGCAGGTACCCTTCAGGCATCGGGCGGTATGGATTGGATGATTCAGATTGCAGAGAAGATGCTGCGCAAACATCCCGACCATATCACCTTCCTGGCCCCTCTGTGCACCTTTTTCCTGACCGTGTTGGTAGGTACAGGCCATGTGGTTTACACCCTGATGCCGATTATCTGCGATATCGCTCTTAAGAAGAATATCCGCCCTGAGCGCCCCTGCGGTGTGGCTTCCATCGCTTCCCAGGTTGGTATCACCTGCTCCCCGATTGCAGCTGCGGTTGTAGCCTTTGTAACTATCTCCAATTCAAATGGTTACATGGTTTCCATCCCTCAGGTGCTGATGGTGACTATCCCTGCCTGCCTCTGCGGTTTGATGTGCGCTGCCGCCGCTTCCTATAAGAGGGGTAAGGACCTTGATAAGGACCCTGCTTTCCAGGCTCGCAAGGCTGACCCTGAGACCTATCAATATATGTACGGCAATACTGCTACTACTCTTGATAAGAATATTTCCCCCTCTGCAAAGGCCTCTGTATATATTTTCCTCTTTGCGCTATTTATCATTGTTTGCTTCGCATTCTGCCAGATGATTCATGTGCAGGGCGATACTCTTGCGAAGTATCTGGGCATCCCGAAGATGAACATTATTATCCAGATTGTGATGCTGACTGCTGCGGCTTGCAACATCATGTTCTGCAAAGCAAATCCCAAAAAGGCAGTTGCCGGTGCGGTTTGGCAGAGCGGCATGGTGGCAGTGGTTGCCATCTACGGAATTGCTTGGTTAGCAGATACTTACTTTGCAAATTATATGGACCAGATGAAGGAAATGCTGTCGGGTGTTGTGGCTGCCTATCCTTGGAGCATCGCCTTCGTTTTCTTCCTGGTTTCCGTGCTGATTAACTCGCAGGGGGCTGTGGTTGTGGCTATGCTGCCGCTGGCTTATCAGCTGGGCATTGCCGGGCCTGTGCTGCTGGGTGTGCTGCCAAGCGTTTACGGCTATTTCTTTATCCCCAACTATCCTTCGGATATTGCAACGGTGAATTTCGACCGTTCCGGCACTACCGTGATAGGCAAATACCTGCTGAACCATAGCTTTATGATGCCGGGAATGATAAGTGTAATTGTCAGTACCATAGTGGGTTACCTCATTACGATGGTGCTGTTCCCTGGCTTCTTCGCAAGTTTCGCACAGTAATTGCAGTTGCAAGTCCTTGAACCAAATTTTCTTTTAGAATGAGAGTACCCAAAGACCTAGAAAGATACGCTAAATATTATGATGCCCAGAAGTTCTGGGATAAGTTCGGTAAATTCGCAAAGAAGGCCGGAGCCAAGCTGGCCTATCACGCGTTGACCCTTTATTATGCCCTTCAGAGCGATGGAGTGAGCAAAAAGGAGAGGGCGCTGATAATTGGTGCGCTTGGTTACCTGATTCTGCCGATTGACCTGATACCGGACTTCCTGCCGGGAATTGGTTACACCGACGACCTCGCCGCCTTGCTCTGGGCTGCACTGAAAGTCGTGCGCAACATTACCCCCGAGGTCAAGGCCCAAGCCGACGCCAAGGTACACGAATGGTTCAAGGACCTGGATACCAGCGAGTTCGAAGTCTCCCGCGTCCAGTACGATGACCCCGACCCCTCCGACTCCAAAGTGGACTACGGTGACCCCTCCGACAGCGAAAACTAGGCCCGCAAGGCCGTAAAACCGACTGCGGTGTGCAAAAACCTACTGTTTTGCACACCGCAACTCATTTTTCGCCCTCTGGTGTGCAAAACCGTCCCTTTTTGCACACGGCAACT
>Ga0181612_111875_pt1 | contig 11623 bp, 8 predicted proteins | sample HoacroProtozoa21_FD_119630 | JGI IMG/M metagenome (GOLD analysis project Ga0181612, IMG submission 119630) | Hoatzin crop microbial communities from Cojedes, Venezuel. Combined Assembly of Gp0051906, Gp0051904, Gp0051908 | reverse complement strand
TATCGAATTTTAAGGTTAGATATGCATACAAATTGAGTTGCAGGTAATTAATGAGTCCTCGAAGTATCCTAGGAGTTAGTTATGGAGGCGTATTTCCTGCTCCAGCTACTGTAGCTGGGCTTGCTTACAGGGGTGTAGGTGCTACTTCTGGGATGGATTTGCAGGGGTTTGAAAACAGCACACTCTGAACATTGGATATCCTGGCCAGAGGTACTGCCTTTGAGGCGTTGCATCCAACAGTGAGGGGGTGTCTGATGTCTTTGGCTGCTGGTAGAGAAACTGTTCCTTAGAGCTTCAGTTCAGTTCTGTCCCACCTGTAGGAAGCAGACCATCTGTAGAGGGAAGGTGTTCCGTTCGCAATGTGGAACTCTACCTCTGTCTCGTGTTTAAATTTTGTGTGTTACAGAATGACATATGGCCTTTTAATAGTAACTGTCAGATAAAAGGAGAAATGCTTGCCACTTGAATTTTTTACAACCTCCTCCAGTCTGGCTTTTACATTTGGTCTCAATGATGCTTGCTGTCATTTTAACAAAGCCCAAATGTAAATTATTTGCTGCAAGTTTCAAGTAGCCAAAGTATCCTGTTCTTACAAACATGAAACATCATATAGTAACTAGGTGCAGATTGGAGAAAGTCAAAGAAATTAACTCATAGAAGCAGGTACTGACAGATTAATGATAATAGAGGATAATTAAAGTTGTTTATAGATGCTATACTGAAATAAGAATATCCATCTACTAGTTCTTTACTTTTTGAGCTATGAGTATCATATGTCAGTCATTTTATAAGTAATAAGCAGTAAGCTGTAAAAACCTTAAATGAGTCCATTGTGGTTAAAACATTTTTATATTGCAAAGTCTGGATTATCAGTACCTGACTGATCAGGAAAGGCCAGCCTATGAGGTCTCCAAATGTGCTCACTCAGAGATGTAAGTCTATGCTATGGCCGAAAAGCGCTCTGACATAATTGCTGTAGTATAAGGGGAAGAGCAAGTATTGCAGGGCTTGTTTCCTCCATGAGCAAATGGGTGGGCAGTAGAATTCACCTTACCCTCCATGCCAGCCAGTAGCAGAGACTACCTGGCAGAAGGGCGTCACAGAACAGGACTTGTTCATATGGCCCCTTTCAGCTCCTGACATACTAGCTAAAGGGATTATTGTCCTTAAAAGAGGGGTTTTCTTTACCTCACTGTCTGCTTGCTGAGCTGCTCACGCGACAGTTCCTGCATCCTGAGTGGACTAGCAAAGACATACTGTTAAACTGCTTAAGCTTACCCTGCTGAACTCAGGCACCTTAAGCAACATCTGCAGTAGTGAGAAAGAACAAGAACATTTATTATGGAGTCACTTGTAGTCGGTTGTGATGTGGGCGTGTAGTGTTAAACTTTTTAGCTTCGGAGCATTATATGATCGAGTCTTTGCTTACCGCTTCTATACTTGTTGCAAAGTAGGAGGGTGAAAGGAATTGTATAAAGAGTGACGGTTTATTTTCAGTGTCAATCAGAGTGATGCGCCTATGTATTACATGACTTCTAGGGCTAGCAACAAAGGTTCTTGTTGGCCTCTGGTAGCTGAAATTCGGCCTTGTGTGATGCAAGTGTTCTCACTTTTTTGCTAAGGAAGGCAAATTTTACAATAACTTTGAATGTCATATTCTCCAAATGAGAGCTAAAACACCAGTTTGCACATACGTTGTTACGCAGTGGAGTGTCTTCAGGTGGTCTACAAATAATAAATTACATAAGTCTCTTCAGATTTTTTGTTATTAATATTTTATAGATGAATAAACTGTGACACAAGTATTAAAGGCATGGACAGGAAAACTGCTTATAAAATGGTACTTAACGTTTCCTTCATGTATTTTGAGTTGTATCATCTTTCTTTTCTGTGCTTACTGTATTTCCCTCCTGCTAATACTGCACAATTCCCAGAGGTGTGGCAGAGTGAGATTTTGATATAGCTCTTATACCACAAGGAAAAAATACTCTATTCTGATGGCAGGATTATTTGTTAAGCTAGGTGATAATGTACAAGCTGGCAAAAAGGAAGATTGGTTTTCACATCCTAGGGAGAGTCACAGGATTAACAGGTAGAAAGAAACATTTTATTTTTATTTTATCCTTTTTAACTGAGAATATCTGAAGGCTTTGTGAAGTTGAAACTGGAATTCCCATTGTGCTGCTATTTAATTGTGAAAACTGGTATTCAGAATATAACTGTACTGTACCTGATTTGTGCAGGCCACACACTAAGTCAGTTGGCTAGATAGGAACTTCATGGGCGTAAAATTAGACTCTCTTGAAAACTGTGGCTCTTGGTGCTGCTGAGGCCAAAGTGGGATCGTTATGAGCACTGAATGTTAGGGATGAGACGTGTTGGCAGAACTGCTTGGGGAAGCCTTACATAGTGTCTGCCCACACTGGGTGGCTGGGGGTGACCATGGCCTTTGGTCTCTCCAGCTTTCCTGCCTACTGAATGTCACCCAACATGCTACCAGCAAGATTTCTTTAAAGTAGTGTAGATCGGAGTAGTTCATTTCTCTTACTTAAATCCTCACCTCTGCTCATGTTTTCTGTATCATATGTGAAATAACCTTTCCTACCAAGCTACTGCTTGATCCAGTGAGCAGCGCAGTCTCAGGAGCCGCTTTAAAATAAGATGCCTCTCAAAGAATCCCAGATGTCTGTTGCTATATTGCAAAATGCTCTCCCAGAATTTTCTGCCAACCTCTGCAAATATGTACAGTTGGTTCAGCTTTTTTCTGAAAACACTCCCAGTATTTCTAGAACTATTTCCAGCCATCTGACTGCAAGTGGTGCAGCCTGCTGCTCGATGCAAGAACCATATTGGGTCAGACCAAAAATCTGTTTGACTCACTATTTGATGTCCGATCAGTAGTGAGTGTCTTGCTCTATTGATTTAGCTAATCTTTTCTGAACCCACGTGTACTTTTTGCACCTACTGTGTCCTGGGTAATGAGTTCCACCGTTTAACTGTACTTTGTGTCAACGGGTATTTTTTTCCTGAAACAAGCTCCTAGAATTTCATTTGCCTTTTAGTTCTTGAAGTGTATGAGGCAGTGAACTATATCATTCCCAATCAACATCTCCATGCCATGAACCATAAGGATGGTTTTTTTTTTTTTAATTTTCCTTCCTTATTCCTTTCTTAATATTCCTCCCTAATGTTGTCATATACCTGACAGTATCCCAGGAGCTTGAGGTGAACAATGGATTGGACACATTCTTCCATGACTGGCCATAATCAAAACTGGCTAAACTGAGGTGAAGCCAGAAGCTACTTTGGGCCTTTGGTCCTTTGACAGGCGTCACATTTCTGGAAAATTTTTGATCAGAAAGCTTGACATGACTAGAACACATACAACACATGAATGTTTATAAACAAACAAAAACCAGAGCCATACACATTGTACAGTCGTGCTCCAGGTCAGCGGGTACACCCTAATTTATGAAGGTTCACTGTTGACTTTTGCTGTGAATTCCTGGAACTTTTTTTGAACTCCCCAGGAATTTAATGTTTCTGTTATGAAATGGTTTTGCTATTTCCCCCCTGTACATCTTTGCCAGGGATTGGTGCTGTGCACATTCCATATCTGCTTGTATTGATCTAAGTTTTGCAGAGAGGATGCAGTGGGGAAAATAACTTCTTTGTATCTGAAGTCATGATAAAATAGCCTGGTACTGATAATTAAGAACATTTTATAAATCCATTGAAGTAACCAGCAGAGTTAACTTTTGTGTCATTGGGAAAATGTTTGATACTTTTCTTTTAATCAAACCTCATGTATTTCTAACAGTAAACAGCATGTAATGGGAAGAACCTTAAAATTAATTCTAATTAATGAAGTTCCTTTCAGTGGATCCTTAGTTCTTTGGAACTCTTAACATGCTTTTCTTGAGCTTCAAAGTTTATTTAGGCAAGCATAAATATAAATGTTTCTTTTTGAGTTTATTGCTAACTAATAAATATTCAAGATCTCCCTTGACTTTTCCATGTTCCATGTTCTGTAGATTCAGTCATATGAAGCTGGAGTCTTGCTAATACAAGTTGCACAAATGTGACTGTAAAGTAAATTAGTTTAAGAGTCATTGAGGAGACTAGTGATGTAGGAGACTAACTAGATGCCCTTTGAGAAGTAAGTGATTTAAGGTATTGATACTGAATGACCCTTTGGACTGTTGTACCTCAAGGTTAGTTGTGTGTACATTGTCATCAAAGCCTCCCCCTCTACGATGCTGACCTGACCATGGAAGGCCATATTAGGAGATTCTGTCTTCTCACTTTTTGCCCTGGGCTTTCCTAACTGTAGTATCTGAAAACTTGACCTCTGTGAGGAAGGATCTGACATAGGCCAGTTCAGCAATATTGCTAAGTTTTGAGTGATTAGGCTGTCTCTCAAAGAAAGGAACTCAATTTCTATTACTTGAAGAATTTTCATCTAAGCAATTAAAAGCATTACTAAAAAATATGACTTTGCAAATTTACTCTGAATTCGTTGGAACTAATGAAGAGGGAGGAGAAGGGGGAGAGGACTAGGGTGACCTAACTGTGCTTTTCCATTTCCATCATCTTGTTACTAGAATTGAAGTTGAAGATGACCTCACTCACTCTGAGGAATGAGTTGACATCATTGTATGAGAAGGAGATACTGGTCTTTATCTCTGTGGCTTTCTTGTTACGCTTGACTTCTATTTATTTGCAGAGTGATGTTGCAGTTTTTCTCCGAAGTCACAGGTTACTCTCATCTGCTTTGTTTTGACTTTCTTTTCCATATAATGCTTTCTCTTTAACCATTCATCTCCTTGCGTTCCCACAGTACACAGAATAGAGATTTAACTAGAGACTAGAGGCTTCAGGGTGTATTCTGTTTTTCCAACTCTTCATCTTTATTCCATTTTGGTTCTGAATTAAGAAACTAAACTATGGAGGCCAGAATAGGCCGAGATCTCTCCTTTGAATTGTATTGGCTTACATTCAGTTTAGTTTGATCTCTGCTGAATCATTTTACCATCTGGCATCTAGTGCGTAGTCTACATGAAGTTAATTGGGTGGTCTTGATGTTTGTGATTGCAGATAGGTGTTTATATGACAAAGCCATCACTGCAGGTGGAGTCTGCCTGTCGGGGACCGCGGTTTGTAGTAAATGATCAACGGAACGCAGCTACTGTATAGCCTATGGGGCAGTCTTGTTAAAGTGTGCCCATCTGTGGTCCACTTATGAGGAGCCATGTATTTCTCTGCCTCTGTGGACCATGTGTGGTGATAAAGAGAGTCCAGTGTTAAATCTTTAATGTAAAACAAAATAAATGTAAAAAAGCTAAGTTCTGTGGATACTGTCACATTTGATTTTTGAGTGTGGTCAGCTGGATTAAGAAAGTCAATTGTAGCTGAAGTTGAAATACAGAATCGTTATCCTTTCACAAATATGTGGAAACCAGCCGAAAGATAATTCTGACAAAGTCTTCCTGAAGTCAGTAAGATAAGTTTGAATGTAAACTTCACTGAAAACGAAAGTAGTCCCTAATTACTAGGTCTTACAAAATAACCAATTAAATTCACTCCTCTTGCTGTTGCTTCCTTAGATTTCTTCATTGTTTAGAATTACCCTGCTAAACAATATTGCGGTAGTTCTTTACTGCTGTAGTTGCAGGTACATTTTCTGCAGCTTTGCTAAGCAGGTTGTGCTGCTTTGTTGACTTTGGCTAAAGAAATTGGATGTTCACTGCCTGCATGAGTGTGTAGATAGTTCTGGTAGGCAGATGCGTGCATATGAACTGAAAATGTAGGTATGTACCCCTTCACTTGGAAATTATTTTACTGCAAATGTTTGTTAGTACAACGTGACTGTACGGATGTCTATACTATGGCAAACCAACATGACAGCAGCGAGAGCATAGCTTAAACAGAGCAATGTAACAACTGCAGTGAAGATCTGTCCAGATCTAGAATTATTGTATTTCTTTTCCCAGACGTAGCAAAGGAAAAATTCTTGTTTACTAATTTCCGGCTGGAAATTTTATTATAGCTTGTGCCAAAATGAAAGGATGCTTGTTATGTTTTCCTCATACTAATGACATTACAAATCAGCTATTTCTAAAAAATAGTAGTCCCATTAAATCAGAGATGCTGTAGCTTATTCTAAATGGGTGGGGAATGATGGACTGGGAGTAGGTATTTACTTGGTAATTGTCCCCGAATGAAATACAGTCTTCCTATACTGTGCTTTCACAACTGTGTTCTTAATATGGTATGTAAGAGCAAAAAAGAGCCTCCCTTTAAGAAAAAAGCAACTTCACGGAATGACTGGCTAGCATATCATTCCTCCGCAATTAATAACTAAAATCTTAGTTGTTCAGTAGTTTTTCTTTCTGGCACAGTGGTCAGTGATCTTTCTGTATGTTATAGCTCACATCTTCAGTTACAGCTGCTGTTTTGTGCCTCATTGTTCTTGTTACTGTACACCTGTGACTTGCAGCTACCAATGGGATAATTTGCATAAACAATTAAAATGTGTCTTACCCTGGCTATGGAGGGAGGAAGAATAGTGGCTATACTGGCGTTAGCTTGGCAGCAGCTTCTTTGTTGATGCATGTCTTCTCCATTGCTTGCTGCCTTTGCAGCTGGCTTTTTTCTTTGTTGAATGTGACTGAATATTTTTCCATTAAAATAAATAATAAATTCCATGTTAAGTGAGAATGAGTCGAAGCTACTGAGTTTGCAGTGGAACTCTTGGTTAGAACTGTATATAAATGATCTAACAGCTCTGTGTTATCAAAATCCATACATAGTGCAGACATGTATGCATAAGTTGTACTTTGGCCTGTTGAGTTTGGCTTTTAGTTGCAGTTGCTAATCAAGCAGAAGTACCATTTAAAAAAAGGATGAACAATTGAGAAGTTTGAAGCACCTAACACCTCTAAGTATGTCCAACTTAGTCTGTCTCCCAGCTGTATCTCTCCACTCCAGTGCAGTGTGATGAGGCTTACAACATGCTCGCAGATTGTCCTTCTTGCCTTGTTACAGCTTCTGCCAACTCAGCCTTTAATGTGCCTGGTCTGTCCTTCTGTAGCCCTTTCTGACCTGGACTCTGATGCTTGTCTGACTTGTGGTGCTATGCTCAGGGTGCCTCAGGGAGCTGAAAATACCTGTACGTGCCAAAGACAGTGTCTTGGTGGTAGAGGCAGTGTGTTGCAGCAAGGCAGTGTCCTCCACCTTCAGCAGTAGCCTTACTCTAAAAGCTTCCATTCCAAGTTCCCCCTCTCCCCCTGCCCCAGTTCCAACCTCAAGATGAATCTGAAAATTCAGTTTGTTAATTTTTTACCAATTAGAGTGCAACTGGTAGTTGATTGATCAGTTTACAGCCTTTGCTCAGAGCCTATCTTGGGTATCTCAGAACAGCTCTATCACATGGCTTGGTAGCTGATCTGAAGTGTGGGAGATCCAAGTTCTAAGTCCTTGCTTTGTCAGAACTGGAGTAGGGCATGGGACATCAGTTTCTTATATCCCCATGAGTGTGTGCATTAAGTCTTTAGTTTGTCTTCCTTTCACACAATGTATATTTGTTCTCTATAATTTAGACAAAGAGAGACTGATACACTACATAGCCTTCTATTACAGATTGCCTGGGAGACTGAGATTCAAATTTGGGGTTGATTTGGGAAAAGCAGACGGTTCTTCAGCAAATGAGTCTCTTTTCTGATTTTCAGATGACTTGGATTTTGACCTGATATGGAACTTGAATGCTCACGCCAGCTTTCTTTTTTACAGTAAATGATACAATGTTTTTCTGCTTCCATATGTCCCTCCTGGTTTTAATCTAGATTTCTAACACACCAGTTTGGGATGATTTTTGAATTTGTGGGTTTTGGCTGATAAGGAGCCATGAAATTCAGACTGATATGCTGTGCTGAATAAGACGGTTTGCTTTTAGCCCATCTTTAGTTAATCCTGTGGCCAACAGGGGTCTGGTACAAAGGCTGTCTATAATGGCCTGTAAGATAATTTGGCTCATATTTAATCTGTACTAGCAATAACAAAAGCCAGGACATCTTTGGGTTTTATAGATATGTTTTACTTTTGGTGGAAAAAAATGCGTTTTCACAAATATTAGATGTCTGAAGATCACTTCATCTTACAAGAAATTATATACTCAGTAACAGTAGAAATCAAAGGTTTCCTGCACAGAAACAAACTGCCTCACGAAGCCAATAAAATATGAACATGAAAGCTCCTTCAGCTTTCCCAAGGAGAATGTGCCTCCAGGTGTCTCCAAAAAATTTTATGGGATGCTGGAGCTCACGTGAAATTCTACCTGTGTGCGTATTTTCAGTCCAATTAAGAAGTGAACAAATACATTTATCACAGTACAAAATTGTGCAGTATGGCTTCGTGATCATCTTTGGACTTATCAAGGAATAAATGGGCAATGGAGGCCTTCCCTGTGCTCTATATCAGTTTCCTGATCCCTCACTCTCCTAGACCCTTCTTGTCCAGGAAGATGAAAATAATTCTTAAACTCTTTGCCCCCAGGTGTTTGGGATTGTCTGTAAGGATCTTAAAAAATTATTGTTTGGAGGTATAGTTGTTAAAAAACCCCAAAACAATCAGAGAGAGAGGTGAACAAAGGGGACTCCATAAGTACTCCTTGAAAATAGAAAGATTAAATTAGTTTCTTTACAAGTGAGTTTGGAGGGTGAGTTGCAGGATGTGAATACAGGATTGGGAACGTTCCCAGATCTTTTCCACAATCCTTTTAATGTGGTCAGATTCCTGACTGTGAATGAAAATAAATTAGAATTGACTTCAGTGAGTGTCAAAAACATGGAGACTTTTAAATATGCTTGGGAAGAGCATCAGGGCATGCTATGATTTTTTTGTCTGTATTAATTAGTGATGACAAAGCATCAAGATGGCAAAGAATGAATCATTTGGATGTTCATGAAACAACATATTTTAGTGTCACTAACATGTGGCTTTTGGGATTTCTTGAAGTAACAGCATAAGGATCCAAGGAGTATCTTTGATGAAACAGATTGGTTTGAAGAGGGCAGTTATTCTTAATCCAATTTTTTTCTCATTAACACTAATAGACAAACTACTCCTGTTGTTTCTTGAAGACTGTCAGATAACTTAACAATTCATAGTGGCTTATATCAAAATAATCAGGCTGAATGACTGTTGTATTAAACTATGGAGCACCTTTGCATTCATATGTAAAGTTAAATTTGATGTGAGTAGCAGCTACATACATCTAGGAGGTAAGCTTAAACCTGAGTGATTAGGGTCAGACATCCAAAGGTTGTACATTTTATATTAAAAAGTTGTAATTGGAGCATTTCCTTTTTGAACTCAATAGAAACTCGGTAAGTTTTAGAAGTTTAAAGAACTAAACTCAAAGAAGACAGATTCTTTGCATGGTCCAAAACTAAACATAATTTTGATTTTCTTTGTCCTTGCGCAGTTGCACCTTAGTTTCTGGAATTCATACATTCCATTTCAGTAACTTTCTGGACTTGTAAGATTTTGGTTTGATATCACATTTGAATTAAGTTATAGAGCCAAATAGTATTTCTTAAAATTGAATTATCTTTTATTTTATTTCAGCGCGTACATTCTTGATACTGCAGGTAATTAATTTTTACTCCAGATAATGTATGGCAACTTTTAAAATGCAGATAATTTAAATTGTCCTGGTAGTTATTGACAATTTAGTGAATAATGTGAAGAACAAACAAAAAAGTTTTGAAAAGAAAAGCATAATAACAAAGCTAGAACCTTTGCTAAAATACTTTGGCCTTCTGCTCAGGGGTGTACCACAGGTTCTTACAGGGTCTTTTGGGGGGAGGGGAGAGAACTTGGAGTTGCTGTTGACAAAATTTGTGCTGTGGAGGAGACTTCCTGAATGTTTAATACTTCTCTAAAAAAGCCTCTGCTTCTGGAATCTTGTACAAGAGTCTTGGCCTGAATTTACGGAGGGCAGATGAAAAGGGTGGGACCTGAAAGCTAAAAGACAAGAAGGCAAATAAATCATCCCTCAAATTTCTTTTGTAGAGATGAAGACCCACATAGTTGCCCATCTCATGCACTTCTGAAGTAATCTCTCCAGCTCTGCCTTAGCCTACCAGATCCAGCTGTTGACCTAACTTGTGTTCTTGCTGAAGCTGTGCCGTCTAGCAGGGCTCCATGCCCAAAAGGCCCCAGCTAGGATTTGCATGTCTAGTACAACAGCTGCTCTGAAGTGAGTAAACTTTGTGCTGTTTCAATTGTTTAAAAAGCTGGTGGAGGCTTTTAAAGCAATTTTATCTTCCTGTGTAAGTCTGAGTTGTCAACCTTGTGGTTGGCAGCACTGACTTTTCTTTGGTTTTGGTATTCTTCAGTTATTTTAATGTACTGAGGCCAGAGCTGGCCTTTGGATGGTATTGTTGTGTTGCAGGACAGTGATGCTCACTCTTTATGTCACACTGAAATAAAACGTTACTCTTACTTTCTTCGCGTTCATCGTTGTCTGATACCCGTGGCAAGTGTGGGGATTGTTTTTGTGGAAAAGTCATTTTAAGAATATGCATTGCTATCATAAGCTGAAATCAGACTGAGCTTTGGAGATAGAAACAAAGACTAGAGCCTGGCCCAGGTGATATGGTTGGCCTCTCCCAATAGACTTCTTGCTTTCTGGACCACTCTGCAGAGTGTAGTGTTGGAAACTCTCTGTAAATGATCTGTCTTGGTGAAGAGTTTTTTAGGAGTTTGGAAATGTCACATGGCTATCAGGAGCTTGCAGGTATCATACTCTTAATTGGAGAGGTTTCCTGTAACTGTCTTCAGTTATTCCCTCAGCTGAAGAAATAACATTGAACTTCTCTTCAAATGGAAACTTAGGTATTCATACTGCTTGTGTGTTTTTATGCATTTCAAAGAAATTTTGCAGAGGGGCAGAGTTTGCAAAGATGAACTCCTGTTAATTGTTCATGTGAATTCGTGTGCGTGCTGTGATAGCAACTGTAGGGTTGTAGTGTGGATTTCAGGATGGTTGGTACTGGTTAATCCAGGCAGTTGAGAACTCCTGAACGTCCCAGCTGTGGAAAAAAGCTTCACTGAAAGCTCTCAGGTTCTTTCATGCTTCAATCGTGTTTTAGTCATTTTGAAATAGATTTGAAAACTTTATTCTTGTGCTCACAGAGCTGTTTAGTTTTTTTTCTTGTACTTATAAGTCAAAATACTAAATTTGAAATGGTGAATTTTAGAAAGTAGGGCATTCTTCAAGCAAATATTTTTTGAGAAAGTTGTGTATTGACTTCAAGACTGCTCTGACATTGAGCAGCTGACGGGGAACAGAGAGAGCCCACGCTATTGATCTGAAACATGTGCCTCCATGAACTCTTCGTGGGAAACTCTTCTCTTATGATCAGTCTGTGGTGAGGGAAAGGCTCAGTTCTTCAGGCAGTAAATCTCTATAAAGCGAGTAGGGCAGACTGAATGATCAGAATATTGGGTTTGGAAAAATTGACATTTTTACATAAATAGCAGGTTTCTTAATTGCATTAAAATAAGGACATGATCATGACTGGCCTCTAATATCTTCACTTCTAAAAATTTTTTTGTT
>Ga0181612_127343_pt1 | contig 11624 bp, 5 predicted proteins | sample HoacroProtozoa21_FD_119630 | JGI IMG/M metagenome (GOLD analysis project Ga0181612, IMG submission 119630) | Hoatzin crop microbial communities from Cojedes, Venezuel. Combined Assembly of Gp0051906, Gp0051904, Gp0051908 | reverse complement strand
ATGCTCACCTGCTTTTTGGATTGTCTGTGTCACTGAACTAAGTAAATAAATAATAATTAAAAAAAAAAAAACACAAAAAAAACCAACAAAAACTTAAATTTACCTGGGCTGGAACATTGATTAAAAAAAAAAAAAAACCAAAAAAAAATATCCATAATTTTGGCCCAGTTTTTAGATGAATGAAAGTTTCCTTAGTACAAAGGAATGTATCTTACAGCCTTTAGATGTAAGCAATTACTTTTTTTTCTTGAATTGTGAAAAGAGGGAGGGGGGTGGGAAGCAGTGTATCTCACACATAGAGGGCTTGCATTTTAGCCTGAAAGGGTTTTGAAACCCTTATTCCTGCTACTAATTGAACTCAATGGAGCCTGTGCAATTCTCGCTAATATTGGAAGTGGGACGGGTCACCTAAAAGAAGTGGATGTGGAGAACCTTAAGGAGGACTGCATTTTTCAATACAGTCACAGTACTAAATGAACAAAATTCTTGAGCAGTTTTTTTTTTTTCAAAAAAAAAAAATGTTCAGGTTTATTTGTGGAAATGCAAGATTTCTATGAAAATAGTTTTTGTATGGAAATTTTTGTAATACTTTTTATCAACAAAATAAGAACATGTGTTTCTGTCAGGGGTGTGATGCCAAGCATGAATGGTAGTGCGTGTGCACCACCAACGTTTGGTGAAAACTATTTTTATCAAGAATAAGGAATCTTAGAAGAGACATATTTTCAAGTTAGATAATATAAAAAAAAAGGTGCACTACCACCACTGCTTACCATGCTACACCCCTGGTTTCCACTAGGCTGATAACATGCTGTCATGAACAATTGTGTGTAAATGGTAAAAGTCACAGACCTCTTGACCACATTGTGATAACAGTTAAAGTGCACTCAGTTTGCTGTTTGAATCGAATGCACAAAATTAAAAAAAAAAAAAGCATTGAAATTATGTCAGTTTTAGTTGTTTTATTTTTGCTGTGTGATTTGAGCAACGTATGTACAGTACTTTGTGTCAGTACTGGTACTTAACTTCAACTTAGTGCCCTATCCTGCTGATTCTTGCCACTAAACACATGACTGGAGAATTTGCTGGGATTTCTGAGAAAAGCCAGTGCAGCACATTGTGATAAGTTTTTGCAGGATTTGGCTCTTAGCAGCAAAGCTAATTTATACGTCCTTCCTGTGGTGAGTTCCTGAACATAACATTTTGAAATACTGCCCTACAGATGCTCAATCTTGCACCTCCATCTACTGTAAATTTATTTGTATCTCAACAAAAACTATACAGGATGGGCTATGTAGGAATGTTATGTCACCAAAAACGGTTAGGACGATGGTCTTTATATAATAAATCATTTGACTAATTTAAAAAAACAAACGTAAAATTATCATAGATAATCAGTCATTGGTGAGTAATGAGATCACTTGTTTACTGCGGCTTAATTTGAACTTATCATCATCTTTCTAGCGCAGGAGTATAAAATATATCATACAAGTTGTAGAAATTATATCATGAAATTTGGGGGAAAGGAAAAGTTTGTGTCTACTACCCAGTTCTCATAAAACTTCATAGAGACTGAGCTGGCCATTTCGATTGTGAATAGGGACAGAGAAAGCAAATTCTCTGATATTTGTGAGATCTTCATACCAATTTATGTGATAAAAAAGAACATATTATCTTTGTCTGAAGTAGAAAGATTAAAACACCTTCAACAAAGATTCTGAAAATGAGTATACTTATGTAATACGTATTTAAGATAAGTCGTTAAAATACAAAAGGAAAGAAAGTAACTGTCACACAACACAATGAAAACTAATTATGATGGTTTGGAATGGAAAATATAATTGGCTATTGCATTTGATTGATGATTTACAATAAGTTTTATAAAATCATGTAATAAAATACTGTATTATATTCAAAGAAAACTTTCTTTTTTCCATTAAGGTTGCTGAAGTAAGCAGGAGTGCCATTCTCACCCTGATTCACGTGACTAATTCTCATTAAGCTTTACGTGAGCCAAAGTAAGTGTGATTGCAGAATATGTCCCAAATATTTTATTGGGTCAAAATCCCCCAAGGAACAAGAATCCTAATGCAGAGGTAGTGTGGCTTAATTAAGACTTCAGTGAGAATTTTAGCCTTCCATTATTAAGGGAAATATGAAAAGGAACTGGAGATTTGTATTTAAGATCAAGACTAGAAATTTCTGGCTCCATAGATTCAAAGTAGGGTAATGGCTTTAAAAAAAAAAAATAAATTAGTTTATACTGTTACTTTGTTATGCATTAGTAATTATTTCTGTACTTAAAATTAAGACGTTTAAGGAAAAATGACTAACAAAGAGTTGACTCCCAGTAGAAAATGTTACTGGTAGTTACATGCTCCAAAAAGGTCAATGGTTCATTTTCCCTTCACTATTATGAAGGAAATCCTCAATTCTGAAGAAAACTTCCTCATTTTGAAAGGCCTCTGAATTGTTTAGTCGCAAATGCTCATGTAGTATAAATTTCTGTAGTGTCATTAAGTCAATGGAACTACACCAGCTAAAATCAAGTGAGCATCTGGCCCATGAAGATTCAGAATCTGTATATAACTGCATCATGTGGTTTTCAAAGCATAGCTCAATTAATGTGTTTATTTCCCAGGACAGGATGATGGATGCTTCTTTGACTGACCTTGAAAGTCACTCTAGAGAAGACTTTAAAAGCAGTTCTAAGTCAGTTATATGGCACTACCCAGTGGATGAAAATGGGAGGTAGAAAGGTAGAATCAGAATGGAACTTTTTTTTTTTTTTTTTTTACTGTATCTGTTTCAAAGATAGAAGTCTATAATCTTTAAGGATTCTCAAGGTCTCAATTTGGATCTTCAGGTTGCCTCAGCATGGCCATATAGCGATAGATAACTACATGGATATTGCAGAATAAATAACAAAACCCTTCAGCTTTTTGAGAAATGTCATTTGAGAAGGACTGGTAGTGAAAATTAGGAACCAAATAGTTGGATGAAATCAAGAGATATATGGTGCTTCATAGTAAATGAGAATTTGGCCTATTATAGACATCAGCAGGCCATTTAATAGTGCTCTCCTATTACATAAACACAAATGCAAACATATCCAAGGAATATCTGGCAGTTTTTGTGTGAGATATTACTGTCTGAAGTTTCTATCTCAATTTTCAATTGAAGAATTCAGTATAGGCTTGAAAGAATCTGTTCTTTCATGTTTGTATTACTTGAGGTTCTGTGCAATAAACCTTCCTGGTTTCATCCATAGAGTCTTCCAAAAAAAACGAAATAACACTGTTTAGCCCTACTACACTAACTAGTTAATATTTCAGAATGGAAAATACCTAATTTATGAAGAAAAAACCCCCATCAAAATCCAAAGCCTCAAAGAGAAGTAGGAGAAATGCCCTGATATTCTAAAACCCAAAATGTTTTCAGGGAAAAGAGGACATGAGCAGAGATAACAGCATACAAAGAGGTAAAAGATAAAGCTATAAAATAATTTATTATTATTATTGTTATATTAAGAATATTATAAAAATATTGGAAATACTTTAGACATAACTTTTCTTAGTCTCCAGATACACTAGTGTCTACAAATACATCAACAATCACAAAATATGATGTTTGAAATGCTGACTACTTTGAAAGCAGTGTCAAATATTGTACTTCAGAGGAATCAAGATTTTGTCCAATAATCCCCAAATGTGTACTGATACAATATTAAAGGCAAAATAAGATACCAGCCTGAGTTTAAGTGTACAGGAGCAACCGTGCTTTTTGTCACATCTTCAAAAATACGTAGGAGAAGAAAGGGCCACTAAGGTTGACTCATCTGACACCCAAGATTATTACTTTCCAACCTCAAATATGTTAGTGTCCTGTTCCCTTCTAGTCTTACCTCTTTGCCTTCCTACAAGCACCTCTGATACTTCTGGCTTTCCTATAAAATGTAGCTCTAATTAAAAATAAAGTTACTCAAGCACCTCATCTCCCCAGTTTGTATCCACCAAGACAAACACAGTAGCTTTTCATATGACTGTAATCTAATTGTCCTTCTCTTCATTTACTACCCCTCTCTGTCCCCTGCCTGTGTTATCTCCTCCTGTTGTTCTTGTACTTGCCTAGACTGTAAGCTCTTAGGGGGCAGGGAATCTGTCTTTGATTTGTTCTATGTAGCACCATGAACTATGGAGCTATATAAATAATAAAAAAAATAGATCTTCTTAAATGATGTTTGAAGTGACAGTGATCTGATTGAGTACCAGTCTAGTAATATATTGGTTTAGTTCATAGCCTGAAATCCTAATGACTACAGCAATAGAATAATAATAATAATAAAAAAAATAACAAAACCAAACCAAAGTAGCTATGACACAATCTCATCTTACTAGAAATTTCCCTACGTGGTTGGGGTATAGGAATATAGAACATTATGCTCACATAACTTCTATAAAGGTTTTAGTATGAAATCAGCTACTTCAAAAATGAAAAATGTAGGTTAATACACAAAAAGAAGAGATATATGCAAGACGGTCTTTGTGAAAGAGAACTTTTAATTGATTTAAGCTTGGAAAAGCTAAGATTAAATAGTTTTTTGAGTTGAACACTAGGCATTTACCCTTCCTTCATTGTATCTGCCCACTTAGATTGACAAGCCTCTCATTGTCAAAATCTATACCAATCCTGTTTTATTATTTTTGGACATCATTAGAAATTTTCTATGAAAGATAATTTAATTAAAATTAAAGAAATTCTTCCTCTTGTTTCTATCCAATAACACTAGCTTTCTATGACTGCTGGAAAAACAGAATTGTGGTAATTTGAGAAAAAAGCTGACTGTAGATAAATGAAAGGAAACAATGCATCTGACCTTGAGGACAAACAGATCAGCTTTGTCTTTCACCTTTTTCTTTTTAAAGGAATGCCACTCGGTAATGATTAACTTTATTTATATGAATGTTGATGTGTACACTAGAAATTATACATACATATGTCTTTCAGGAATTCTCAGAGATGAGAGAATGCCTTTCTTTTCTTGTCATAGAAAGTAAGCATAGTTTTTCCAGCTACGTAAGAATCATAAAAGCATAGGTTGGAAAACACCTCTAAGATCATCAAGTCCAAATGTAGCATGAGCTAAAAATAATGGAAAAATCTTAGAGTTCCTTCTTTGCCATGACTGTAGGAGTTCTGCTTGGAGGAAATAAGAGACTTTTCCCTGCATTAAAATTACCTGAAAAATTATAAGAAAATGTTGAAGATTGGTACAGGTTTGAGCTGCTGTTAACGTTCCATGGGCTACCTCATCTACCACAGACAAAATTCATAGCAATTTGGTATTGCAGGTACGAGTTCAAATCTTATGATGGGTATATGCCAAAGGTTGTCTCTTGTCGGTGTCCCACAAGTAGACTGCCGGCTGTTAAACCCAGGCAGCGCAAAGTAACATAATGTAGTAGCCGTAACTATACCATTCGCTTTATGCTTTAACCATGCTAACTGTCGGGGCCATTGTCCTGGGTTCGGCCAGGACAGGATTAATTTTCACCAGAAGCCAGGAGGGGACACAGCTGGGTGGGCTGACCCAAACTGGCCAAACAAAACAGAGTATTCGATACCATGTGCCATCATGCTCTGCTCTGAGTCGGGGGAGCTGGCCAGGTGGGAACATTGCGAGTGGGGCATTATGCGGTGAGAGTTGCATTGTGCATTTCGTTGTTTGTTTTTTACATATTTTTTCTTATCAGTATTGTTGTTGTTACTGTTCACTTCATTTGCTGTTCTGTTAAACTGCCCTTCTTTCCATTCTCTTTCCGACCTCAGCGGGGGGAGAAGAGATAGAGCGACAGTATGGTCCTTTGTTGCTGGCCACAGGCCAAAACTACAACAGCCATTTAGACTTGGGTAGATCAATAGAAATTTCTGATATATACATCTGCTAAGCCACTCCATGCATTAATATCTATGTTAAAAATGCTCATTTCTGTGAAGTAAGAATTATTTGTGGGCTTGATAAGGGACATCTCTTATAGAAACATAGACTCATAGAATTATAGAATCGCTGAGGTTTTCAACTGTTGAGCGCAGTGACTTCTCCAGCTGGAAGGGCCTTCTGGAGACTGTCAAGTCCAATGTCCCTGTTCAAAGCAGGGTTAACTAAAGAAGATTGCCTAGGATGTTGTCCAGTCAGGTTTTGAATATTTCCAAGGATGCAGACTCCACGACCTCTCTGTTTCCAGTGTTCAATTATACTTACAGTGAAAAAGATTTTTCTCCTCATATTTAAAGGTAATTTCTTTCATTTCAGTTTGTGCTCACAGCCTCTTATCATCGCACTGAACACCGTTGAGAGCCTGGTTCTGTCTTCCCCTTGTCAGATTCCACTGAGCCTTGTATACTCCAGGCTGAGGAGTCCCAGGTGTCTCAGCCTCTCCCCATATGACACATGCTCAATCCATTAATCATCTTTGTGGCCCTTTGCTGAGAGACGTATTCACTCTGTTATGTCACTGTCTCTCTTGTACTGGGGAGTCTAGAACTGGACCCAGCACTCTAGATATGTCTCACCAGTGCTGAGTGGAGGGGAAGGACCACCTTCCTTGACCTGCTGGCAATGCTTTTGCCCACAATGCTTTTACCCAATGCAACCAAGGGTTCTGTTACTCTTCTTGGCTGCAAAGGCACATTGCTGGCTCATGTTCAGTCTGTTGTCCACTAGGACCCCCAGGTCCTCTACAAAGCTGCTTTCTAGTTGGTTGGCCCCCAGCTTGGGCTGGTGCACAGAGTTATTCTTCTCCAGGTGCAGAACTTGTCTTTTCCCTTTGTTCAACCTCATGAAGTTCCTATTGGCCCATCTCTTCAGCCCATTCAGCTCCTTCTGAATGGCAGCACAAATATCTGCTTTATCAACAACTCCTTGTCTGTGTAATGTGCATACTAGTTGACAATGCACTCTGTCCCATTGTACAGGTCATTAGTGAAGATGCTAAAGAGTATGAAACCCACCATCAACCCTTTGGGTACATCACTAGTTACTGGTCTGTGACTGGACTTTCTGCCACTGATCACAACATTTTGACCACAACAGATGAGCCAGTTTTCAACCTACCTTACTGTTCACTGACCTAGTCCATACTTCATCAGTTTGTCTGTGATGTTATTATGTGGGATTGTGTGAGTGATTTTTGATGATGGTCCATGTAGGGTCGCTATGGAAAATTACAAGCTGAAAGCAGCTGGATGATGCTACCTTTGAAGAAGGGAACTAAGGGGGGGGGGGGTGTTATTGAGCAACGTGTCACTGCAGACCTTGGAAGTAGGGAACTAGGGAGGCTGTTATCAAGCAACATCTTGTTGCACTCCGAAAACCGCTGTTAGCCAACAGAGTCTGTACTTGGCAGGCCTTGCTGCGCGCACTGGCCAGCATGCACAGCAGTGTCTAGTCAGTACTTTTTCCATTAAATCTGCTAAGGGGATAAAAAGGAGCATCTCAAAGCAAAAAGAGAGAGCGAGAGGAAACAGAGCACACTTTACGAATCGCAGGGGATGCCCTGAAGTTGCCGCGCCTAACTCCCCTTCTCCGCAATGACCCTGCTAATGGTCACCCTCCTGGTCAGCAGTGTCTCGGATGTAGTCGAGTTGGTAAGACTCTCATAAAAGGGGAACAATATGCTAGTAACTGCTTATGCAAGGCTATAATAGAGCAATAAATGCTGTTATGCTTTTTAAACATTGTGTGTTGGGTGAACTTTTTGCATAGGAATCCTACAAACTGGATTCAGCGATAATGCTGAGACCCTTAGTGCAGTAAAAATAAACAGCTTCGCTCATCCATGAAGCCAGTGTTCTGACTATAGAAGTCTATCAGGTTGATTAGACAGTTTTTCCCCTTTGTAAAACCAAGCTGACTACTTCCAGTCACATTCTTGTCCTTATTATGTTTGGAAACGATTTCCAGGAGGATTTGCTCCATGACCTTCTGAGGGATGGAGATAGGGCTAATGAGCCTGTAGTTCTCCATATCCTCCTTATTGCCCTCCATGAAGGTAGGAGTGATGTTTTGCTTACTTCCAGTCCTCAGGCGTGTCTGCCAACCACCATGAGCTTTCAAAGATTATCAAAAATGACCTCACAATGACACCAGTCATCTCCCTCAGCCTTTGCAGGTGCATCTCATCATGTCTCATCAACTTATACATGTTCAGTTTGTTTAAATGTTCCCTAAGCTGATCCTTGTCCACCAAGGGTAAGTCTTCCTTGTTCCAGACTTGCCCACTGGTCTCAGACACCTGGCGTTTCTAAATGCCAGTTGTACCCATAAAGACCCAAAATGAAGACGATATTGAGTACTTGGCCTTCTCCATGTCTTCTGCCACCAGACCTCCACCCTCATTGTGCAGTCATTTCACAATTTCCCTAGACTTACTTTAGCTGTTGATAAACCTGTAGAAACCCTTCTTGTTGCCTTTCACAAAGCTTGCTTGATTCAGTCCAGGTGGGCTTTGGCATTTGTAACACTGTCCTGCATTTCATGACTGCTTTCCTTAAGATTCTTCTAATTACGTCTTGGAAAGCAAAAGGCCAAGTTCTGCTTTGCTGAAATCCAGGTTTATGATCCTACTTTTTGCCCTGATCCTCTTCCCCCAGAATCCTGAAATCCATCACCTTCAGCCAATGCTGTCCGTCACCCTGATTATTCCATGTTTGTAAGTAAGAGATCCAGCAGAAGATCTTTCCTCTCGGCTCCTCCATCACCTGTGTCAGGCAGTTATCACCAAAGCATTCTAGAAATATCCTGGGCTGATTGTGCCCTGCTGTGTTGTCTTTTCAGCAGATATCAGGGTGCTTCAAGTGCCCACGAGTACTTGAAGGGTTTGTGAACATGAAGCTTTTTCCGGTTGTCCGAAGACATAATCTACTTGCAACTTGAAACATGCAAGACAAATTATGAACTTTCCATCAGGCCATAAATATGCTTTCATCTTCCTTCACAATATCCTTTCATCTTCATTCACTTGGAACCCTAATTCAATAATAAAAAAAAAAAAAAATCCTGGTCTCTGCTTAGAAAATAACAAAAAATACATTTTTAAAAGTTTTTTTTGCTGCTGAGTCATTTATGAACGTTACCAGGAGAACCACGACTAAATATCTGTCCAACTGGACTTCAAATTTTAGTGACTTGTCTGATTAGGTGTAAAAAAATAAGAAAATTTCATCTCTGAAACTGTGGTGGACAATGTTCACTACCTTAGAGTGAGTGGTACAGTGACTGAAAGCAACTGGTGCACTGTTCTGTTTTGAAACATTCCAGACTGCTTAGTTACTTCAAAATGTATAGCCTTTTTCATCATACCTTTTTAATGGACATATTTTCGTCTTTCTCTCTGAAAGTTTTGAAGCAAAGTTGCCTGACATGGGAAAAAAAATAGTAAAAGCCATTTGTGTTCAAGGTTCCTGAGATCCAGCAGCTTTTTCTAGACCAGAATACTATCCTATGATACAGTAAACTCTCAGCAGGATTTTAAATCACAGACTCATGAACTTAGTAACTGCAGAAGCACATGCGTAGCTTTCAAATTACCAAAAGGAGTTCTGTTTCATAAAGCTTATCAAGGTTGGTTTTGGTTTGGTTTTTTTTTTTGTTTCTCTCAATTAGTTGTTTCCCAAATAAGCCAAATCTACTACTATCTTTCTGATCTGGACTCTTGCTTGCCTCTCTGTGTTTTAAGATCAGTACAGTGTTCTACCAGACAGGTGATCTTTGGCCTGAGGGAGAGAACATAAGGCCCTTAAAATCAAAATAACCCAATTATAACTAGACTATTGAAATTATCGGTTGTCCGTGTTTCAGCTCAGAACTTTCTTTTCTGGTGATGGATATTATATTCAGATTGCTAGAGTTTTATTTTCTTTTGCCTTTTCTTTATTTCTTCTGTAGATGGATTCATGTTATAGGAATCCCTATTCTAACGTCATATTCCAGAAATTACCTAAGAAGCATAGAGATCATTTCAGTTTCTATAAGACAGAGAATCAACTCATCTTACATTTGTCAACCTGTGATACATGCTATTAGCAGGCTGAGTTTCATGAAAAGAATTCCTTCATTTTTCTTGTAATTTCATTGCCTTTTCTCTACCTTTTTGGTTTTGCCCTGGTAACTGGATTTCTTTTTTTGTTTTTGGTTTTAACCTTTGTGTTTGTGTAGAGTGCCTGCAAAAATGGAATGCTAACAAAACACAAACATTATGTAACACAATAAGGAAAAAAGGTAAGTGGATTATCAGCATGGTATCTGTCTTGCCTCCAAGATCTTTTGGTCCAAGAAGTTTATGTGATGACATCACATTAACTTGAGTTAAGGACCTACTTCCAGCATATCAGTTGTTCAACTCTTCTTAATGAGTTTTGGCACTCTGTAAGACCAAAAATCTGTACTACTATCATTGTTTTGGCAAAACTGAGTACAGTCATGCTGCACATCAGTAGTATGCCTGTTATGTCTTTTGCTATTTACACAAAACAATTAATGTGGTATAACTACAGAGATGCTGGGACTTCAGTTTATCTACACACCTAGCCTATAGGCCTAACAGGATTTCTTTGGAAGCTAATAAAAACCCACAAACAATATAATAAATCAGTCAGCTATTCTTAAACTGTTGCTCTGATAAAACACTACAAGTTGCTGTTATATTTTAAATGGAAGATACAATGACGTATGTTCTTTGCAACAAGCTATCCGTGGATAAATACATACCAAAATAACTACAAGGAGTCTGGTTCTAGGATATAATCGAAAATTTTCCATTTGTTTATTAGGGTGCTAGCCCCTTAAAGTATTGTAATTAATATTGACATCTTTGACACTAAAAATTGAACAGTGTGAGCTTTGCTTGAATGTCCTAAATTCTATAGACTTTGATTTTAACCAGGTTTATGCACCTCACTTGTTAGGAAAAGGTTATGAGAACTAGATAATTGATCCTGAGCCCAGTGAGTTCAGCACTCCATTGGTGGCACAGATTAATTTTCAAAACGGATGCTGTCAATGGTCAGTTATTTTCCATAGTAACTTATGAAGGTGAGTGAATATGCTAGAATCATGACAATTCTCTAACACCTTGCCCAGCATAAATGAAATTATTGGGAGTTTTTACAGAATATTTGGACTGGTAAATTACAGGAATTGATAAGTATTACTCCACACTTGCCTGTATTCCTCAAGGCTTACTCATACATGATGTGATAGGCTTTTTTCATGAACTACGGACATTGATGCACTGATTTCTGCATGAGGCCTACTTTCTTGGCCTCCTGGGCAGATCTGTTTTAAGACTTTGCTGTGTCTTTTTAAAGTGATAAATGGCTTTGTGAAGATAAACAGGATAAGCAAGCATAACTTAAGTTATTTATTTTAAAACATGTTAGGAGATTAATATAAAAATTATAAATATGACATCAAAATGTAAATACTGATTAATCCATTGAAGAATCAGCATTAAGGTATTCATTAAAATTCAGTGTATAAAAAGGCAGATAAGATTGCCTGCTCTTGAGTGAAACATTTTTCTTTTAGCTTCACATTACCAATCTTTAATCATATTTCTAAACTT
>Ga0181612_136632_pt1 | contig 11625 bp, 8 predicted proteins | sample HoacroProtozoa21_FD_119630 | JGI IMG/M metagenome (GOLD analysis project Ga0181612, IMG submission 119630) | Hoatzin crop microbial communities from Cojedes, Venezuel. Combined Assembly of Gp0051906, Gp0051904, Gp0051908 | reverse complement strand
TGTTATCAGTCTGTAAAATTATCTACTGTCTGGAAGTCCACATCAGGTTTACAAAAACTCATAGTTACATCTTTATATTTCTCAATAGCTGTTGTCAAAATTAATAAATAATATATAAGAGTGCATAAGAAAACATATTTTATTACATTAGGGGATACTCATTCTCCTAAAATTCAAAATGTCAAGTTTGCCCAGAAATGGAAAACAAAAAGGGGAATGGAAAAGTGGAAAGAATAGAAACTTCAGTGAGAGAGATCCAAATTACAGACCAAAATAAGATGAGCAGACATACTGCATAGGAATTAAAAAAAAAAACTTTTTAAAAAAGCAACATTTTAGCATCACTATACTAACTAACAGTAGTCTAAACAAGTAGGGTATAAAAAAATAATAGAGCAAGGCAAATGTGGACAGCACTTGAAAATTAGTTTAACATCTCTCAGGTATTGATATTTATCCCTGACAACTTGACTCACGTAGATACAAGAACTGCTCAGAAACAATTAATATTTTAGACACAATCCCGACTCAGTCACTGCAAAAGTCAGCACAAGCAGCTCTGCTTAAGTCCTCCATGTCACTAGCCTGTAACTCTTCCCTTCATCCAGGCATTTTTGATCTCTGCGCCCTAACGGTTACAAAGATCAGCCAAAGCTGATTTTTTTTTCCCAGCTGAAGTTACCTCATTTTCTAACATGATTTTTTTACTTAATGAAAATCCAAATAGAAATTACCTTCTGTGTTCAGCTAATTTTTAATCTGTACTAATATTAATTATCTTCTATAGTCTCAAGATTAGTGTAAAATACTTGTAGGAGGAGAAGAAACAGTAGATGCCCTTTCCAATTTTTATCAGCTATACAAATAAAGAGTGTGCATGTTTCATTAAAAAAGAAGAAAACTTGCTATTTTGTATTGGCTCTTAGAAAACCCTACAAAGACAGGTCTAAAACATTTCTTCTGGGCGTTTTTAATTTTGAATGAGGAGAGATTCAGATTACCAAGCAAGTTAAAAATCACATCATACAATGCACAGATCTGTTGGGTAAAAGAGGTAAATCTTGTTGAAAGGGTTAAGCTTCAGGTAGAAATGAGAAGGTAGCACACATCTTGCTGTACTCTACACAGGACCCCACCAAGAGAAGCCTCATAACCAAAATCTCAGACCAATGTTCCTTTCATAAGCTGTGCTATGTTCTTTCTATCTGTTTGTAAGTTTTCTTTAAAATTTGCTTAGGTGTTGATTAATACTGAGGTTTCAAAATATTTTTAGAAATAGCTAAACAAGCTGATTGGCACTCAAAAAAAAGTGTTTAAAAAGTACCCGACATCAAGACTACCCATTTCAATAAATCATGTGCAGCTTGGTGATACATCCATGACTATTTAGTTAACATGACAACAAAAGATATTTATTTCATGATTTATAACAGATGAAAGAGGAGAATCCCTGAAGGGAAATAGTTACTGAGACTGAAAAATTTGAGCATGAGAAGATATGTGTTTAAAAATTTCTAAGACATATATTTCTTGGCGCTATAACATGCAACTACGCATTTTGGGGTTCTTCACAGGGCTGATACTTGCCTGAGAAATACGGAAAAAAAATGTGAAAGAGTAGTTTTCCATGGACATTTTATACAAGCATATTCTGATTCTATAAAAAGCAACAAAACAGACTTAGCAGGCAGATGAAACTTTCTTCAGAAATTACTAAAGTAGATTAATAATTTAAAAGAACTGTGTAAAGCCAGGGCTTCAGAAAAGTAGCCAGACTGAAACAATGACGTGCTCAAATGGCAGCACTGAGCCGGGCTGTGTAGCACAAGGAGAGGGAATCATATAGCTTTTGCAAATGCCCTCACTAGGACATCTCCTTTTTTACTCACAGACCACTCCTTTTTTTGTTACAAAGACTTAAAATTTTTCTTCTAATTAAAGAAAGCAACACTTACATTGCTTTAGAAGATTCAGAATATTGAATAAATACTGGTTGAAATTCACATCAGGAGGCTCCAATCTGCCACTAAAACTAGAACTAGCACCAATCCTGGGTTGGGTTAGCATGGCTTGACCCAGCTGCGTTGTGAATACCTCCAAGGATAGGGAAGCAAAAAACTTCTGGGGTAACCTCCTTCAAAGTTTTACTGCCCTCTTGGGGAATAAAAATTTCCACTGGTCTGTTCTCTCACACTTAGCCAATAGTAGAAGGTGACTATGCTGTTCAAGCATGTTTGTGCTCAGAAAAGGCAAATGACTTTATTTGTGTGAGCATGGGTAGTAAGCAGTCATGCTCCATCATTACCTGCAGTTCGTCAGGTCAACGTTTTTCTTTCCTGAGCTGTGACTTTATTCTGTGTATTTGTTCATTTGTGGATGTAAAAAAACCCAAATAAATAAAAAAGGGGTTTTTGATCATCGTACCAGGGATGGAATAGGAATACAAAATGAAGCAGACCTATTTTATTTCCTGAAGTTGAGCACTGAACAGATATATCAATTCCTTCCCCTTAAACACTAAGGGAAAAGTTAAAAATTTTTCTCTGAAGTCTTTGTATTTTCCACTGGTGTTCTGTGTCTTAGAAGTTAACATACCTTACATATCAGGACATCTGATATTTTACAGTTGCTATGGCAATTGCTAATTGGATATTGATTAGAAGAGTAAGTAGTGTTCTAAAAAAGCTATGCAATTAGCTACACAACCCTAAGGATATCTAGGATGGGATTAACATACCCACTTTCACTTTGAAAAATTTCTGTATCATCATTGCTTTCAGGTTATCAAACACTTGCTGACTGAATCTAACCCATTTTTAGAGCTAGCATCTCTGAGTAGCCACATCCAAGTTTTCACATGCAGAACTGACACGAGTGGTACTACTGCAGCATGGAGTTCAGTGTTAATAAACAAATTATTTTTTCTGTTAAGATGCAAAGGAATGTCATTACAGGACTGTTAAACATGTTTTTTTCAGGGCTACTTTGAGCTCTGAATAAGAATATTTTCAAAGAAGTGAAGAAAAGCTCCTTGCAGGAGCAGGCTGCACAGGAACTTATCCAGGCAGGGTCTGAACATCTCCAGAGAAGGAGACTCCACAAATTCCCTGGGCAGCCTGGGCCAGGGCTCCGTCACCCTCAGAGGGAAGAAATTCTTCCTCGTGTTCAGCTGGAACTTTCTCTGCTTCAGTTTGTGCCCGTTGCCCCTTGTCCTGTTGCTGGGCACCACTGAAAAGAGTCTGGCCCCATCCTCCTGACACCCATCCTTCAGATATTTATGAGCATTTATAAGGCCCCCTCTCAGCCTTCTCTTCTTCAGACTAAACAATTCCAGCTCCCTCAGCCTTTCTTTGTAGGTGAGATGCACCAGTCCCCTCATCATCCTCGTAGCCCTCCTCCTCAGACACCCTGATCAGTGCTGACTTGCCTGGTCTTGGACATCCTCATCACACAGCTCTAGCTGCATGATACGCTCAAAGGGGCGGAAAAGTGCCTCATTAAAGTGAAAATGAGAGGGCTCATTCCAGTCTGTCAGCACTTCAGTGAGGATGTCATGGATGAAGGAGACAGCCTTCCGAGATACGTGTCTCTCCTTATGACAGGCAGCCTGCAGGGAAAGAGGAGTATTAGAGTTTGTACAAGCAAAAAATTTGCTTTTAGTGCGACAATTTTAAGGAAAGTAAGCACTTCATGTTGCTGAACCCTAAAAACGGCTTCACCGCTGATGTGAGTAAGGACCCCACTGCAATGAAAATGGGAGAGTACTGCCATGGAAACAGATGACAGACTCTGAGCTGCTTGGAGTCCCATAGATGCACGAAGGTTTGATGACAATTCAAAAAGCACAGAGCTAAAAATAAATAAATAAAATAATGAAACCCACAAAACAGAACTCACGTGAAATGTCTTTCGTTTCTACCATGTGGCTATTTTTCCCTTCAAAAAGGTAGTTTCAGCATTATGCACCATATCTATGTATGCATGACCAAATTTCACTTTCTATTTGGCTATTTATGGAACTTAAAAGTGATGAGAACCTTCTCACTTTAGAAGAGCTATTAAAAAATTAATCACTGGTGAATCTGGACATAAAGTTACTATTTTGAGCAACTATGCAAGTTATGACAAACTGTGTACTTTTGCTGATGTTGCTCCTTCCCAGTAATGCCCTCATGTGTACTGAAGTCAATCAAAAAGACTGACCAGTCCTGCATTCTGAAAACATGGAAGGTACTTGAGTTTAAAATGGCTCAGGACCTTAAAAGGCTTTAAAGAGTTCAAAATATGAAAAGTATTTAAAGTGGTCTCAGGCTGGCATCCAAAGGCAAGTGAGACACTAGTTTTTAAGATAAACGGCTGTTAAAGCATAAAACAAAACTATTCTCTGCTATTTTTACTTCAATTAGAGGAATTTCACTGAGACTCCCCAGTGTTTGAACTCTGCTGTAAGACAGTCCACAGATTTTCTTGAGTCAATGAAGTGTTATGGAAATTTACTGAACAACTCATCTCAAAACTCCCGAGAAGCATCCTCCCAATAGACCTGGGCATGACACCACATACCTCACCAAGAGAAAGAAAGGAAGTACCGCACGTTTATTCATACCAATGATACAAATCAAAAAGCTCTGAGAAGTCAAGACACCAGCATTTCACCAGGTAAGACTGAAAGTTTGGTTGAGGAAAGGTCATTTGTTATGACTCAAATCCATTACGCGGCTGCTACTGGCACGCCACTGACCAGGGTTCACAAGCAAAGAGAAGGAAAGGGAAAGATGTCACCATCTTCCCCGCTGAGCTGGCTTTATGCAGGAAAAGAAAGCCTGCACCCTCTTATGGGAAGATTCCCAGCGATGCAGACTTTGACTAAGAAAAAAAGGTAGATGGAAGAGTTACTTGTAACCTCTTAGGGTGGTTTCAGCTTCTACATCACAGACACAAAAAGTATCACATCGCAAAAACCCAACAGGCTGTCCCTGGACCTGCCCATTTCAGATATTTAAAACTGCGCTGTCAGTGGCACTATCACAATATATGAGACAGTATATACAGTACTCCAACAGAAGCATAACCACATTTGACAGTGTTGAGGGTTGATATACATTTTAAGAGCTACCAAGCCTTCTCCAGCCTTTTCAACTTTACGATCTCTTGCACACATTCCCATTTTCTCTCCCACTCCTACCTCTACAAGGTGAGGTGCCACCAGGCTCCAGCAGCGCATGAGGTGGAGCAACGGGCGAGATTTACTCCTTACAATTCTGAGCATGGCATCACCAAGTCGGAACAAGTGAAGCGCACTTCTCCTGTCCTGGGTAGATTTTACTTCACCTACAAGAATGTAAAAGAAAACAAACGGAAACTAAGCAACAGCAGCTCCTCCACCTCTAGATGTCTGAATTGGAATTTAAATCAGGTTAGACATTATTAGTATTAAGTCAGGGGGGAAGAGTGGGGAAGGTGGTGGAGAAAAAGACAGAAAAGAAAAAAAAATTCAATGTAAAACACAGCCCATGCCTGCGTAGGTAAAAGAAGAGGAGATGGATCCAAGTTTTAAAAACAACTTATTAAACCCACTTTATTTTCATTTAAGTGATCACTTCTTTTTGAAACATTTTAAAGACAAACGCCTGGAGAAGTCAAGTTCAGAAAAGTTAAGCAAGGAGTTAAATAATCCATATTGAGATCCAAAACAGTAGCTGCAAAAACCTTTGGTGACACCTACAGGAAAGAATACAAACTGCAAATTATTTAGTTTTGGTTTGTCCTTTTGTATTTCTTGTCAAGCAAGGGATGTGAAGCAAAGAATGTGACAAAATGCTTTTCTGTTCCCCAGATAGTAATATTCGTTATTTCCTTTTGAAAAGGATGCATCTTCTGTTGCTCTTACAACATTTCAAAACACAATTCGTTCTCTCATTTAAAATACACTGCTGCTTTTATCTCTAACGAAAGACATGATCGGGGCATACCACTTTTAATATTAAAAAAAAATATAGAATTAATTGGTCTATTCTAATTTTAATTTCATTATTACTAACTACTGTTGATTGACTACTGAATATGTGATAAGAGGGTCACCATTTATTAAAAATAAAGTGATGAATGCTGAGGCCTGGAGACAAGCTAGAGCAAAAACCGAACAACTTCAAGTGTCACATTGAGAAAGTCACAAGTAGCACTTCAGGGAGAGGGGAAATCGATTAAATCTGAGACATTTACCAGATAAAGTCCACGTCTGCCACAAGACAGAACAAAGCCCGTATGATTAATGTAACTTCTAAAGGCACAGTACAAATTTAAGTGAAATATCTTCCTTTGGGTCCAATGCTTCTGCTCTATTTGAGACAGTGATGGAAACCAAAACTTACTGGTTTTATACTGTAGGTATATGCTCCACTCTGCTCGGGAAGAGGAAGCAAGACAAATCCCACTGCTTTATTTAACATTCTTCAGCTGTGTGCCTTGTTTCCTATCACCCATTTTCTGAACACTTATGAGGTTATCCCACTGTCAAATGTCTAACCTAAATCCATTGTCTTAGGTCTATGTTCACCCAAGTTTCCTCACTGGATCGGGCTCCAAAATGGAGTTGTGATTAAATGTCTGTGGATAATTCACACTCCCACAGTCCAACAACCAAATGAATGTCCTCTGCAGTGTTTCATAGCAGGTGTGCATGTGGTCCCTGTCCAAAAGAAGCACTCTGCTGCTTCTAAAGACTTTGAATCTCTCCTACAGAAAGATCTTATTAAACTAAATACTGTGTTTTATTTACACCTGGGAATTCAGTTGGAAGAACTAAAACTGTAAAAGTACAGAGCAAGTCCTGTAAGCAATACAGTTGTATATGAAACACAGAACTCTGTAAGGGATCTTCAGGTGACTTACCTGGCATTGCTAGCGAGTAATCAACTGTATCTGTGACTGAATGGAAAAGCTGGGCCTGAGAAGCCTTCTTGAGCTGGTAAAGGAAGCCTGCCAGTGCCATCAAGTTTAACTTGTCAGTAGCATCTTCAAAGAGCCTGTGAGTAAAAGAACAGAATCTAATTGAAAAATTCATGAGATGCAGACTTAAATGTTTATGTAAGAGGAAAACCCTTATCTGTACATGGCTGCTATGTGTTGCCTTTGGTGACACGTTGGGTTATCGAGGTTTTTTTGATTTATACAGTGCTACAGAAAGACTTGAATCCAGAAACTTTATTAATTGCGGGGTGGAAAGCAGACTGCTGTAGGACCAACCAGCAGCCTTCCAAGATTCAGCTGTGGTACCAAAACAGAAAGTCACTTTTCTAAGGAAATCAACGCTTCCCCGTTAGTGCTATAATATCATATCTTAATACTATAACCAGTAATAAAAAAAACCAGTGAGAATATGACCAGTCATCACAACATAGGTCATCATAGCTTCACTGGCTTTGGAGTTACACCAATTTGCTCCATATAAAGTTACAGCCTTTTACATGAAAAACAAACTAATTCAAGTCTTAGACTAAAGTTGCTGTACCTGAATTGCAATTGAGGAATATAAACAAGAGTTGTTATTTTTCATCTGCAATGAGCTAAAATCTGTACGCTTAAAGCAGTAAACTTCTGCTTACATAGGAGGAGGGTTCCATAGAGATCACAGTGAAATTTCCCATGGTGCAGCCACAAGTTGACACAAATATGATTTTCTGACATTCCTTTTCATGAAAAACTTTCTATAGTCCTAGGAAACTGGGGACTGAGTCCTGATAAGGTCCACACTGAAGTCAGTGCAGAAATAAAACCTGCATCGTTAAGATTACAGTACTGCTATTCTCTAACGCTCTCATACCAGGTTGTATTGTGAGCTCCCTGAATAAAACGTACTTTCCATGCACAGAGTCAAACTCGCACAAGCAGTGTCAGTATGTATTACTTCTTCCTCCAAATCTGCAAATAATGCCCTCCTATGGGCAAAGATTAAGAATGCAAAATGTCAGCTGGAGAAAAAAAGGGGTATTACAAGTATGCAAACACAGGAAATTTTCAGCTCTAGTCTGGGCTGCCGAAAGAATAGCAGAAATAGAAAAAAAGTCTGCAAGGTATCAGTCCGAAGACTGTGTTGTAGGGAGACTTAACCCAGCCATTCTGTGATGACGCTTGGTGGCCCTTCCTCCTCTGGACATGCTGCAGCAGGCTGATAAGCTGTCCACACAGTCCTGACAGAAGCAGTTGCTTTCTAACCAACACTGGTCTTGTCACTCAGTCCCTTCCTGTCAGGGCAAGACACCCACTTCTTTTGTCTGCTTTAATGAACACAACAGATCAATTTATATGCAAGCAATCAATCCGCTCTCAGGATGCATTTGATTTACTTGGCGTATTCACTGTTGTGCAGACATACTCAGCCCAGTATCTGCAGGGCAGGTACTGCAGAGATGCAGAAAACCAGGTCTTTCAGGAACTGCTGGTTGTGATGCATGTGCAGCTCTCATCTGAAACTCAACTGAACCAAGCAGCTGCAACAAACAAAGGCCAGACCCCACTGCACCACAGGAAGTTCCATTTTGGTCCTGTTTTGGACACAGCGCTGCTTTTACCTGTCAGCTTGTGTGGAGAGTGTGAGAACAGCCTTAGCAGCACCGGTCCCACACAGCAGGCTGCCTCCACGGAAGTCAAAAGCTCTGCCCTTACTGCTCTCCTTGATGAGTTCCTGGATCGAAACCGGCTGAATGACAGGGTTGCTGCTGAGGGTGGTCTCCTGCTCCGGGGTCAGTGCCTGGGGAGACTCCCCAGGCTCAGAGTCTGGGTGCAGCCCTCCTGGTGCCTGCTGCGATTGGGTGATGGTAAGGGAGGGCTGGGAAGCACCATCTCTGAAGTGGGTGTGCTCCAGTGTGCTGATGTACTCACACACCCTGAGAACAAACAGGAGAAGAAATGATGAATGAAACGCCCAAAGCAAAAACTCCTCCTCCCACTAATCACCCAGCTCACTGAAGAAATGCTTGGGCCTGTAGTCCAGAGGTGAGTCTGAAGGATAGTGCAAGTACAGCTCTCGGCTGACTCACAGCCCCATCACTGTGAGAAGCCAGCTTACATGGAAACCAGCTGCCATTCACGGGCACCGATTTCTACGTCTGAACCAGATACTATGCACAGGACATTCTCCTCAAACTGTAAACAGATGATCTCTAACTCTCAGACTACACACAGACAACCTGACTTACGCCATCCCTTGGCCTCCCATGTGCCTAGATAGCAAATAGTTTAGTGGAGGTGCCCGAAAGCATCTAAGCATTGATTTTGGCTCCGAACAGTGGTGGAAAACAGCACCGTCTTTTCTCTTACAGATACTAGCAGCTGATTCACTCTGACAATGTTTATACAGAACACTCCCAGAGCACATAAAGTACTTTTTTTCTCAGTCAGTTACTTTCAGGCAACATGGTATAAATTCTGCTTCTTTTGGGAAAGCTGGTGAGTACCTGAACACATGAGGCCAACAGTCCTGATTGTGGCTTCCCATCTCCAGGCCCACGTTAAGGACCGCATCCATACACAAAACATGAGCAGTGTGCAGGCAGACTCCCTGCACTTTCCCCATCTGCTCCAGTTTCTGCTCCACTTTCTGTTTCACTGCAGCATGAAAAATAAAAAAAACCCATCAGTTTCTCCAGCTTTTAAACAAACACTGGTTTGTACATAGGGTGATGGCAAAGGTATACAGTCTGAAACCCATAAAAGAATGTGGATTTTAGACGGAAAAACAAATCAGAGAAACCCAATTCTTCCTAATAAACGTTAAGACATTTTTAAAATCAAAATCCCCTTTGGTTGATCTTATATTTATGGAAAAAAAAAATCAACACCAGATTGACACCCTCCACTCCCAAATTCACATCTTGTCACCCACAGAACAGATGCAGATTGCTAGCGATATTACATATTTTTCTTTGGAGCTGGCTGGCTGGATATTAATTTATTTTTACCAAAATCTCTGCTAATGAAAAAAACAAAAGAGTGAAGTTTCACCAAAGAGCTTTTGTTAATGGATACTCTTGTCAAGGCAAAACTAATCCTGATCTGAACTACAAGCATTTGGACCTCATCCTTTTTCCTGATAATCTCTGAAAAGCTTAGTTTTCAGACTGCATTGGAATTAAAACAAATTCTGAAGCTTTGCAAGCTTTCATAGAACAGCTCTGTTGGCTGCTGGCCACTGCTACTGCCTCCTCTTTGCTTCAGCGTGGCCTGGCCAACTCGCTTCCGTCATATCTAGCAGAGTGGTCAAAAGCTGGTTTGTGGTCAGGCCTATTCAATTTTGTTTTCTCTACTGAGACATCAAATTTAAATGCCAAGCAGGGCCATTTGTGCAACACTGTGTTTTGGGCTTCTTGCCGTTATAAATCAGATGTCATCAGACACATTTTATGTGCTTCTCTCCAAACAGCCACTGGAGACAACAACAGCCTTTACTGACTTCCATCAGGTTTGAAGTAGTGGTATAGAGATGCAGAACTTTTTAAATGTTATACATATCTCATTTTTTTATTCCAGCTTCTTTTAACATGATTCAGAAACAGTTTTAAATATCTGATGGCGACGAAAGACAACGAAGGATGTATACAAAAGACAGGGAGAGGGATGCAAACTCAGGGTATATTACCACCCTATATATATTAAAAAAAATAATTTCTATGATGTCCTTTGGTTGTACTAGTAATACAAGGCTTAAAAAGTGCACATTTCAAAAATGCTGTTGGTTTATCTGCTGTTCCACTGATTTCAGTTCCATATAAAATATAATTAGTGTGACATAATGTTAAGATCCTAGGACAGCAGGACATATACTGAAGCCTCTAGACATATATCTCATACGCCTACAAGTGAGTGGTGCACAGTAGTGACATTCCCCTCTGTGCTTCTTCTATCTGTAGCAAAGTATTTTCCAGTTGCATCTTTGCAGGCAATATAAGATAAGGTAGATAATTTAATCACATAGTTACCTTGAGCTATAGTATCATTGGGCTCTTGGATTTCTTTTTCCTCTTTCTCTTCTTGGACACAGGAGGCAGCAGCCATTTGGGCAAGAGCAGATGCACAGTTAGCAGCAACTCCTGTAAAGTAGCAATACAATTACTGTTTAACCAGCGTTTCTTCCCCAATCCCATGCAATCTCAACAACAGGCTGGGTCAAGGAAAATTGGCTGGATATGTCTATGCTGTAGGGCAGGTGGGCTCTATGGGGAGTCCTACAGTCTAGGTTCCTGTCCACAACTGCAACAGGATGCTGCTTTTCTCCCTCCCAAATTCCTTCAAGGAAAGTTACCACCTTGTTTTATGAGTCTGCCATGACATCCCACATGCAGTAGTACCTAGAGCACAGCTCAGCCGGGCTGCCCTCCTTAGTCCATCTAGGCTCACGCAGATTGAGTCCTTCTCCTTTTGGTTCTGCTCCTTGGCTCCTTCTGCTCCCAAGATGAAGGCCAGCCCCTTGGAGCTGCCCGCCATGCGGCCAGTGAGTGGTGTGGACAAAGTGTCAATCAAGTTCTTCCAACAGCCAATTAAAAGGTATCGGGCAAAAGCAACTCCTGGAGTGAGAAATGAATTACTACTACTACTGGAAAATGACACAACAGTAGCTTTATCATCAGT
>Ga0181612_106293_pt1 | contig 11625 bp, 9 predicted proteins | sample HoacroProtozoa21_FD_119630 | JGI IMG/M metagenome (GOLD analysis project Ga0181612, IMG submission 119630) | Hoatzin crop microbial communities from Cojedes, Venezuel. Combined Assembly of Gp0051906, Gp0051904, Gp0051908 | reverse complement strand
CTAAACTGGTCATCTGAGTGCTGGTGTCAGTGAAGGGAGAGAGACACAGCTTTTGAGGGTGAATCAGCCCATCCCAAGTCAGGAATTTGGTGTGATTCATCTCATCCTGAAAGCAGGCACATCTGTTAATGTGGGATGGATTTTACAGTTTAAGCCAGGTGAAGCTAATCCCATCCATCTACCCCTTCTAGATTAGAAAACTTCAAAAACGGTCTGCAGTTGTAGATCCATTTGGGTGGGAATCACCTCCCCTTTTTAGGATGTTCAGAAATCAGATAATCCAGGTCTGAAGTAGTTGCTTTAGGCTTTCTTTGTCATCAGTGGAGAAGAATGGGCACCTCTGGAGAGAGATTCATCTGTTTTAGGAGAGCTGGTAGGCTGGTTGGCTGAATCATCCTCTGGAAATGCTCACTGCCTTCTCTTAAGGCAGGTCACTGTTAACAAAAACTGCTTAAAGATAAGAAAAAAAGGTTTTGGGGTATACACAAAATACTCTATGAGCTAGAAACACAAGAGTTTGCTAGCAAATGGAGAACCTGGGACTGATTTGGTAGTTGCAGGTGCACTGCTGAAAGCGCTGGGCAGAAGTGCAGCAAAGGTTGGCCCAAAGCTGACGTACGCAGCTGGAGAAGTGAAAACTCACAAGTTCTCTGATCTGGGACAAAAAAAAGGAGTGTGATTCCCACAGTAGTCTCTGAGCATGGGACTTCAAATACTGTTCAACTGGGCTGTTCCTGTAGTGTTGGACACAGCTTCACAGGGCTGACACCTGAGTCGAGGTGCCTACCTGCGAGCTGGCTGCCTAGCCCTGCGTATGTGTGTGTATATACGTATATACAGAGACACAGAGAGAAGTCAGATGGGCTGACATGGAAGGAGCTGCTGAAGCTCACTTTGTGCTTCCCCGCTTACGGGTTAAAAGAGGAAAGAGCTCAGCACAGTTGCACAAGAGAGAGTAATTTTCTCCTCTGAGAGCACTGGGTCAGTTGATGGGAGGAGGAGCCACCACGCTGCACCACGTGTGATTAACACTGCCAGTTACTCCGGGCAGAGTCTGTGCTTTGTGCACTCAGAGTGAGGAATTTTTGTTGGTAAAAAAAGCAAAGCAGTTTTGTCTGAAATAGGTATTTCTATATCAAAAGTTCTTTGGCACGTGGCAGAACAATTTAGTTTTGTGCCCAGGTACTGTGTAGGTGAAGCTGGTGGGAGGTGTTGGTTGCCCTATCACTCAAGAAATGCATTTTTGTTAGCTACACGCTAACCTGTGTGCAGTTAAAAATGCTGTATGCTCTCATTTAATGGATGATGTGGCGCTAACTTGGCTGTAGTGTTCTTAGCTTTTTGTTATTAAATTGCATGGAAAATCCATATATAGCAATCAGAAATGATGAAGAGCTGCATCCTGATTAGAATCATTCGGGTTGCGTAGCTGTTGCCCTCTTCTACACCTTGCTGGATGAAGGGTTTTGCTGGATGAAGGGGTTTGGTTTTCCTTTCATATTCCTCTTAACAGAAGTTTGTTGAGCCAGCACTACAGCTTTAGCTATGCTTTTAATATCTTAAACCTAAGTAATGGTGTTAATTTGTCATAGAGCTCTGTAATTTCATAATGAAAGAAGACAAATTAAAGGATATTTGTTTCTATTGAGAGAAAATACATATTACAATCCTTATGAAAAGCAGCACAGACTTTTTAGACACAGACAACACATAGATACAGTTAATTACATGGCCAGTTTTCCTGCAAAGTTATGCTTCATTTATTTCTGAGTAGTTGCTTTATTTTTAACAAGTCTACAGGTTTGAATAAAAATTAGGCAGATGAATGTTTGCGTGTCACAACCTTAGAGGTCCAGTATATACCAGCCAAAAGGTACACTACAGCTCAGCAATGTATATACAGGTTGTGACTGCTCTTTTAAAAATAGATTCCTGGGTTAGAAAAGCAGATAGGACTGAACTATTTAAACTAAAACAGAACACAGGAGTAAGAATAAATGGACATAAACAGCCCATGATTGTGTTTAGACTGGAAATGAGAAAAATGTCTTTAACCATTAGAAGGTGACAACGTCCTTCTGATGGGAAAAACGGATCTAGAGGATGAAACTAGCTGTGAGATGTGCCTTGGTTGGTTTAGCACAACCTCATTACATGGCTCCTTGTGGCAGACAGCAACGGAGTATGGTGACCCAGGAGCTCTATTCCAGCCATCTTCTGGTTCCAGTCTAATGAAATGAGTACTTTTTATATAAATAACCTCCATGGTTCTTCACAATGAGTGCTTGGATCCACACTAATCACTATCGAGCTCATTATGTTCAAGCACTTCAACATGAAAGCTGTGAGGCAGAATCAGGTCCTTTTCTGCAGGGTAATTGGGCCAGTGGAAATGTCTGACAACCTTCAGTGACTGCAGCGGGAGGTGGGAAGATGAAGGTGCTTGCAACATGTCCCGGAGCGTGAGCAGCATCAAAGAGAACACATTAATCAAAGGAGGAACAAAAGAGGGCAGAAGAATGACTGATCAGAGAACAACACCACGTCTTGCTCGTTAGCTGGAGAGTCAAATTGCAGCAAACATCCTCAGAAGTCACAGACTGTGAAAACCTGGGGGATGATGCACAGTGAAAGGCGGTTGTGAAATAGGTAAATTAATGTCTAGATGCACAAGTAGCAACGTTGGAAAGGAAATAAAAGTTATGGTACCTGATCCTTGAAGATGTCAGGTTCAGTGGTGCCCAGTGACAGGACAAGGGGCAATGGGCACAAGCTGAGGCACAGGAAGTTCCATCTGAACATGAGGAAGAACTTCTTCCCTCTGAGGGTGACGGAGCCCTGGAACAGCGTGCCCAGGGAGGTTGTGGAGTCTCCTTCTCTGGAGATATTCAAGACCCGCCTGGACAAGGTCCTGTGCAGTCTGCTGTAGGTGACCCTGCTTCGGCAGGGGGGGTGGACTGGATGACCCACAGAGGTCCCTTCCAACCCCTACCATTCTGTGATTCTGTGAAGAATTGTGATACTTCTCTTTTGCTTTCCAAAGAATATTTTTGGAGCCTTTCGTTCCTGTAGGTATCAAACTGTGAGTAACTTTCTAAGTCTCTGGGTTGCACTTGAGATGTCATAGACAGATACCTTGTTTAAGTTTGCTCATCAGTTTAGCAAGTATTGTATTAAAGCTGATAAGATTCTTTATTTTCAAAAGATATGCTATCATGGGTCAGTTCCAAATTTTATGCCTGTTTTGCACAGTGATGGTAACGAGGAAGATTGGTGAATGTAATGCATTTATAAGCATTATAAGCACATAATTATACACGTTATAAGCACACGAACATCTGTTTCTAAGACATGTAGACTTTAGCCTTAAAACTGAATGGTTTTAAGCTACCATCTTCAGCCATTCCAGTCAAAATGTCCAGAATATTGCATAGTGCTATAGAAATTTATTTGCAGAGCTGGGAGGAGCTTGTGCTAGCTTTTATACCATAGAAAGTATGAACACAGTTTCACAAAATGGCAAAGAATGCAATAAAACTGTGCTCTAAGAGGAGGAAACTTTTTAACAGAGAACTGTATATAATGGCATGTTTACTGCAGGTTTAGAATTTGGCAATGCCTAGATAATGAAAGTAATCTGAAGTAAAAATTAGTTTAGAAACCAGAAGTCCAACTTATAAGAGACAAACAAGAAAAATAAGATGTGTTTTGATCCATGGTACATTTATTAATAATGCCTGTCTTGTATTTTTTTTTTGTTTAGCTGAAGACATTCCAGAACTACTCAGCTCTTCCAGTCTGTTTTCAATGCTGCTTCCCCTCATAATAGCCTACATAGGACCTGTAGCAGCAGCCATTCCCAAGGTATGCTCCCTGACAGAAATTACTGAAAAATTTAAGACACTTATACGAGGAAAAGGTTTCCTCTGAAAATCTGAACATCTTGATTTCTTATGATTTTATGAATTGTTTATATTTGACCATGTGACTCATTAAGAATTTTCCAAGAGTCAAGGATTTTAAAATATGTCATGTTTTAAAAATTACTTTGTTTTTTATCCTAGTTGCAGACATTATGAATAAAATAACTTAAGGAAGCAGAGGGAAAGATGACAGGCTTTAACAGTAGAAAAAGACAAAAAAATTAGAAGGATCTGCATTTATGACTTATTGATGAACACTGGTGGGATGAAATGTCTTCTATATTATATAAATCCTATTTTTACAATAAATATGCAGAGCAGCAGTAGCTGCTCAGTAAGATTATTTCTGTCAAATTTAGAGGGGGGAAGATGTCAGCTATAGATAAAAATATCCTTGCTTTTGAGTGATAGAGCCATTCTTCCATATGCCTGGTCTGGAACACTCTTGATATATCTTACTAGATTTAGAAATGTCTTTGGTGCCTACTAGCTACGGATTATTGCCTTTTATTGCTTTTTCATGAACTGTAAGCTCTGTTCTAACTTCTCTTTAAAGGGGGAGGAAAGAGGACTGGCCACTTAAAATGTAGCAGATGCATTTCATTAATAATAGTTTCAAATTTTAGTTACCTTGTTACTGTGAGGAACTAGAATTTAGAACGAAGTGTTTTGCTTTAGAAGTGTTCCTCTTTGAAAATGCCATAAAGATTACAGAGAACAATGCAATGCTTAACACTACATGCATTAAAATACATTGAATATTTGAAAAAAAAGTATTAATGTTGGTACAAATCAAAGTATAACTGGATTATGACTTCAATACGGTATTTTCTTTCTCTCAACTCATGCCTTTTGATGGTTAATGTTACAGCCTTTTCGTATTGGAAAATGTGTTTTAGTGAAGGTATCTCACAGTTGTATACAAAATTTTATTTCCATTTTGCCAAGGCTGTAAGAGGATTATTTGAGATTAATGTAGTGATGCTTTTTCTATCAGAATTGTGTGGATGCAGAATTTGAAAATGACTGAATGAATTGTGGTAGTGATATTCTGAGAATATCCAAAACAACCATCGTAGAGGTAAGAATGCGAGCATCGTTTTCACCCAGTTATGAGTAATACTTTATTGCGTGTGGTGTTATGTTACAGGTTGCTGTTGAGGTCTTTGGCCTAGTGCAACAGGTACTTCCTTCTGTGGCAGTTCTCAATCAGAAATACGCCCCTCCAGCTTTTAACCCAAATCAGTCTACAGACAGCACCACCGGAAACCAGCCGGAGCAAGGGCTCTCAGCTTGTACTACCTCCAATCACTATGCTGTTGTAGAAAGTGAGCATCCTTATAAACCTGCCTGTGTCACGCACTATAAGGTAAGCACCATTTCTAAGCCTGCATGCAGTTTCTTTAAAGATTTTGACAGGTGGATTTTGTTTCATCAACATTTACTATCTGATAAATTGTTGCCATGGGTGACAGTTCATATTGTCTGACATAGGAGGCAGTTTCCTATATTATTACTGTACTGCTTTCTGGAGGAACCTCTGTTTCTCCAGTAAGTGTAGTAGAAGCTATGGTGGAAACTAGTGTAGTTTTAACCCCTTAGTGCAGGCAACTACTGAAGTCCCTATATTTGCTCAGTCTTTTCCTACTGTTGTGCAGTTTCTTTGCTCTCACTGTACAGACTGTAGAAGTTGGAAGCCTTCATGTATAAATTATCATATCTCAGACTTTCTAACCTAATGCTAAAACAATGCTTTCTGAAAATACTTAACAAATTCTAGTCAAATTAATATGCTTTATAGTGTAGGCAACCCCATGCTGGTTGTTGCTGGTCTGCCAATTTAAATTCGTAATTCATTACATTCACTTAGACCATGATGTGGCATTGCAGAAGTCCCAAAAGTCCTCTTAAGTGTGTTAAGTCACTCTGAGTAGGATTCGTTTCACCTTACATGGGTGACTATTACTATAAAACTAGGTTTTCCTCAACGTCGGTAGAGAAAGGGAATTTTTTCTAGCTGAGTAAAGGGTTGAGGCATAAATTACATGCCTGAGTGATAAATCCCATGTTTCAGTTCTTGAAATAGTGAGTTGTGCAGTTGCATTGACTCCACAACTGTAAATCAGAGGTGGCAAACCTGGAATCAAGTAAGAGCTGCGGGAGGTCATTAATTACTGTTCCACTATTCCACTTGCTTGTCCTGTGAGACAGCAAGACGTCCACTGCAGAAAATGTAGTTATATGATTTTCCTGAAGCAGTGATGTTTGTTACTGTTCTAAAAGTTTATGGAGTTTATCTGATGCCTTGGGCTTAGTTGTTACCGCTTTTGAATTTTTGTAGCTATATGCTATGGTACTGCAAGCCATATTCACAAGTGTGATTCAACAGCTGTGTACTTTTCTAGGATTGCACAAAACAGATGTCGAATGTGTTTGTTGAAGTTTGCATTTAATATGGTATTTGAGAGTTAAATCTTTGTATTAGTAGTCTGTGGTGGTTTTCTTTAATAATCCTGTGCAGAGTTCTTAAAACAATCACAAATAATATTGTAAGTGCAAATGCTTAATCTGGACAGAAATTGTAATACATGATTATAATTCAGTAGTGTGTAAAGGATTTCGGGTGTATCTGAACTGCAAAGAATAAATTAAGTTAATGTTAATCTAAAGCATATCAAAACAATTGTACTACATAATTACACTTTCATAGCCTAAGCAGTTAAAACCAAATGGAAATGAAAATTAAGTGTGAAAAACCCTCAACAACCCCCAAAACTTGTACATAATTGGACTGCTGTTTTGTTTTAGGTGACTTTTCCTGAATGTGTCAGGTGGATAACGATAGAGTTTGACACTCAGTGTGGCACTGCTCAGTCCGAGGATGTTCTTCGTTTACTAATTCCTGTCAGAATTGCACAGAGTCTGGGATTTGGACCAAAGCATACTTCTGTTCATGAAAACCTTAATTCATGGATAGAACTGAAGAAATTCTGTGGATCTTCAGGGTGGCCTACCATGGTATTAGTATTGCCAGGTAATAAATAGATACTGCAATAATTTCTAGTAATGTGAATTATTAAAATAGTGAAAGAAAGTTTGATTTTTCTGCACAGTTATCTTAGAAAAAAAAATTGTAAAAGTATCTTTGACCAAGCTGGCAAGAGTTCCTTACGAGCCATTGGTTGTACATCAGTTGATTACATTTATATTAGGTTTCTTGTTTGACGTGTTGATCTGTGTGTTATTCATGGCTTTACTCTACATATTAGATATAAAGTCTAGATTTCATATATGCTCATGTAGAAGAAACATACAAAAAAAAGGATAAATTTTTTTTTAATTTATGTATCCTTTTACTTTCTGTAAGGAAACGAAGCTCTCTTTTCTCTGGAGACTGCGTCAGACTACGTGAAAGATGAAAAGGCTTGTTTTTATGGTTTCAAGTGTTATGCAATTGGATATGAATTTAGTCCAGGATCTGATGAGGTGAGGAAAAAGTGAAACGGCTGCAATTGCTGCACCTATTATTTGTCTCCTGTAAGGCCAGATTTTTTTTAAAAATACTGTATTTCCACTTCTGACTAAATAACATTAGTAAAATATTTTTGTTAATTACACATAAGTTTTGAATGTTTTTTTGTTACAGACATTACTTGTTTGGAGTTCTTTACTCTGAATATTATTGGAATGGCTTTTTGTTTGTTTTGGCTTTTTTAGTAACTGTGACAGTTATCAAATACATAGCATGATTTTATCTAGTAGGTCAATGGGATATGAAATTTTCTAAAATTCTGACCTAGTCTGCCATCATAAATCCAAAGGACTGAGGCTTTCAGATACACAGCGACTCGTATTTTACTGTCACTGGCAATTACAGGATGACAAACCCGTGTTATTTTTCCAATTTTCACTCATACCAGAACTCTCAGACTCCCTGGAAATGCTGTGGTCGTTTAGGCTACCTGAGATTTTGCACAGTGGTCAGCTCTAAGGACATGAGTCATTTCCACCACTGTTTCTTTGTTGCAAAAGAAAGATAAAATTTTGTCATGTCCTTGGGCCAGTGCTTGATTTTGGCTTATTTTAAGAGATTACTGAAAATATTTCGTATGCTTTACAATAATTCCAGAAAAATAGACCTTCCTTTATCTTGGGAGTCTTTGGGCCTATTACTTGAATTTCACATGGGCTGCATCTTACTTAAACTGCAACCCTCACAGAAGATTTACATCATCTTATTCCTGTATTCTGCTCAAGCTAAATGATGTCTTCAGGCTTCAAAACAAGAGGTTCTTTGGAATTTCGTAACAGATCAAATAAAACATACCATAAGATTACTAGCTATGATGGTCTCATGGCTTGCAGCTAATCAGATTTATAAATCCTATAGATAATCTAACTAGTCTACAATTGTGTCATAATAATTATTATTCCTTAAGCAGAAGAAAAGATGGAGATTCGTATACTTCATTAGTTTCTTAAAAGCCTTTACAAACAAAGGTACTGTCAGGTTTTTAATACTCAGTGCTAAAACATACAAGCCAATGTGTTTACTGTACCATCTAAAGAAAAGTTACAAGTAATTATTTTCAGGCATACCTTTTTATAGCCCAAACACTTTTAAGTTGTGTAAATAGAAAAGCAAGTTTTATAGTGTCTAAGCTACCTTGCATCTCGGGACTAAAGCCTCCATAAGTAACTTAAATTAAGTCATTGGACACACAATGCAAGTTTCTCATTCTTTTGGGAACTTTGTGAGGACAGTTTTCTGAAGTGTTACCACTAGAAAAAGAAGTATATGTTCTGGTGACCACTGTGTTTTTTCTAGCTTAAAGAAACAAGGTATTACTAAGACCTAATTCAAGACAGTGGATTATTTTTTGTGAATCTGGTCCTCTCTCCTTCCAAAGGGCAAACTTCTGGTAGCGTTACCTAACTGTGCTATATTGAATGACATTCGGTGTTAGGGAAGTCTTTGCAAAAACTGAAGGATGTCATTGAGTGTGAGCAAGTGCATCAAGGAATCAGGTGTAGCTGAACTATTAACCTTTATTTAAACCCAGGATTTTTTGCAAAAATTGTAGATTTATGCTTTGATGAATTAAAAATGAAAGGCTTTTTGTTGGTCATTATTAAATCTACAAAATACGTGCAAAAACTGCCTTCTGTATAAAGGCAGGGAACCGTCCAGTGGGTTGATCCACATTTCACATCTTTACTTGCTTGGTGTTTCAGAACCTGCTGTTCTGAGTCCTAAAGAAGCAGTTTATCAAGGGTTTAGTTTAACATGCGTTTTCAAGGTTTTGCAGTCTGCCTGGGAGTCTCTGAGAATACCAGGCAAGTCTTGGAGACTCTTTCCAAAAGAAGAATTTTTTACCAATTTTATATATTGCCAGTTTCTGTAACTCCGCCTAGAAAATCCATCAGATGAAAGTTTCCCATCTTCCCCAGTGTTTTTTGGTGGTGTTTTTTTGGTTTTCACCTCCATGACAGGCATCCATCAGAGGCATGCTGAACCACGCACAGCTCTCTTTAAAATCGGTGTTAGTGTCAACACCTTCTTGTGAGCAAAGTTAAAGAGGTTGTGTCTGCATGTAGCTGGGGCAAGTTGAAGGGAAAATATCAAATACATTTCTTTATAGTTAAATAAATGGCTACAACCTCCCTAGCCATACTGCTCTCCCCTCATTCCTTGCACCCAGCCTCCTTCCCTCCACATACTTGAAAACAGCCTATGTGGTCTGTTCTTTTTTTTTCTCATGAACAGAGTTAAGATACTGATGGAGAGACCCTCTTGTGTTTTCAGTGACAAGTCTGGAGGTGGGAGGGAGTCTTCTCATTCCGTAGAACAGCAGCACTGGTGGGAAGAAATAACTTTCCAGGGCACATAGAAGGGAGAAACTGTCAAGCGTGTCTCCCAGTGTTTAATATGGAGAAGGGGAAATTATGGAATCTTTTTCCCATCCTTGCCTCTCCAGCTAGAGAAAGGGAAGAGGGGAAAAAAGTTAACAGTACTACCTTTAAACAAGATGGTAATGTGAGCTTGTGTGGTATGTATAGGTGTTACAGCTTAGAAGAGGCGTTGCTTTTCAATCCAAATATCTATCAGTAGGCTTTTTGTATTAGGAAGTTCTCTTTACTATTGCATGCAAAAGACAATTACTGTCTTCAGATGTTCTTGCTAGGCTACCAGAAGCATGGTAACCCATTTATTAATACTCTTAGCTACTTGAAATTGTTCTAAATATTTGGTACTCTGGCCCGTGTCGCAGCAAAACATGACAGTCTAGCTGTTTAGTAGGAAGAACATCACTGAGAAATGTCCAACTGGAACACACAATTAGTATCTGTTAGGGTAAAGCAGTGTCAGGGAAACACATTCATTGTCCTGTTTCCTGAAACACTATTTTTATATTAAAATTTGTTTCAATTTGAAGGGTATTATTCAGCTGGAGAAAGAATTGGCCAATTTAGGAGGATCATGTGCAGCAGCTTTGATGAAAAAAGATCTAGCGCTTCCTATTGGTAAGTCCTATTCGAAGAACGTGCTTTGTTATTTTATCATTGTTTCAGGTTTTCTGAATGAATACTACTTTTAAGTCTTAATGTTGCTTTTAATTAGAGATGATCATACAAAATTGATTATTAAAACTGAATTAATCAAACAAGATAATAAGGTGATGGTATTTTCTGCTTACCCTGTTCGTTTTATATGTGTATGGGGAGGAGGGAAACCTGGTCATTTAAATCTGAACCAACTCACCCCATCCACAGGTAGTGTATCAGTGTACGAGCTATGTCCTTCAGTTTCCTCATGGTACTCCACAAATGTGCAGGTATCTTATTTGTATTTCTCTTTCACTGTTTTTTCGCCCTGCACTCCACACCTTTGTGAATGAAAAATACCCGCAGCATTGAATTGCAAAATTTAAAATTGTTAGTTTAAAATTGAAAGTGTCCATTGTTATCTGTAGACTTTACAGCAGAAATATTTTAGGCTGTAGGTTTTTTTTTTACAATTACCAAAATACCCCTATACTTTTACAGCAGATGCAGCAAATAAGTTTACAGTAACCTAAATGCAATTTAAAATGTAAGGAAAAACATGATTTTAACAAAATTATTGGATATGGAGATTGAATTAGAACTTTCTGATGATGCAGCCATATTCTGTGTAATAGCATTTCTCCCAGTTTACATTGGTGTATAAGAAAAACAGGCTCATGACCCATATAATAAGGTATCTTTTTGGTCATTTTGACTTGGGAGCAAAAACAAGAGCTCAAATATTGTTAATGAGACTGGAAGTGTGTACTAATGAGCAGGAGGGCATTGATCAGTGTGCAGTTATAACCACAAAACCTAATTGAAATTTTTATCTCTGTATTTTGCTTGTGTATTTGAATGTGCAAATTTCTTACTTTGTGTTGTAAATAGGCACCTCAGTTGCACTGGTAGATCTATGTTTCTCTCTCAAAAGTATAGGCAATTCTATAGTTTAAATAGTGCCGCCTTCTTTTATCCTCCAAACAGCCACATCAGCTCCTTAGTTTTGTTGACTTTCCTAGAACCCATTTGTCCTGCTTTCTCATATGCAAAAAAAAAAAAAGGGGGGGAGCTGAAACTTAAAAGGTTTTAAAAACTTTCAAGGGTTTTTAGTAATTTCAACTTTTTCCTAAAGGGGTTTTTTTTTTTTTTAAAT
>Ga0181612_182409_pt1 | contig 11626 bp, 7 predicted proteins | sample HoacroProtozoa21_FD_119630 | JGI IMG/M metagenome (GOLD analysis project Ga0181612, IMG submission 119630) | Hoatzin crop microbial communities from Cojedes, Venezuel. Combined Assembly of Gp0051906, Gp0051904, Gp0051908 | reverse complement strand
GAACTGGACACAGTACTCCAGATGGGGCCTCACTAAGGCAGAGTAGAGGGGGAGGAGAACCTCCCTCAACCTGCTGGCCACACTCCTATTGATGCACCCCAGGTCTTTCTTCCTGTTTCAGTAAGGGTTTGAAGATGCGATATACTAAAAAACATAAATGCAGAGAATGCAATGAATTTTCTCGTAAAGTTCATCAATGCATACTTTTTGATGCATACCATTCTTCTGGGGCATCTGTCTTTTTGGGTGTCCTCAGACAGCAGCTAGTGAGCCTTCCTTCAGGATAGAGAGCTGGTGGAGTGATGTGCTGCAAGTGGTATCGTTTTGCTCTTCCCTTGGAGAAGCGGAGCCCATGGCAGCATAGGGAAACTGGGTTGCTGCCTTCTGCACTTGTGAAGCTTGTCGTATTCTGTGACATCTCTGAACTAGGCCAATGAGTAGAGAGTAACAAGTCACTTCCCTGCTGACTGTTTGTAATCAGATACTCCCCAAAATTCAGAAGCAAGAGTGGGTTGGATGTGATTGTTCAAAGCCAGGGCTAGACTTTCTCTTCTCTGTGAATGTATTTGTGTTGATGCCTGCGAGTTCTGTGTTCCCCGTAGTGTTTGTGGTACAAATGAGTGCTGCTGCCTCCAAGCTTAGCTGGCGCTTTTTGCAGTCTTTTCTCTGTGCTGCTGGTCGTGTTGCATTTTTCCCGTATCTGGCTGTCATCCAGATTCTCTCTGTTCACGTATTATCTTTCTTGTTTGTTTTTCTTCGCTCAGACTATCTACTTTACTTTGTTTTTGTGCTGTGTTTTAGCTGCTTATCTTACAATATAATTTCTATCTTTCCCCACCCCCATGTGTTTTCTGATGACAGCTAGTTGTTTCATTTGCTTTTTACAGGGCCACATCTGAGCTGTGTGTCATCACACAAGGGATGCTCTGATAGTTCATCTTTCATTTTAAAGCAAAGTGAGAAATCACACTTCAGAAGGACTGTCTGTCTTTCTGAATGTTCTTAAACACCTCATTCATAGATGAAACAGCAAATGAAAGGTTACACCCCTGTTTTTTTCTGTGGGAGAAATTGTTTGAATACCTTAATTTAACTTTATCATCCATTCTATATGACCTGATTCAATGCAGATAAAATATTTTTCTTGATTGCTGTGCTTCCTTATATGCAGACCTGTCCTTCACATCTCTACTTCGTTCAGAACTATTTCAAGCCATTTGCCTGCTTTGAGGGCTTGAGGAACACTCATCTTTGCTGTATCACTCTTAACTGCATAGGACTGTATCCTGTCTCCTTTTTTTTGAGTAAAAGCGAAGTGTTTCAGTTGCTTTTTGTCCATTTCCTGCAAGATCCCATGGCAGGTGTTCTGTGGTCAGATAGTGCAGCTTTATTGAATGGTACTGTCACCTTCTTTAATTCTTCTTCTTGGTTTTGGAGTCTCTGCTTGGTATGGTCATAATATTTTATGCCTCAAAAGTTTTTTTCCAAATGAGATTACATACATGAGAATACTCTAATAAAATCCATCCTCACTTCACCTTCCCCTGTTAAGTCATGTTCTGTGGTAAAAAATTCTTCAGGATGATTGTTCCTTTTTCAGGAACGTTCAGTATGGTAGTGAGTTGAAGGATAAATAGTCTGACAGATTATTTAAATTGCAAATATGAAGTTAGACAATAGTAAGTCTGCTATTACTATTTACATGCTATGAGGAAAAAGTGTGCTGAACGAGATGCTCCTTGTTCTTTGGAGGAGTTTATAGTTTTGCCACCTTGCTACAAGGGACCTGCCAACTTTCTTGGTTAGAAATGCTACATTTGTGAATCCCTGTGCACTTTGTTTTGATTTCCCTGGATTACTTCATTTTAGTATTTGATGAACTGTTATGCATGAATAAGGGCAATTGAAGAAATGGATTGTGAAATGGAAAAGGGAGAAGGTGAATCGCCAGAGATGGCTTATTAAACAACTCAGAGGAAAGTTGACACATCAAGGAACTAAATCTCAGTGGGTTTGGTTTGGGTTTTTTTGCCTTGTTGCCCAAGGGTCGTGCAAACTTGATCATTCATGTCTAGATATGCATGAGTAGACATGTACGAAAGACCCTCATGCCTCGGGGAAAATGCAAAGTATTTCTGTCAATGCTGTCCTGATCTTTCCCTTGTTTCTATGACTGCTGAAGGGCAGCAGCTTCCTACCCTGCTTGGGTGCCAGCTCTTCCACTGCCATACTTTCTGTTCTGACTTGCAACATCTCTTACAAACCGTGGCCAGTTAGCACATTATGGATTTGGAGGAGGCACAGCAGTTGTACTGAGGCAGATATTTGCTAACAGAAGTGTGCTGCTGTTTCTTTGACTGTGGTATATTTTCGTCTGGAGTATCGTGATGCATTTGCCTGGGGTTTCTGGAGTCTTTCCATGGACTGTATAGTTATTTTTCTTTTGTTCATCTTCTCTTTGCTGTGAAGTGCCCCGAGGTAGACATTCTTGACCTTCTGGCAACTGAGCTGATGATTTTTATGGCTCTTCTAAAGTGTTACTAATAGATTCATAAATACAGCAATTACAAGTATTTGCTTTAGAACAAATGTATTCACAGCAGTTTTAGTGTTTCAAGATAAAGTCGCCCTTGTACTGAAACTACATAGAACAGTTTCAGTGTAGATTTTGTCTCCTGCTGGAGGGAGGAGATACCCCACCATACATAATGCATTTTACCAGCCACTCTTTCAAGACCAGATTTGAATCTGGTTACTTTGGCTTAATTCTGGAGCAGAAGGGTTGCCATGCTCTAGTAGTAATAACAGAGTTAGTGAAAACTTAATCTGTAGCATTAATTTACTAGATGCACTTTTTATAGTATTAACAATCAATTTGACCTGATGGTTTTGTTTTAATTATTAATTCACATTCATTTTAAGGATGTCACCTGTGTAGTAAGCATTACTGTACGCTATAGGTTAATACAAAAATATGAGTGTTGTATGAAATTAAAAAAACAAACTGCTGTATGTACTCACAAAAGTGCATGCATTCTGATTGTTTTGTCCCACTTGAACTATTTTCATGCCGTTCCTTCCCCTTGCTTCCTGTCGTTTAGGCCTGCACTTCCATATGGTGTGTAAAGCCTGAGCCTTTTGTGCGGTCTGGATGATGCTTGTGTTGTGATTTAAGCAAGTTCTAAATTAAGAAAATTCTTGAAACAGCAAAAATCAAAAATACTTTTGAAGAATATGAAGTCAATCTTCAATTTGTCATGAAGAGATATTTGAAATGATTGGTGAAAATTCTGCAGGAGATTTGGACATGTGATGATTATCCAGCTAGCACTCCAAAGAGTTTAGCATTCATTACTGCCAGATGAAAGCTTTGGCAGGTTGAAAATAGTCATTTGTAGCCATATTTTTTTTTTCTTGTTGTAGCTCCCACCCACTCATTCACCCATGCACTTCAACCTCAGAATGATTTCCTATCCAGAGTTCATGGGAATTATGAACAAGGGTAGCTGTTGTTGTAGCCATTGTAAAAGCTTAAAAAAAAAAAATTGGGGGAGGGGAAGGTTGGAGACGGCAAAGGAACAAGGAACAGTTGTATCAATTTCTTGTTCTTCTGATCAAAAGCTTAAGGGAAGTATTAAATACTTAAATTCGGAGTGCTGCAATTTTGCATCATTTCTAGCTTTCAAAGTGTGTTTTTTGATGTATGACTTTCTGGTAGTTCAGCTTTAGACTTTGTTTTAGTTTTTTATGTTTAAACTCTCTTGACACTGAAGTCTGTTGCACTTTACTTTTTTGAGTATTTCAGTTACCTGGAATTAGACAGGAAAATTCTGAAAGTAATTAGTGAAAGGCCCAACATTTATCAAAAGTTCCTTGGAAACTAATTTAAATCCATGAAATTCAGGTTGCTTGAATCAAATTATTAAGGGTTCATGACAACATTACTTTGAAAAATAAAATAATAATAATCCATAAGCATGGTAGGTAACTTCAGCCTAAAATTTAGAAAATTTTTCTTGAAGAGATCTAAGAATTGGACCTGTTTCTGGCTGTGTAGGAAGTGCATACTCAAGTTGTAGATCTGAATTGGGAGTGAACGGTAATATATTGCAGGGTTTAAATCACCTCTTCCTCACATTGAGGGACTGTAGGAATTTATTTAGACTTGGGGCAAAGCTGCCTCTGGTGGTGGTCATCTTGTTTTCACTCTTACCAAATTATGGACTCTAAAGACGTGGTGGGAAGCAGGGGCGGACTGAGGACTACAGATGTAGTTAAGTGGCATGTAGTTGGCTCTTACTGGGATTGCTCTGAGCGTGCAACAGTCTGCAGTGGTGTTGTGTGTTTCTTTGGCTGTACCGTATTCTTGCTGCTTGGATTATCTTTTTTGAGACAAATGTCATGCTTGTGTTGGTGATAAGGGTTATTTTCATAATTTTTTTTTTAAATGCAGTGAGAACGGCCTTAAACTTGAACTGTTAATATGGAAGAATATGTAAACTATTGCATGCTTCCGTATTTTTTGTGATCTGATGATAACATATAGTAGCTTAAGTTCCCAAGGTCTTATTTTCAATTACAGCTGTGCATTCGATGTTCAATTTGACTTGTGTTTTGTTCATATTTGTGGGCATTTGTACACATACTGACAGTTTTTATGGTTAATATTTGAGAAAATGATCCTTAACCTTTTTATGCTGCTGCAATACTGACTCTGAATTCTCCTCCAGGTGCCCAGATTATCGATTTGATGATGCTTGTAATAGATGTGACAAAAGGGATGCAGACGCAGTCAGCAGAGTGCTTGGTAATTGGGCAAATTGCCTGCCAGAAGATGGTGGTCGTTCTGAACAAAATAGATCTCCTTCCAGAGGGGAAGAGACAAAGTGCCATTGAGAAGATGACGAAGAAAATGCAGAAGACCTTGGAAAATACGAAGTAAGTTAACAGTAATATTAACAGCTAACTTGTAACAAAATATTTAATGAGAAGAGAATGGAAAGTTTACCAGAAACTCAAATGCAGTCCTGAGTTTGCTTCTGCAAGTATCATGTATAGAGAAATATTTTCTTGTGAAGCTTTTCAGTTTAAGGGGCTGCTTGGAGTTCAGAATGGATAAAACAAAGCCAGAATATCCACGTGAAGAACTGTTGGGGGTGTGTGTGTTTGTTTTCTTTGTTGGATTTTTTGTTTGGTTGGTTGTGTTTTAGTTTGTGGGCTTGCAACTTTTGTTGTTGCAAGTCTTTTTCACTCCAGAGAAAAGAAAGTGTTAGGGCTTTTCCTTAACTGAGGGTGAAAAATGTGGTTGCCCCAACTAAGAGAGCAGAATGATGGAAGCTTTGTAATGTAATGTGACTCTGGCTGGGATGATGTTTGTCAGTCCTGTTTAGGTAAATTAATTGATGTATGTAATGAGTGGAGTGCAGTGAGATTCATGAGTGGAAATGTGGCTGTTATGAAGTGGGAAGGTACAATACAGACATGGTATTTAATTTTGTGGTTACACAAACTGAGGCACAATTTGCTTCGCCCAGAGTCGTAAGGGGACGCTGACTCCCACGTTTATAGCTGTTGGGTCACATTTTGTTTGGAATAGGATTCAGCGTGCAGAGAAGAGAATTTTCACCAGGACCAAAAAAGCAAAGCTTGGTTGGATATGGCAGTTCCTGCTTAGCTTATTTGTGATGGCAGGGCAATGTCCCTTTTCACCTACGCAACTTCCACAGCAGTGACTACGAAGATCTTGGTGTCTTTCCGGCTCCTGTGTTGTTCTTGGGTCCATTCATATTGCTGGGAATGGTACAGAGATCACCAAGAAAGTAAAATTCTGTCTTGAGGACTTGGAATCCTACAACTTCTAGTTCTCTCTGGCAGCTCTTGATTTAAGGGCAAATAAATACAAGGTGACTTGGTTTTCTCTGGAAGTTGCTGCCCCTCGTTTTAGGGGGTGTAGAGAACGGAGACACCTGCAATATCTCAAAGCATTTTGGCTCAACAGTTTTTTATAGCTGTGAGTTTGTTGATCAAATTCACAAGTAATTCCAGTGGGGGTAGCACTGAGATAACAAAGTTAGGAGAACTTTAAAGAGAATTGTCTAATGGCTTTCTTATGATTTTATTTCGTTGTTTGAAAGATTGATATATAGAATGTGAATTAAACAGCATTATAATTAATAATTTTATTTTCTGTCTGCTTCTCATCTATGCCAAGAAGGTAATGATTTTTAAGAGAGCTTATCCTAATATACTGCTCACTTTTATTTTGCCCTTCTTTTAAAATCTGTTTAGCCATCTTGAATGGCAGTAATTGCTGCTGCTAATGGTACTTCATTCTTGGTTTAGTCCAAGATCGTAATGCGAATAATTGGAAGAAAAGACCTTCCTAGCTGCACATTCATAAGAGACAGTTTTTTGTGAGGATACCGATGTTCAGAAGTATTCTTGATGTATACTGTTTGAATTAAATCTTCTCTTTATATCCTGAAGTACGCAAGGGCCTTTACAGTGTGTCTTGAAAATTAGTTTGTCAAAACTGAAGGGGAAGTGAGGTTTTTTTGAAACAGTTGACATGCTAACTGTGAGGTCCTTACCTCTAGCCCCCTGTTAAAACAAAGATGTGTATCAACTGATCAAACAGCTGTGATTCCACCTGGAGAGAAGTGGTCCTGTTATAATGTTTGAGTTACTCATTTGGACTCTGGATCGTAGAAGTGCACTTTTATTGAATGTGTCTGTGTATTGTTTGCATAACAAAAATTAAGTTTTTGCATGTTTAGTCTGTGCTTTACGGTGCTTTCGGAGCACTGCTGACTTGGGCTGGATGGCAAAGTGCTTGTCCTGTTGTATCTTAGGCATGTGCTGTTTCTTGACAGCCTCTTTCCCACTTGACTTTGAATTTCCAAATGCATGTGTTTTAACAATTTTTGTGTTTCTAGACTGCTCTTACTAGCAGAGTGTATGCTGAGACCATTTGACAGCTGCCTCTGACCCCAAACACTTGGCAATGAGCTTCTTGCCAGGAATAGTTTACTTGTTGATTATTATTTCTCTACGCACACAAGCATGCATGCACAATTCCATAGCAGCAGGCAAATCTGAAGTCTGTTGCAGCTATAGAGTAGGTGTTGCCATTGGTGCTGGGGAAATTACTGTAGTGTTGTCAGGGGATTCCACAGAAGGTGGAAAAAATAAGCAGAGGTAAGTAACTGTCATGTATTTTGAATAGTTTGACACTCATAAATTTAACCTAATTGAAACTTGTTTATTGCATGGGTTGATACCAAAAGTAAAAGCAAACTGTCCCTATGAATGGAATTTCTGGTTTTTTTATGATTTTTTTTACCACTTGCTAGCTTTTATCTTTGTCCGGCAGGGTCTAAACTCTGCTGACAATAAATTGGTGTGATGGAGTAAGAGTTTTAGTAGGGCTGAATCATGTTTGGAAGTGCCTCCAAAGGCAGGATATGATTACTCCAGTTTGTTCTGGTATATGGGAAAAGGAGTAAAGCACCTAGTTCAGCATAAATTTATTGCAATACAGTACCCTAAAGTATTTGTGTGAAAAGAAATTTCCAAAAGTTTTATGGTTAATCACAGGAATTTTCAGTGCATATTTTTATTACCCTTTGTCCCTAGATGCCTTAGACTTATGACATATAAGCAAAGAAAATTCCTTATGAGCTCCATTACTCTTTGGTCACTAAATGAGCTCCTTCTACAGAACTTAGCATTTTTTTCTTTATCAGGGCACTGTCTTTTTCCTGCTGGCTCACTCCCTTTTTGAGATAAATGGGGGTGGGTGTCGAAAGAATAACAACAATAATTACTTTTGGTCTGAACCTGTTGCATAAGAATCAAGTACTTATGAGAACCAATCATTTTTTTTTTATTGCTGATTATTATTCCTTTGCTTTAATATATATATATTTTTACATGGTTAATCATGGCTTTTGCAAAAATGCAGTGGTAATTTGACTTCTAGTATACCTTACCTTTCTAAAATGTAGACAAAACAAGCGATCAGGTGATTCAAACACTAGGTTGCAATTTAGGGAGCAAAAGTTACCATTTCAGTCAGCAGACTTAAAAAAAGCTGCTGAATATTAAGGACTTGAGAAGTAAAATTCATTGTAAGCAGAAAGCTGAACTGAGGTCAAGTGTGGAAGTACTGCTTTTCTCTAAACCTTTGCATGTTTGAGATTTGTGAGTTTCATGAACGTTGATTTTGGTAGATTTAGATCTACCAATCCAGGTCTGCAGATCTTGCAGTTGGCCTGCAGACTCAGGTGGACTTTATGTGGCATCTGGCATTTGGCTCCCTGTTTGAAGGTTATGACTCTACAGATAGGATTACAATTGATCTAGTGAAAGCTGAAAATAGTGCTTGTCTCCAGGTAAAATGGCTTGAACACAAAGCCACTGCTGTAAGACTGGGTAACGGACCCTTGCTTCTGAAATAAACTGAAGTTTTACTCTTGTCTGCTAGAGCTGAATCAGTAACTAATACTAAACAGGACTGAAGATTCCATGGTGAGGTCCAGTAGTGCAGATTCAGTAATTCAAGAAATAATTGTTAGTTATTCACTATAGAGGAAGAGCAGGTAAATCAGAACTCAAGGCAGTTTCCTTGCCTTCATTGTCAAATAAGTCTGGAAGTACTTTATGCTGACACGTGCAGGAGATCTGTGGTCTAATGGTGGGAGTCTTTCTCTCTTTCAGGTTCTGTGGGTGTCCTATTGTTGCTGTTGCAGCAAAGCCCGGTGGACCAGAAGCCCCAGAGTCTGAGAACCCACTAGGTGTTTCTGAATTAATTGAGGTACCTGCTGAAGAACATAATAATGCCATAAAATGCACTCAAAATTCTTTAAGTCTTTTGGGGTACACTGTATTGGTATCTAGAGCTGAGGAACTCCTGCATTAATGTCAGTTTGAAGGGATCTGATTCTTTATAGATTCCTTCCAGTGAATGGAGCAGTAGAGGTTGCGTGCCCCAAAAGTGGATCTCCTTTTTCAACTACTAGCCTTCAATGCCTTTTAATAGCTGTGGCTTAAGAAACAGCTATCACACGTGGTGAAATTGATTTAAAGTTGTAAATAATTATGAAGCATAATGAATAAAAATAACTTTAAAATTCTGCCAAATCCTTGGTAGATGTTGTTTTATAACGGTATCACAGTTAAGAAAATAGTAAAGTTATGAAGTCAGGCACTCAGAAATTATACATCGGAGAGTGTCGTCTTCTTTCACGTATGCATTATGATCCAGTGTTTAAGTGCATGATTTTTATTCTGAACAACGCTTGCCTCATTCCTTGCATTGGATGGACAGGCTCAACTAGTGAGCAGGTAGTCTGTTTTTTTTTTTTTTTTTTTTAATTCTCATTATTCTCGGTGTGGCCTCATGATTCCATTCAAATACTGCTCTGCATTCAGAATGATTAATTTCCTCCTGGACTTTTCTTTGGCACATATCACTGTGGTCTTGAGCACTTGGCAAACGGTTAATTTACTTCCCAAAGACCTATAGAAGGTATAGAGGTGACTTAAATCTGTATTTAAATTTGGAAGCTGAGGCACAAAGGAGTTGAGTCCACTGAGTTTGCTGATTTTTGATTGTCAAATTTAAGGAAACTAGGAATTCTTGGGGCATGCTTATGTTCAGATCATAGTACCTACCAATTTTGATTGCTAAGCTTTGGGGTTTCTGTTTGGACAGTCTGAGGTGTATAGTCAGTGATTACCTGTGGAAAGTTTAATTTTTAAGAGAATGGCAATACATAGGAATTCTGGCATAAGCAAGTTTAGAATCCATTCTCTAGAGGAGCACCACCTGCCTTCACGATGAAAACATCTTTCTCTGGGATGCTCTGCCTTGCTTACTGCATGCCTAACACATTTGCAAACAATAAAAAGCGTGGCTTGGATTTACCCTGTGCCCTAAATGAGGTAGGGCCTGGAAAAAACTGTGTAATTGTATGACTAACATTGTGTCAGACCCATAGGAACAAGAAAAGACTTTAAGCAAACTGGGTGCTTCACAGGTATCCTTAGTTTCAGCAATGTGGGTTGTTGGTTTTGGGTTTTGGCTTTTTTTTTGAGAGGTGGGGTGCAGGGAGAATAAATTCTTACGTTTTCAAAAAACTAAGTTATGTGATAAGTTATATAGTATGACGGCTATACTGTGAAGGACAGGACACTTAATATAGCTGTTTGAGAGCACTTTGTAGTAGACTTGTCACCCCTGCTGTGAATATTTGGATGCTGATAGGTTTAAATTACCTGTAAATTTCTAAAGTTAGGGTGCAGCACCAGTCATGGAAAATCTAGGGATGCCTGGCCCAGGCAGTCTGGCTTGCACAAAGGTAAGATGTTCTGCATGGCTGCTGAACACCGAGGGTTGTACCTCCTCCCTGAAGGCTGTACCTCCTCCCAGGCACACCTGGCCTGCGGTGGCCCTGGGGCTGCAGTGTGGTTTGGTCTTAGAACAGACTTAGCAAGAACCTGGCTGCCCACAGTAATGTGTAGAGAGCTGGAGGTAGGCAAGTCCGTAGTTCTGCGTTCATCTGGTTGCAGGCAGACTTACTGGGATGTTCCCTAGGGTTAAAAACTTCGGAGGAAGTACCCACGTTGCAGCTGTTTCTGCCCACTCTGAGACCTAATATTAGAAGAGCTGGCAAATGCTGTGTGAACCCTGCCATTGAGCTTCAAGGTATTACCCTTTCTGTCCTTGACAAGAGACTCTCTCCATTGTTCTGCCATTACAACTTGGGCTTAACCTCCAGTTTCTGACCTTAAAAGCAGACATTAAAGGCAGTGCCAAGTTTATGTGCTGATGTTCTAACAGAGGCAGATATCAAAAGTGATGTTGAGACAGGGGTGAACCATTTCCTCTGAAGCACTGTTGGATACATGACTGCATTTCTATAAGTAATATCTTTTGACTATGATATATTTTAAGAAAGATAGTATTTGTCTGCAAAAGAGAATTTCTAAACTTGAGGAATTTCTCTAGAAAATGGTACTTATATAGCTATTTTTCTTAGTGGATCGATCCTCGAAGAAGTGTTAACAGAAATCTGAAGGGGAAGTTGACTTTGAAAACTTACCCCAGTATAATAGTTTTTCTGGAAGGGAGGCAAGGATGGGCTTTATGGGGCACTAATATCTGTATATAAGTTCATTTTCACAAAATCCAAAAAAGCTGAAGTAGCAAAATGTACTATAAAATTGTAGGGGGAGAGAGGGGAGCGGTAAAAAAAGGGGGGATGTACAGGATTTTTTTTTTTCCTCTTTACTTTGCTGCAGTGTTTGTATTGAGTTTGGCAGCAAGTTTATCGCCAGTGCAGTTCTGCTAACCAAGCTAAATGTGCAGCACCAAATCTTTCGAAGGCAGAAAATCGAACTGTTCCCGCTGCTAAGTGTGCATCTCCTCTATGGCACGCAGTTAATTTGACATTGGTGTGTTCTAAGCTCATTGGGAGATGCCTGAAATCAGTAAAACTGCAAGCTTGTTCAATCAATCATCCGCTTGCCTGCCTTTTGCTGTGTGGCTGTCTTGACTTTTCACCCAGGCATGGTGCTGGTGCTGCTTTTGTCTTTTATCTTTTTTTTTTTTTTTTTTTTTTTT
>Ga0181612_164184_pt1 | contig 11626 bp, 8 predicted proteins | sample HoacroProtozoa21_FD_119630 | JGI IMG/M metagenome (GOLD analysis project Ga0181612, IMG submission 119630) | Hoatzin crop microbial communities from Cojedes, Venezuel. Combined Assembly of Gp0051906, Gp0051904, Gp0051908 | reverse complement strand
AGGGCTCCAGAGCTGAACGTAGTACTCCAGGTGAGGTCTCACCAGAGCAGAGTAGAGGGGCAGAATCGCCTCTCTCGACCTGCTGGCCACGCTTCTCTTGATGCAGCCCAGGACACGGTTGGCCCTCTGGGCTGCCAGCGCACATTGCCGGCTCATGTCCAGCCTTTCGTCTATCAGTACCCCCAAGTCCCTGTCAGCAGGGCTGCTCTCGATCCTTTCATCCCCCAGCCTGTACTGATATTAATGACGATGTTTAACAGTACAGGCCCACATATCAATCCCAGTGGTTCTGCACTAGTGACTGGTCTCCAGATGGACTAGCCCATACTTCTTCAAATTACTTTGAGAATGTTACCAGAGGCAGCGTTGAAAGACTTACGAAAGAAAGATCAACAACAACCACTGCTTTTCCCTAATCCATAGAGCTAATCATCTCAGGATATCAGGATCTTCAAACATGATTTCCCCTTCATAAACCTATGCTGACTAGTCCCAAACACTTTGATATACTTGATGTGTCTGGAAATGGCTTCCAGGAGGATTTGCTCCTCTAGCTTTCCAGGTGAGGTTGAGTGGCCTGTAGTCCCCTGGATGGTCCTTCTTGGGGACAGAGGTAACATTTGCTCTCTTCCAGTCATCAGGAACCTCTTCCAACCACCACAACTTTTTAAAGGCGATCAAGAGTGGCTTTGTAATGATATCCACCAGCTCCCTCAGCACTTGGGGTGCATTCCATCAGGTTCCATGGACTTTGAGTGTTTTTCAGATGTTCCCTAACCTTGTCCTCCTCCATAGAGGGCAATTATTCCTTGCTCCAGACTTGTTCTCTGATCTCAGGGACCTGTGAATCCTGAAATCTGCTCTTAACAGTAAAGACTGAGAAGTTGGCATTGAGTTCCTCAGCCTTTTCTATGTCTTTATCACCAAATCGTCCACCCCATTCAACAGCAAGACCGTATTTTCCCTAGTCTTCTTTCTAGTGCTGATACACCCACAGCAGTCTTTCTTGCTGCCCTTTAAGTCTCTCACTAGATTCAGCCCCAGATGGGCCTTGGCTTTCCTAACCCCATCCCTACATGCTTGAAGAGTATCTCTGTGTTCTTCTCAGGCCACCTGTCCCTGATTCCACTCCTCTTATTTGATGGGATTTCTTAGGTAAATGAAAATACATGATACTACTGGAAACCTAAGAATTAAGATCAGAGAAGAGAAATGGAAAACACGAGGTGAGGGTTCAGTATGAAAATCTGGACCCACAATTCTCAGATTCAAGATAACAGCTTCTGCAAAGTTGTTGTGAAAACAATGTTATAAGAAATTCATAGTTTCATATGCTGCTTTGCTTTTAAGAAAAAGGATGTTTTGATATTAGTTTTGGGTAGACCAAGATTTTACTTTCAAATTTTATTTGTAAAGCAAAAAAATGCGATCACAGATCGGAAAAAGAAGGTATGTTAACAAGCAACAGGGAGTTGATTTATACACAGCTGAAGACCTAAAAATGCCATGAATTTCCTGGCAAAGTATGTTAACAAGCAACAGGGAGCTGATACAGCTGAGGAAAAAAAATTCCATTAATTTGTTGGCAAACCCATAGAAACTACACGTGTTACTGCAGGACACTAAATGCATAGTCCTGTGAGATGCTGAGTCTCACCCCAGCAATTAAATTCTTTGCAAACTCAAGTCCTGTTCTGGGTTCAAGATTGATCAGTTTAAGAGCCCTATTTTTATTATCTTTAGCACATTGTTTACATTTCTCAGAATGAGTCTATTTCCTTTTAATTACAGTTTGGCAAATCATTGCTTCCAACTGTTTGTTCAAAGATGCTTTGAAAAATAAGCCTTTAAGGTGCAGAAGAAAATTATTACAACTGCACACAGTTGCAGTCAAAATCCAAACAAGAGAATGAATTTCCCACTGAGTGACTTATCACACTTCTTTCTAGAATCTGGATGGATCTTCAAGGTGTAACACTTTCACAAATATTCTTTCAGATGGGCCAAATACCCCATGGCATGAATTACAGACAAAAAGTAAAAGACACTGGGCAAGTATATGTTTGTGTAAGAACATTCGGACAGACCAAAGGTTCATCCAAATTGGTATTCAATCACTAATAATGAACAGGAATAAGTTTTGAGGATACATATACATCCTCACAATAACATGAGGATACATATTATTGATATACAATATCAATAAAAGTATTATGAAAGGAGTTGAAGAAAAGTTTCTGTACACGCAGAATCATTCCATGAAATATCTCTAGTGTAGTCCCCATGGAAATTTACACTTCTTTGGCAGCTTTACCAATCAACTAGAAGAAAACATGGTAATATGCCTGGTAACATCTGCAGAAGATGCCAAACTGAGAATAATGACATGAAGCAATCACTGGTACATATATTTTCACAGAACCATAGAATGGTAGGGATTGGAAGGGACCTCTGTGGGTCATCTAGTCCAACCCCCCTGCCGAAGCAGGGTCACCTACAGCAGACTGCACAGGACCTTGTCCAGGCGGGGCTTGAATATCTCCAGAGCAGGGTAGCCAGCCTTCGCTGAGAGCCCTGGTGGAGAACAGTGGCTTCTGAAAGCAGCCCTCATTTACTTCCCGCAGGATATCTGCTCAGGTCATCAGTGACTGGTGGCAGAGCATTTATAGACAATTACATTAAAATACTCATCTCTTACATTTTGCTGAATAGCAACAAATCTCACGTTTGACTTGGGTGTGCGAACCAGAAGAATTACTGTGTTCCTTTGCAAATACATTAAATTAAGATCTGCTGTTAATGCAGGTCAGAACTTCTCAGATCTCTGTGCTCTGTCCCATGAAACTGAACGTGCAGGACTAACATATGAATCAATATTTTAGGGTGTTTGAACAAAACTGGATATCCGGATGGGAGATTTTATTGACTGAGGAGCATTTATAGACCCATATACGAGGGACAACAGCAGGTTCAACAAAGGCTGAATTGACCTCCTGCCATAGCTTTGCCCAAAGAATCTCCTAAGAAATCTAAACTACAGTGTGTACGTGACTGGTTCTGTTATACTTGTGTACCCTAAAAATCTATATTTAATGAATTCCCTCTAAAACCCCCAGATACATGTGGCTATGCATACACATGTATGTGTATGTATGTGTGTATATATACATACAAACCCCTCCCAGAAAAATAGAAATATTTTTGTTTGTGTAATATTAGTTGCTGGTTTATCAGAATAATATTTTCAATATAAGGCTTGTTAGATATCTGCCCTAAACTCATTTTCTTTTTTTTAACCTTCATGAAATAAAAATGAATAAAAGGGAGGCTTCTATCAAAGTTACTTTTATAGGTTTCAGGACCGAAAACGCAGCTTTTCGGAAGTGGGCAATGAGTAAGAATGGAGCACAAGTGGCCTTGAGACCATTAGAAAAAATGTTCTACTTGCAGAAGATTAATAATGCTAAGAGATATGCCAAATACAAAGGAGTAAAAGACTAAAGTGTGTTTATATAAGAAAAGAAATCACAGGGTTAATGAGAAGTACTTCCACAGTTGCTAAGGGAAACAGAGGAAAGAACTGATGGTTGCAGGCTTAGCTGAGCTACCAAGAGTATATTCTGTCCCTCCTTGAGTTATATCTTACGTTCTCAGGCACATAACTCAAGAATGGTTTGTAGTACGTTGCAGGGGAGGACAACGTGTGCTTACTGGCCTGTGAGGAAAGTTTCTGAATTTGTGTTTTAACTATTTTTGGAGGTGCTAGAATAAGGTTTTATATTCATAGAAGTAGCCAGTGATTTTAAGGTTTTGATAAACAACGCTCCTACGTCGTTATCCAAATCAGAATATCTTTTTAGCTCTTTGGGAAGTGTACAAAAAAATAAACAAAAAGAACAAATTAGAGTGGAGAGATCTGGTGAATTGTAGTATACACCATTCCCTTTGGAAAGGGTAGTGGGAGAAAGAAGTATGCAGTGTGGGTATGTGGTAACAATTTTCTCTTCTTTAAGACCATGGATGTGGTTATTTTTAGCTTGTTTGATAGCCTTTGAAAAAGTTTTATGAGGCTTTTCATCTATTCTATACTTCTTGATTAATATCAGATAAGGACTGTAGATGCAGTCTACTAATTTCATTCCGTCATATGTTTTGAACATGTCAGTAGTCCTTTCGAGCTGAACGACTTGTATTTGGATAGGGAACTTTTTAGCAAAGGTCTGAAAGTCTCTCAGTGCGCTCTGACAGGCTAGAGTATAATTTGCAGGGGGAAAAAGAGGGACTGGTGTCATAAAGTGCACGAGCCACCATTTTTCACTCCTGATGTCTGCAATTAAATTAAGAATGTATTTGGCTTCATTGCTGATTGCAAAGCCATTGTTTATAATTAATTTGAGCATCATTCTGACAATCTGGCATGCAAACATAGCTTATTGCTTATAAGCCTAAATTTTTGCAGTCTGGGCAAACTTGGCCATATGGAAAAAGATTGCACACAGGAGGCCAAAAAGCCACCCAGAATTCTGCCTGAAGTTTCAAAGTTTTTTTCTTGCTTGCTTTAAAACTCGGCTTCTGATTTTTGTCCTGTGAAGAAAATTCCGATTGTTACTTGATAGATGATGGCTGAGATTATCCTGGTCTGGTTTTCAGTTCAGGTGGTCTTGTGATATGTTAATGTGGGCTGATTAGATTATAATTATTTTCTTTGACATTCTAAACTAAATTTATAGGGCTGTTGTGTTAGATACTTTGGTTTAACTAGAAAATACCCGTGCTTCTGTGAAGTCTGTATTAAATAAATTTATTATATCAGGGTGGTTGTAGCCATGTATTTTCAAATAATTGAAAGGTGGAAAGTTTAATTAAAGGAAAAGTAGACAACATTCCCTTGTGCTCTAGTACTACGCAACGGTGTATAACTATATAAGCACTTCTTATCCAGATTTTTGCCTGAAAACAGATTTATGGCTTCATAATCTAATAAAGGAGTGTAAACCAAGAAAGACTGATTTCAGTTACATGGAAGTCATCACATAGTGAAGTATTTTTGCGTGTTATGTGATTCACTTTTGCCAAACACAGTGTGTTGTCCTTTGCATTGCAGGTAACAGAAAACAGCCTGCAAGCCTTTCACCATGCCCATGTGAACACACTATGCTACTGCCTGGGAGTTGTGTCTATCTTCAGACTTGTTTGGAGTTCTGTGATGAAGTGGGCTGGTACTACATGATAATGTCCGTGTATTAAATGGACCTTATTAGGCAGTACTGGTTTCTTGACTGTCCGTTTTACAGATGAACTTTGGTTAAAGAATTTTTAACTCCCTCTACATGTTGGGTAGCTGTCAAACCCGCTTGCTCCACCAAGCATAAACTCACAGGACTGTATTCTTACCTTAATTCAGTACTTGATGCTTTGGAGTTACTGTAGTCACCTAACATCACTACAGACCCCTAAACTCACAGGACTGTATCCTTACCTTAATTCAGTACTTGATGCTTTGGAGTTACTGTAGTCACCTAACATCACTACAGACCCCACGCAGAATGTCTTAAATGTGATGGTGTGGCACAAAGGCTGTGCCACATTGTCCAGTGTTCATTTTCAGGAAAATACTTGAGGTATGACTCTGAAATGCTGGAATGTCTCAGTCCAGGGAGCTATCGTTCACAGCTTACACGTAAAGTAAGTAAATTTTGTAGCAAAAACCTGAAAGTGAACTCCAGCTTTTAGAAGCAGTAGGTACAGTCACAGACTGTATGGTCACCCCTGAACATGTCTGTCGATCAAAAATGCCGTATCTTTCTCCTCTGCAGAAAGGCAAAAGATAGTGTCCTCTGATCTTGCTAAATCAAAGCCTCCATTTGATTGTGTTTCTCCTGCATCATAAAGCACTCTTAAAATAAGCTGTTACTTCTGTATAAAACAAACAAACAAAAAACCCCAAAAAAACTATAGGTAAGTTTGCATATGAAACGGCTTCTGTGTTCATTATCATGGAGCAGATTCTTCTGAAGGAAGTGTATGAAATTATTAGGTGGAGGGAATTTTAAGCAGCTGGCATATTTTCTCCAGGTAAGTAGAGCAAGGTAACTAACCCATTTACGGGTGGCGTCAGCCTGTGAAGTCTTGTAGACCCCTGAAATGAGACATACTCTGTAGTTACATCAGGCTCTAGAGGAGGATGAGTTTTCGAGAGGGCAAAAGAGCTTGCAGTAAGGTAGGTGATAACTTGTACTTTCATACTAATCTAGAAGCAAACAGCCATGGAACTGTTCTGAAGGCAGATAACTTTGGTTCTATTTTTAAAACACTATTTATAATTTCAACACATAAATTGTGACAAATGAGCAATACCATAAGTTGACGTAAAAATATTTTCTCAGCCTGAAAATACCCAGATGGAAGCACCTCCAGATTTGGAGGTACTAGAATTAAATTTTTCTTCAATTAGATATCAGAAATCAAATTCAATAAAACAAAATAAAAATTTTTTGTAAAGACATTAACTGCAGTGACAACTTGGGTGCAACTAGTAAATTGCTGAGTATCATGCTTACGTTAATTATGTATGATTAAGTACATATATAGATATACACACACACAACCTTCTTAGAGTGCATGACAAAAGCATCTGAGAAAAAACTGATCCCTTCCTATAAGCCGTGGTACAGCGTAGCACAACTGAATGCCTTACAGAGGGCAGACAGCTTCTTCTGAAGGATGCGTTGCTGCTTCTGCTGAAGACAAAAACCAACAGAGCTCTGGTGAACTTTAACAGGGCTCGTCTTTAATGCTGGCATTTTAACATAACTGAGTCACACAAAGTGTATTTCTTTAGGACAGAAAGAATGAAGAAAAACATATAACACATGTAAATAATTATATGTATATATACACACCATTCATATTCAATGTATGTAGAAACACACTTAAAGGTCCCTATAACTTTTTGTTCCTTAAGAGCCATTATTTGTGGAAGAAAGCAGCAGCGGTTCTTGGAATTGGGACAGATCAATGTAAGTACAGCAGATTGTCATAAAAGGTAAGACATGCCATGCTTGTCAAGAATGTTTTGTGGCACTTAACTTCCTCTGGTGTAGTGTGCCTTTGGTTCTGCTTCCTAGCAGGAATCTTATTTTGTAAAATGAATTCTGACTATCTTGAACAAATTTCACTGTTCAGAAAAACAGGCTTTAGTTTTAGAAGCTGCTTTTTGTAGGTCTTTATTCAGGTTTTACCCTGTTCAGTTTAAGGAAATAGTGGCTGTTATGCCTGAGGAAAAAATGAAGTAAAAAGTATTGGGCTCTCCCAGATACATTCCACAATCTCATTGCTTATTTATTTCTAGGAGATGATGTTCTTCAGTGCAAGTCAAGGTGGAAGACGGTGTTTTGGGCAGAGAATGGGACTGGGTGTTCTTGTCACATTTTTCTGGGCAAAGAGCAATGTGTTCCTCAGCTATTTCAGGAAAGATGAGGAGATGTGAGGTCGGAGAGATTTCTCCTTTCTTAACTCACCCTTTCCAGGAGTGTGATCATTTTCCAGGTGCTTCTACCTGTAACACGTTAGTCTCACTGGGACAATATCAGCCCAAGAGCTTGAGGTGGGGTCGGAGGCTTTTGCTTATATCAGAGTGCCTGCTTGGTGCATAGATGGGAGTGCAAGAGACCTGCCTTTGCTTTCCAAATGAAAGGATGTGCCCAAACTGATCTGGGTGTACTGGAAACGATGGTGGGGAACTGGCTTCTTAAGGTAGGGTGGTCTTGGGTGGACTTTATCTTCTTCTGAGCTTCTGTCCAGACATTCACTACCGTTTTCAATCTGTCTGGATTACTTTCACTTTAGACCTTTATTGTTTTGTCTTGAAGTTATTTTTGATTCTCACTGGAATGTGACCTTCTGTCCTCTGCATCAGGCTAGTGAACAGACACAGTAGGGTTTCAAGGAGATGTTTACAGACGTATTTCTTTTCTATTAATTGCTCTTGGGACATATGCAAGGCTTTAGGGCACATCTCTAGTTCTGCTTCAGGCTTTTTCTTGTTAAAAGAGTATTTAAGTTGTAGTTCACTGGGAAGAAAAAAAAAAAACAAAAACCAACAACATAACCAAAACAAAACGACCCACACCACTTGTTACTGAATTCTTTATTATTTCCTAGCATTGTGGAGGAATACAGAGAAATTGTCCAAGCCGCCAGGGAACAGGTTAGGAAAGCTAGAGCCTTGATAGAATTAAATCTGGCCAGGGATGTCAAGGCAACCAGAAAAGTTTCTATAGGTACATCAGTGTCCATGAAAGCACGAGGTGAAGGGGAGTAAGTACCACTAAGATGTCTGGAAAAAATGCAGTATTCCCTGCAGTGCTTTGTTTTCATATTGCTGTCTGTCATTGTTCTTTTTGAAAGGTTTCAAATATATGATGCCTCCACTCCCTGTTGCCCCAGTGCCTGAATCTGTTGACTGAGTCTCTGAATCCATACTCCAAAACATAACAGGCAATTCAAAAACTTAGCACATTCTCATGTCTGTTGCTTTTCTTCACTGATACTCAAAACTGAGATGGACTGCTCGGTCTCCAGGGGCTGCAGGGGCATCTCTCTCTCCCGGCCGGGGTCCTGGAGCATCTCCTGCTCTCCTCTCCCAGGGGCTCGAAGGGCCGTTCTTCACAGTTTCCCTCAGCCCCAGCTAAGCAGCAGGATCTTGAACAACGTGTGACTGTTTCGTAAGCCAGAAGTGCTTGTCCAGAGTAGAATCAGAAAGTGGTGGATTGTCAGAACAGCTGGCGATCTATGAAAAGCTGCTGAGGTTGCCAAGAAGCAGAAACAACTAGGGAAAAGGTAATTCCAGCAATCGCGACCACCAACCACAATTACACCCCAGACTCAAAAGACAGAGAAACTGAGCAGAAGTACCAATTTACATACTAGACCAGAAGGTTTTAACCAATCATTAAATAGAATGATGACTCATATGTATTAGGAAGGATGAGTATGGTAGCGTTAACTGTATAAATGACTATCGATTCGTGAACGAGGGGTGCTGTCTTGGCACAGACGCCCATATTTTTGCACATATGCAATATAATACCTCTCCTCTCTGTGTATATTGGCATATGGCACACCGGGTAAATGAACCCCAGGTTTTGGGACAACAGTTGTAGGCGACCCAGATGGGACTGCGCTGACAGCCTTGCTCAGATACAGTTGTACCCGATGGGGAGAAGCAGCCCGACTGGACTCCAGGGCGCACCGACCTGCTGACTGGGGACTCCATCAGCTCCTCTCCTGCGGTTGGGTGGTGAGCGACACAATGGTGCAACACTACTGGGAAAGAGGTGTTTTCTGATAAATGAGTAAAGGAAAAAGGAAAAGTCTTTGGGAAGTGGCAGGCATTTGGGGACGTTTTTGTCCCATTTGGGCTCTGCATAAAGCATATTGGGAGAGATATGCAGCAGTAGCATCTTGTATTGTTTCTTACACGTCATTTTAACAGTGGGAGACGTCCCTCATTTTGTGTTTGAATTTGTGTGTAAGAAATGTTGGATGCGGTACTGATATGGACAGTGCTACTTCTCAGGAGACTCCCCTTTGCTCTCACTTAGGATGGATCTGGAAAAATTTGAATAAGTTCGGAGGGGACCCCATGACTAAGGATAAATTGAAATGACATTGTAATCAGTGGTGGCCACAATACAAATCGGATGATAGGGAAAAATTACCTGAAAATGGATCTATTATATATAATACAATATATTGCAATTGATGCTACTTTGTAAAAGAACTGACAAATGGGTGAGATACCTTATGTGGATTTATTTTTCTTGCTTTACATAATGATTGAGATGACAGAATGAAATGTGGGAGAATGGACTCTAAATATCAAGATGGTATTTATTTAGTTAAAAAAGAAGATAACAAAGGTTGTTGTGCTAGTTGTAGAATTCAGAAAAAGGGTGTGGAGGAAACTGATGAAGACGTTCGATTGTTAGCTGCTCCCCCTTGTGAAAAGAATGAAAGTTCTAGTGAAGATTAAATCAGCACTCCTGTAGCTGGAAGAACTAGGGGCCAAAAACCTAGTATACAGGCCCCTCTCAGACAAGGTGTTGGTGCAGGAGGTGATCCTGTATACGTGCACGTACCTTTTACTACTTTGGATTTGTCAAATTGGAAATAAACTGTGGGATTGTATCGAGAAAATCCAGAAGGAATGTACAGTACAATTAAAACTGTAATGATAACCCATAATCCTAATCAGGGGGATACACCAGCTCTTTTAGAATATTTGTTTACTATGGAGGAGAGAACAGTTGTAGAAAAAACACTAAAGATGGAGTAACCCAGGAACATGAGGGACTGCCTGTCTCCCAAGGTGGGGATCCTGGGTGGGACCCAAATACTGGGGGAAGATCACAGAAAATAAAAGAATACCAAACATTTATTCTATGTGTTATCCCACATAGAATCCAGAAACCACCAAATTGGGCAAAATTGTATGAAATACAACAGGGAGATAAAGAACCCCATCTGGTTCTTTTAATGAAAGATTAGGCAAAGAAATGCTGAAGAAAGCCATACTAATAAGCCTTTAGGAGCAAATCAGGGTGCCTATTGTAGACAGTACAGGCAAAATTGAACTTTTCTAATCCAAGAGTGAAAGCAAAATATTGGAGGCTTAGGGTGGATGAGGGGGTGATTTTTTTCTCTCTTTTTATTGTCAGCTGGGCAAAATTCCTCAAGGTGACAGGAGCAGTACCAGGTGCAGAAAGGGAAACAGGAACAAGTAAAGTTTATTATTGTTATGCTAAATTTAGTAGTCCAGAGTAGAACCATAAACAGGTTATCCATAGCTTTAATTTCTTTATTGGTTTTCCAATTAGCTTCCAGAATAACTCACACAAGTGCTTTGCTGCCTTCCTTCAAGTGCATTCTCTGTCCATTCCCACTCTCTCTTCAAAATATCTTCTGCAATACCTACAAAAGTTAGCTGTCTTTTACACAACACAAATAACATTATCTGCCAGGAAAACTTTCTTTCTTTTCTTTCTCTTGCAGTATATATCCAAATATTTCTCGCCAAGTTCACATTTCAGTGCTGCAGGTTCATCTGAGGAGAAGGTAGCAGCAGCCCTGGGGGGGCAGTTTGTGTGTTTCCAGTATTGCACCACTGAAGACTCGTAAAGTATTGTCATTTCCTACGACATTTGGCAGAAAGGTGTTGGAGTACAGCTTGCTCTGTTGTAGAATGATATGACTGTTGGATTGCTTCATGAAGTCGCCTTGTAAATATTAAAGTTACTAGGGCTGCTGTTGTTTCTTTTTGGACTGTTACGTGCCATGCACTTCAGTAGTGGTACATGCATGATATGCAACATGCAGACACAGTTAGTTAAAATTACAAAGTTTTGTTTTCCCTTAGTCCAGGAATAGGTTTGGCATGAAAAGCCAATGAGCAGACAGAGTTGACATCCACTTTCTGACCTTTGATGCAGTTCTGTACAGAAAGGGGCGCAAAAACCAGCACACCTCTTTGGAGAAGCTGTAGGCTGTTACACAGGTTACAACAAAGAAGAAGTTGCACAATACTTGCTCATTGGTCAACTTTTATTTATGTAACTGGTGTATT
>Ga0181612_157032_pt1 | contig 11626 bp, 5 predicted proteins | sample HoacroProtozoa21_FD_119630 | JGI IMG/M metagenome (GOLD analysis project Ga0181612, IMG submission 119630) | Hoatzin crop microbial communities from Cojedes, Venezuel. Combined Assembly of Gp0051906, Gp0051904, Gp0051908 | reverse complement strand
GTGGTTAGAAGTGGTTTCAGTAGGAAAGGTGCGGGTTGGGGGTGGTTTGTTTGTTGAACCTCGACGCTGTGAATCGGGACAACAGTTTCGGGGACACGCACCCTCCGTCTTCGCCGGGTAGAGGAACGGAGCTGGCGGAAGTTTTTGGGGCAAAAAAGTTAATGACTGCTATGGCACATCAGTTTCATTTACAGGAGGGAAACACGATTCCCAGTGCCTTGAATGTTTGCTTCATTTTGGAATGAATCTGAGGAAATTCAGTATATATATATATAAATCATTCTTCCTATTAATTTCTTAACTATTTCTGTGTAAGTAGCATCTGTTGAGATAGTTTAAAATGATTCGCTATTTGCTAGGTATTTAGTGTGAATTTGTATATTTCCGTGAAAATGTATATTTCTTCCTGCAACGACAAATAAATAAATAGAAAACATTGACTTTCACGGCTGCCGTTTTGACCTGCAAGTTCTATTTCTGTGTTTTGACAAACTTTCTCATCCTGAGGTATGCAAGCCTGCATGCATGGTGCTGGCAGGATTCAGATGAGAAACGTATCTGAGATATCCGCTCATGCCCTTTTCTTCTTTTTCCTGCCATAAATAAAGATTTCCGTTGCATCACTTACTTCTCTCTTGAAATCAATCTTCAGATGCCCCTTTGTTCTTGTTTCATATCTGGTTACCCAGCCTTTGCTACAAAGTATTTTCTTGTTTCATGTTTTCATACATCTGTTTCGTGTTTCGCATCCTGACTCTCATTTTGATAACTTTTCTGTTGCAGTCAGCCAGTACCTCCAATTCCTCACTACTCCTCACTGCATCAGTTTGCTTAATAACTTTGGTTTTGTTTTGGCCACAACCATGCAGCCCTTCATATTTACTCCTTCAAGCCGTCAAAATTTTTTTGATGATATCTGAGCTGTCAAGAACACTTCATTTTTTTAGCACTTTTAGGGAAAAAGAAGTCTTTTCTTACTTTCCAGTGTATGTGAAACTGAATAGACTGTTATCCAAAACATTTGTCCAGTATTGCAGGTTTTGTCCTTAATAGGCGTTCTTACAGCATGCGAATTTTTTAGCTGTTCTATTAAATTAAGATAGATCTTTTTTTTGGAGAGTCTAAAAATACATATGTTTTATGTAGTAAAATTGTTAATTCTGTCCTATATCATACATAATAACTTGTAAAAGAATCATTCTTATGAGTTATTTGTATCACAATATCTAGAACAGTATCTGTCTTTAGTACATTTACTTTAGGCTTTATTAAATGAGACCGCAGTGGATAAATCAGATTAGAAAATTGTTTTCCCAGTGTCAAGTTGAGATGAGAATATTTAGTTAGAACTATATTTGAATGAAACTAAGTGTTACTGAAACACCCCTGAAATGCGATCTAGGAGGTATGCTCACGTTATATTTTAAATCTCAGGTTGGACCTAAAGGACAGGAGACATGATTTGTCTCTCACTCAGCAATTATCAACTAATTGCAGTGGAAGTAATGTCTAGCATATGCCAATGTTAATTAAGCAGTAGCTAAGAATCAGAGTACAGGAAGATTTACTCACTTCACTAAGGCTGTTTTACATAAAGTGTAGTGGCTTGAAGATGTCCAGGTGGCGGCTTAGTGATTTATGTTACTAGACTATGGATGAAACTGTTACAGTAGCCTGATTGTAAGGCAGAACCTTCATAACACAGAATATATGGTTTGTGTTAGTTTTTTTTCATTAAGCCTGTAGTTGTCTCTTTAAACTGTAGCATGTCTTTTGGGTTTGTCTGCTCCGCCATTGTGATACAGAGCACCCTTGCTGTAACAGGAGTAAGTCCCTGCAGTGAGCGTCTAGAGGTTTCAGTGTATGTGCTGTATACATTTCCTTACGACATCTTATTGTCCTGAATAATATTCAGGCATATGAAAGGTGAAGTGACCTGTTTTGTTTTGGTTTTTTTTAAATAAATTATTTGATGGAACAGCTTGTAGTTTACAGAAGTATCTCTATTTGTGCTTGTATCAATATTTACATTCATATATATATATTACTAGAAATGCTGGTAATGTAAAAGGGGAAACCAGAAAATCTGTCACACAAAAAATCTAAAGTTGCAGCAATTCCGATACCAATTCCTGACTAGCCTATCCCTGCTCACTTTTTATCATTCTGAAATATTACTAAGGCCAGATGGATGGATGGATGGATGGATGGATGGATGGATGGATGGATGGATGGATGGATGGAAAAATGTTGGTTTAGGTGAATGCATGTCTTGCTAAGTTCAGCAACTGACCTTATAAACCTTCTTCTTTAAGCTGTCAGGAAAGATTTTACTTTAGCATCTTTTGAGCTGTGGACAATGAATTTAAATCAAGGAAAGCTAGTGACAGCTTATTCTAAACTTTTGCGTAAATAATTTTTTGTCTTGAAACAAAAATTTTACAGAACAAGTAGCCCCATTCTCTCACGAAACATTGGAGAATGGTGCTGTAAAGTATTCAAAAATTTGAATTCAGCAGTCGCTACACTTTCAATCATACTGTTTTGCTCTGCGAGTTGGAAGTGCTTTCTAGGTTGGTTAAAGGCTCTACTCTACTACAGTGTTTAGTCTCGGTAAGATCTTCATCATGCTGAAAACCCACATGTGTCTTAGTACTCTAGTCAAAGATCTGGGTGAAAATCTGGTTTTGCTGGAATCAGTGAAAATTGTTGGTAGTTGAGAACTGAACACAGTGGGGCAAGAAGTTTACCCTTGAGAACTCTGTTGACACCTTGAATAGCCTTTCTTCTTGCTTTCCCTTGTTTCCCAGATGTATTGGAATTTATACCCCAAACCTAATATCAAAAAGATATTTAGGGACTCTTAGTCCTGCCAAAAGGACTGAAACATTGAAACATATTTATTTTTTTAGTCATGCTAAATGCCAGTGGTCTCCAAACTTTTTAAATTGTGCAACTATATCAGTAAAAAATTTTTGAGCACCCCACCCCAATATATATGTATATATATCTATTTATAAATTATATACATGCACTACTGAAGTTCTGATATTTTCTTCCTTGTGTGTGCACCTCACTTTGGAGATCACTGCTATAAGCTAGAGGATTTCCATGGACAGAACAAGCAACTAGGCAGTTTCATGTTTTGAATGACAGTTTGCTAAAGTCTACAGGGAGCTTTTTATTTGGATCAGGCTTGTGGTCAAAACTTAGAACTACAGACTGTGATTTATGCAAAATGGAGGCTATATTACATTTTTCAATTTTTTATATTGCTTCTAAAGTGCTTTCCCCTTTGTCATAGGATTTGTGATGTCAGAATGACGGGAATGCATTTGATAGCAGACAGATTGACATGTTATTTCTTTGTTTGGAAATGGAAATATGCTGTATAGTAAGGAATTTCTATATTACAGTAAAGATATACAGTGTTTACAGGTCCATGAGAAGAAGATGCAAATCTCATTCATTTTCTACAAAGTACAATTCTAGCCCCAAATGCAGAGAATGTTCACTTTTCTGATTTAAGGCTAGATCTGTATCATTTTCAAGAAAAATCAGCAGACTACTGAGCTGATTCTGCACAAGTCTACTCTGGGACAAAAAGCTTACAACTGCTACTCTTAATATTTATAATTGTTTTTAGAATATTTTATTTTTAAATCCTGAGAGCTGTCAGTGCTTACCATGAAGAATTACAATGTTCTAATTTCAAATCATGTGGATAACATTAATACAGCACCCCTCTGAGAGTAATGTGTACAAACAGCTGGAAAATATTTTTTGATGTATGTAAAATTACTTTTATATACTTTTATACTTTATTTGATTTCTAGTGGGATCAGGCATCTTTTTCCCCCATAAATGCTTACGACAGTCAGCACAGTAAGTCTGTACTGTGAAAAATCAATGGTGATTACTGGTGGATGTACTGTGGTGCTGGAGTGGGACCTCAGAAGCATACAGAGAAGGCAGGAAAATTCCTTTGGACTCGCTAAGTCAGACTTTGCATGGGTCTCTGCAGGATGCTCCATTGGGTCTCTCTTCATTACTGCTTTCTAATTAGGTAGCAATTCACTTCGGAAGCTAGGCAGTTGCTAAAGATGACAGGCTGAAGAGCTCAGAAGAACTTCTGTCCTTATAGCTTTCTTTAATTGAACCATTAGAGGCTACTGAGAATCTGATATTTCCCAGGTTTCAATGGCTATAGTGAATAGTGAATTTTAGTAGGGCCTGTTGCGATAGGACAAAAGGTGGTGGTTTTAAAATAACAGAGGGACATTTGGACTAGATAGAAGGAAGAAATATTTTATGATAAGGGCAGTGAAAGACTGGAACAGGTTGCGTAGAGAGATGGTAGATGCTCCATCCCTGGAAATGTTCAAGGTCAGGTGGGACGGGGCTCTGAGCAACCTGATCTAGTTGAAGATGTCCCTGCTCATGGCAACGAGGTTGGACTAGATGACCTTTAAAGGTCCCTTCCAGCTGAAACTATGATTTTCACAAAATGACTACAAGGCACGATCAATAGCCTTGTTTTTCAGGTATTGAGTACCCATGAGCTCACAATGGCAAATGATAATAGGCTCATATGAAAAGCCAGGATATTCCTACCATTTCAAGTTTATATTAACTTTTTGTCTTGTAATTAACTTGTGTTAATTTTGAAATACATTCTGTAAATGTATTTGGTTTTAATTTTTCCCTCTTTTTCCATACTATTATGCTTGTGCTGTGAACAATAGTCTGTAAAACAGTATTCTGTAACCTGGAACAAGAATCTGTATAATGAGATAGTGACACAATGAAAGAATGTTTTTTCTGTTTGCTATTATACACAGACAAAGCAGCTTTCAGTAGTTGCATATATAATTCTCAGAATTTAGTAAACACTAGCACAGTAAAGTAGGTAGAAGCTAGGTAAGTCAGGAAGAAGGAGGTTTAAACCACAGAAGACAGTGACAGGCACTGACACAGTTACTTCTCTTTACTCCTTTTTGCCTTAAGATAGCATAGCATTGATACTATAAAATAGGAAATTAATGATTTTATGCTAATGTTCCCTTAAGTTCCATTTTATTAAATATTTCCTCCTTCTCTATTACTTCATTTCAAATCTCATTTCATTTTGATGAAAGAGCACAAAATAAGAGTTGCATTTCCAATGGTTTCGTGCATAACACCTGCCAGTTCCTTCATTACTTTCCTGTTTTTATGATGCACACCAAAAATCAGAAATTTACAAAAAATGTGATCGCCATGTTCCTCTCTTTGTACTGACTTTTTCTTTATATTGCAACAGCTTAGTTGGCTTCTACCTTTAAAGCAGAGCACACTTCCTGCCGGATTGGCAAATGTGTTATTTGACTATTTTTCAGGCTCAGCTATTTGCTGCATGCCCAATAGGTACATTCGGATACTTAGTTTAGGATGAAGCCACTAAGCAAACAGCACTGAAGGGCTTATTTTCCAGGGATCAGGAATGGCCTCCATTTACTATAGTTTTCGATAAAAACTGCCTCTACTACATTGCTTGCAGTTGGGAAAAGAAATGAAACAACACAGTGAAATGTGAGAGCTGCCAAGATACACAATCTATTGTTACTGAAGTAATGGAAACTTGTACGTAGAAGATCATTGAGAATGGAAGATCCCAGTATGGAGAATGAATGTGGAGAGAGAGACTGCTAACATTATTAGAGAAGTAAGTTGTAGGGGAAATCACACAACTAGGAGCCTAACTTAGCATGCATAACAGGAGACCAAATGATTTTGATTTTGATAGAGTCTCTAATCCTCAGAAAGACTCTTGAATTTTATTTTATTCATCAAATACACACTCAGCATAAGAAAGACAATGATACCTGATATTTTAGTTTGATAAAAGTCAAGGACACTAAAGAAACACTAGTCACCCAGATTAATGCTGGAAGGAGCAAACAGGAATCACCATAATTTAAACAGAGTCTAGAGAAACAAAACTAGTCTTCAAGGAAGATTTTCCCTTTGGAAGGAAAAGCCAAAAAATTAAAGGAATTATTTAAACAACTGAAAACATCAGAGAAAGGAGGTGTGAAATTTCCTTAATTAAAGTTTGAATGATAAGATGGAAGAGGGTACTGGGAATAATGAAGAACACACACGAACGTACACACAAAGAAACAGCAAAGAATAATACATGTGTTGGAAATAGAAAGCATAAAGGTTAAATGAAGCTTGCCAAAACTCAGACTGAGTTGGATCCTACACAAAATTTAAACACACTGAGGAAAGAAAAGAGACTGACTACAAGTGAGGAGAGGGACCAAGTTGCAAATACTGTAGCTGTCATCAAAAAATCTTTGTCTTACTAACACTGGAGAAGCACTTCTAGGGTTCTCCTAGACTGTCTTGTATCAGTGTGCTGTTGTAATAGGCTGCACATTATATTTGTTTCTATTTTAAGTTGGTATTAGGTTCCCTTAAGAATAACATTTACCTCTGTAGAAAGGGCAAATATGATTTATTTCCATAAGTAGCCAAAGATTAGGGTCTGGTTATGAAGAATGTTCTAGATGCCCAGACGGCAGGCAATAGGCGTAGCAGGGAAGTAGCAGACTGCAGCTTAAGCAGAGAAACTAGAACTACTGTTAGGAGAACAAAGGAGAGAACCTGAGCTCAGAGATAATGAGGAGGAAAACAGGATCAAAGAAGATGCAAACTCACTAAACTTCAGAAAGGCAATGAGAGACTAAAGACCCACCTGCAAGATCCTGGAGGGTCGTAAAGGTCTGCATCTAGCCATTGTTCTTTTTTATCTGACATCATACCAAGCTTTTATTACAAAGAGGTTAAATGTTCTAGTTTTTATTCTGCTAAAACCTGGGATGCTTTTTATTTTGAAGACTTTTGGTCTTCTTTGATTAAGGAAAACCATGCAGAATGTCATGCCCAGGTAACTTCCTGTAATCTGTGTCAGATCAGGCGGCTATTAACTGTGAGAGTATTTATGCAGCCCTGTGTTAGGATTCCAGGAGGAAATCCCATATTTCAACATTCCCTTCACTGAAAGATTAGGGAAAGTATATAACCTTAAATGACTATTTGCTTGCTGGAGTGCCTTTCACTATAGTTTTCTACAGTTTATAAACCAGGTATTTCTATTAACAGATACTTCAAGATGAGATATTACACTTCTCCAAAAGAATTATTAATGTTCCTTTAATTTCAGAAATGCTGATATTTACTGAGTATTGCCAGGCCGAAGTATATCATATCTAGATAGTAAAGAGACCTTCTTAGTGGCTGTCCTAGAATTTTTTTTATAAAGACATTGTTAGTTTCTTGTTAAAAAAATAATTCTTACCAGACACAGGCTGACCCTAGCTGTCAAGTAAGACCCCTCCAGTCGCTTGCTCTCCCCCTCCAGCAGAACGGTGGAGAGAAGAAGGGCAAAAGAAAGTAAACTCATGGGTTGACATAAAGACAGTTTAGAAAAAAAAGAGGAAAATAATGAAGTGATGCAAAAAATCACTCACCACCCGCAGACCAGTGCCCAGGCAGTCCCTGAGCAATAGTTACTTTGGAAAACCTTCCCCCTAGTTTTGTTGATGAGCGTAATGTTACACAGTATGGGATATCCTTTTGGTCAGTCGGGATCAGCTGTCCCTGCTGTGCCCCTGCTCAGCCTCTTGCCCACCCATAGTCAACTCACAGGGGCAAAAGCAAGAAACAGAAGGCCCTAATACTGTGTAAGCACTGTTCAGCAACAGCCAAAACATACTTGTGCTAGCAACATTGCTTTGGTCACCAGTCTGAAACACAGCACCATATGGGCTGCTATGAAGAAATTTAGCTTCATGCCAGCTAGACCCAGTACAGGTAATCAACAAGAATCCAAGATTTCTCAGACGCATGACAAGAGTAGTTGATGTAATGCTTACTGTAAACCACTGCATGGAAACAAAAACAATTGCCACTAAAGATGTTAGAGAAATGCAACATGATACCAACACTTCTTTAATAGTAATGTTGATAGAGGTAAGAAATTAACCCTCAAAATTTCTGCCCCAGAACACTGTAAAAACACAGCTGTGAGAGCAAAGATTTCTTTATTATTATCAATTCAGGTGGCATGATATGGTTATAGAATAATAAATTACCTTAATATACTTTCATGTCACATGCATGATTTTGGTTACTAAGTTTCTATTTATCAGAAATGGCAAGAATTTGCTCTATTTGCCACCTAAAGCACATAAGTTTAATCAGTAAATGTAATTCTCAGTGAGATTTTGTGGTATTTAGCAGAAAATTGTCTTCTTTCTTCCTGAAGAGAAACTCATGGATTTGCATTTTAATAGGATGGAGGCATACGCCCAAAGCTTCATGTTCATGGCATAAACCTCTCTGCTTTTGAAAAAATATAGAGAAGAATCACACATACATAAAACAAAAACAGTTGAATATTGGTTTTGTCTATTAAAAAGTGCTTAGAAGTTTGCATAAGATGCATTTTCTCATGTAGCTTGAGTTTTGTGGTTAGATAGTTACAACTTAGGCCTAGACATTCACTGTTATCAAAAACAACAGATGAGTGACATGATAGCTAAAGGAGATCAACTCTTGATTTTAGTTGTGTACTACAGTGAATGTATAAAGAAACAAGGTAAGATTTATGCATTCTTATCAACTGCAGAAAGAAACAGTCTGCAAGAGATGAACCTACAGTTCCTGAACAAAGAAAGAAAGAGTGGGCAACTAATCTACGGAATTGCTGATGGATAGTGTAATTTGGGTATTTATTGCATTAGTTACTTGACTGGTACGTACATCCTGTTAAATATATTTCCACCTTGTCAAATGGGCTGTAGTCCGGTTTCTCCTGAATCTGACAGGGTCCTACCTAAACTACATGGAAGTAATTGTCACAAAGTTCTCTTTCAGGTTTACACCATCAGGCTCTACCACCACAGGAACTACAAAGCAAGATTACAGGCCACTAATTGGTATCTGCTGGTATGTATGGTCAACAGATCCCCTTTTCTGAGGGGTAAACAGTAGCTCTTCTCTGTTCTTCTTCACTGTTTATAAGGAGTGTGTAGTGACCACCTTTCAAGTCTCTTTTATATAGTTCTGCCTTGAAAAAGAGACTGAAAAGGAGGTGTAAGCCAGAGTGAGGAGCCATACAAATGCAGTTGTGGACAGCATGTGAATTTTCTGTGTGAAACTTATTTTTTCTTCAGAGAAGTGTGCCTGTATACATTTTCAGTCCAAGCAGATAGTCTGCCATCAAGCTTCTTACAGAATATCCCAGAGTGCACTTACACAATGAATGATTATGGCCTATCCTCCCAAGCTTTGGGAGGCTGTTTGGAAACAGTATAATTTTCAGTTGGTGTCTGGAAAGAACTCCAAGTGATTAGACGACAGATGTCTGGGACGCAAGCACTGAAGAGCACTGCTGCATTAAGTCACTTCACTGTCGTTTCTTCAAACTTTAAGCTTTGCTGCAAGGGACTGATACCAAACAGATTCTCTAAGTGCTCATCAAAGTTATCTGCTAACTGCTCAAGCCTTACTTCTCACTTATCATCAACCAGACCTGCTGAAATTTTCCAAAAGGGATCTTAAAGAGTCACAAAGAGGAATTACTGAAATGTCATCTTCACAGATGATGCTGTCTGTTGAGCTCCATTGCTTCCAGATAAAGGAAATTACTTCTTTTTGTTGTTTGTATAACATGTGGTGGCAAACCTATACCTGCAATTCTCAAAGGTATATACATTATGAATTGCATCCAGTTCCAAGATGTCAGTCGGAAGGCATAGCTCTATTGAACACTACAGATCCTGTGCAGCAGACTGCTTGAACGTGCTCTCCATCCCATAATGATGTGTGCTGCCACTTTCAAGATAACAATCACTCTTTAAAAAGCAGCTTACAAACTGGTTGATGAACTATAGACAAACAAAAGTGAAGTACCTGACAAGGTACCTGAGAATGTGCCATGCACCTACACACTGCCACATTTCCAGGCTGTCATAGTTTAACGCTGCAGCTGACAGCTAATCACCAGACAGCCACTTGCTCACCGATTCCCTTCCCCCCCAGCAGGATGGGGAGGAGAAATGGACAACAGGTGAAACTCGGGGGTTGAGATAAAGATACTTTAATAAGACAACAAAGGAAATACTAATACTACTACTAATGATAATAATGAATACGCAAAACAAACTGCATATACAATATAATTTTCTCACCACCTGATGACTGATTCGCAGCAGTGTAATGTCGAAGTCAGACAATTTGGGAACATGGAAAGCTACTGGATAAAAAGGGCTAGGTATGCTCAGCAGAAGATAAGTCATCTCAAATGTCTGTAACTTCCCCAAATTTTGCACACTGAGCAGGAAGAAGATGGTTAACGTTACTAAGAGAAGCAGGGTTGTTAAAGAAGGAAAACATCACACAGACATTGAAAATTTTCTCGCAGGACAATTCCCACATCAGCCCACACATCAAGATAAGGTGTCAAGGACATGTCTTGCTAACAAAAATGGGCTGTAGTTGTTGCCAGAATCCTGTTAAATATGCAGGAGCTGTGGACTAATTAAGTGGCAGCATGAACCACAAACTGAAGATCTTAACAGCAGGTCAGCCTCACAGCTATGGGAAAATAAGTGCCCTCACAGCTGAAAGACAAAAAGTGGTCTTGTAGCCTTGCCAACGTGTTCAAAGAGAAACGATCATCTGGATTTGAAGTTGCAAATTTGTAAAAACAGATTGCATGCAAGTTCAAAACAGTGTAATCCCTTCAAAATGTTCTTAAATTAAGGAAATAATCTCTACAGAAACAGAATCATATCTTAGTGCATCATTAAATCATATCTGTGCATTTAACCAAAACAGCCTCTTTCTTCTGGTAAAAATCTGCATCTCTTTGTGTAGAGTGTAGGAGTCAAGGTCTTGGCAGTGGGGAGGTTGCAGAGGTGACCTGTGTGAGGAGAGGCTGGGGTTGCCCACTGTCAGGGGCAGCTGGCTGCAATGGACCCATCGTAGGGCACAGCTGAGCCCAGTAGCCAAATTGGGGGTGGTTTTGTGAAAAAGCCACAAAAAAAGAGGGGGCATGGGAAAAAAAAAAAAAAAAAAAAAAAAGAGATAGAGAGAGAGAAACAGAAATGCAAACACCACAGTCTGCTTCATGGTGCCGGAGCAGATATTCCCCTTGCAGACCCTGGAGCAGACCATGCCAGAGCAGGTGGATATTTCCTGAAAGAACCTTGATTTTTGGAAAGGACCCAGGCAGGAGCAGGAAAAAAGGTGAGGCGGAAGGAGCAGCAGAGGGGAGGTGTTCTAGACTGACCACAACCCTCCTTTCCACCTGGTGACGGAGGATGCGCAGAAGCAGAGATACTGAATGCCTTCTTTGCTTCAGTCTTCAGTGTTAAGACTGGCCCTCAGGAATCCCAGGCCTGGAGGTAAGAGAAGAAGCCTACAAAGAGGACGACTTTCCCTTGGTCGAGGAGGACTGTGTGAGGGATCGCTTAAGCAATCTGGATGTCCACAAATCCATGGGCCCCGATGGAATGCACCCACGAGTGCTGAGGGAGCTGGCGGATGTCATTGCTGAGCCACTCTCCATCAT
>Ga0181612_155980_pt1 | contig 11626 bp, 13 predicted proteins | sample HoacroProtozoa21_FD_119630 | JGI IMG/M metagenome (GOLD analysis project Ga0181612, IMG submission 119630) | Hoatzin crop microbial communities from Cojedes, Venezuel. Combined Assembly of Gp0051906, Gp0051904, Gp0051908 | reverse complement strand
TCCTGGCTTTTGGGGTGACACCGGCCTGGCTGCAATCCACTGCAGGCAGGGGGATATCAGGGATACCAGCCCTGGGTGTAAGGGTTTATAAAAGAAATTGGGGGAGGAGGGAAATGGGGGGGTATCCCCCATTTTCAGGGTGCGTTACACCCCTCTCCTCTCCCCTTTCCAGCTCGCTGCCGCCCCTCGACCCAACCAACCCAAGCCACTTTCCCAGCGCCGCTACCCCAACCTGCTGTGAGGAGCCGAGAGCCGGAGTACGGAAGGGGGGGGCAGAAATCGACGGCAGTGACTATTTGCAGAAAATTTTTAACCAGGAATGGTGTTTGTGATTATTCTGGACAGGGGTGCCTGGGGTGATGCAGTGGCAGAGGTTGGGCCCGCGGCCCCGGACGACGCTGGTTTTGTTGGTGTTGAGGGGTTTTAATGTTATAATAATGTAATAATTAATGAGTAGGGGTGGAAAGGAAAAGGTGTCCGGGGGAGAGTAGTCTGAATTGGGTTGTAGGGCGCTGCCCCACCTCACCCATTGGACTCAGCGATCGCCGGCCGTGAGTCTGTCTCAAAGCACCGCGGGGCCACGAGCATCCGCCAGGGGTCGCCCCCGTCTCCGGCTTCTCCTGCCCAGGCCGGCCCTTGAATGCGCGCGGCGCCCCCCCTTGCTGGTGGCTCACCCGCCCCTCGTGGGCGGGGCTCTGCTAGAGCCGCGGGCGGCCCCTCCCTCAGACCTTCCCCGAGGCGGGGCGGCGGGTGACGGGCACCCAGTGGGTGGCCTCGGCGGTGAGCTTCCCCCGGACGCCTTGTTGAGTGCCACTGCTTCTATATATGTCCTTGCTTCTGTGGCTTCTTTGAGCTCACGGTGAGGAGCTGGCGCTACCCAGCGTGCACTGCGCCGCATGGTAATTTAGTACCGCCCCTCTGCGGGAGGGGGAGGCGGGGGGCGTGTCGCCCTGTGGGGAGGGTAGCGCCCGGCTCCGGAGGGGCTGTGGGACCCGGGCCCATGCGTGACGGGCTGTGGGGCTGGAGCTTCCTCCCTTGGGCAGCAGGTGGGGCTGCGGCCTGCCTGTGACAGGCTGTGGGGTCGGGGCCCACTTATGGCAGGCTGTGGGGCTGGGGCCTGTAGGCTGTGGAGTCAGGGCCCACTCAGGACAGGCTGTGGGGACGGGGCCTGCAGGCTGTGGGGTCGGGGCCCAGTTGTGATGGGCTGTGGGGCTGAAACCTGCCTGTAACAGACTGTGGGGATGGGGCCTGCTCGTGATGGGCTGTGGATTGGGGGCCCGCTTGTGATGGGTTGTGGGGCTGTGACTTGCCTGTGATGGGCTGTGGGGCCGGGGCCTGCAGGCTGTGGGGCCGAAAGCTGCCTGTGACAGGCTGTGGGGCTGGGGCCTGCTAGTGGTGGGCCGTGGATTTGGGGTCCGCTTGTGACTGGTTGTGGGGCCCTGACCTGCCTGTGATGGGCTGTGGGGGTACGGCCCACCCATGGCAGGCTGCTGCCCACCCGTGACAGGCTGTGGGGCTGGTGGTGTGGTGCTGTGCCCCGCATGCCGTGGGCAGGCCGGGAAGGCACTGCGAGGCCTGGGGCAGGGGGGAGCCTGCAGCCCTTGGCTGGGGTGGCCTGGGCCGGGCTTGGGGCTGCTGGGGGAGCCTGGGGCCTGGCTGAGCGAGGGGCTGTGGCCGCGCAGCCCTGCAGAGCAGCACCCGGGAGCCCGCACCCCTCGTTGCTGCTGCCCCACGAGCATGAGGCCAGGTGAGAGTGGCAGCAGGGAGGACTGGTAGCTTGGCCTTGGCAGTGTGGGGGAACACGGGTGCCTTGAAAACCCCCCCAGGAACGCCAGCCTCCTTAGTGTTGGGGCTGCTTTGCTCTTCTGGCTGGGCAGACACCACAAAGTGCTCTGCGCATGCAGCATTGCTGACCGGGCTTTCCTTCCTCGCAGGGCTGGGTGCCTCTGGGTTTGGCTCGCAGGGCTGTGGAGGTGGAAGCGACTGGCTGAGCCCGGGATGCCGCGCTGGGTGAGTCTGGCTGACTGCAGCACACAATTTCAGCGCATTTAGACCTGGTGCTTGTATGCTTCTGCCTCTCAGGGTGTGGGGAGAGGGACCCCCAGGCTGCGCTAGGGTTGTCGCCCTTCTGGGTGTCCTCGCAGCTCTCTGTGCTGCCGCCCTGTGTCCGTGTACCTTTCTGTCCCAGCTGCAGGATGCTGTGGGCAGTTGTGCTCGTGGGGCAAACCTTTGTGGGGATCAGCACGTTGCCTTCTGGGCTTTATGAGCATTTTTTGCTGTCCTCCAGTCTTTTGAGGTAGTTGAAAGGGGCTGAGCAGTACATAAAGCTCTCACCTTGATCCTTAAACATTCTGCTTTTCTGATCTTGAACACTGGCTGTCCTGGTCCTCAAGCAATCTGCTTTTTTGGAGGAAAATAAGTGCGGGGACTCCTTGCTTCTGTGAGTTTGTAGATCCAGCAAATAATTTTAGAAATGAATCTTGTGGCTTTGGGATTGCTCCTCAGATCTGCAGTTTCTGACTCTACTCTCGATCCCCCTGAGGCTGTAAGGAGTCAGGTGGCAAAGATTTTCCTGAAGTAGGGTGTGCTGAGAATCCCCTGAGGAGAGGCAGCTCTGCGTGCAGCCAGGCATGTGGGGGCACAGGAGTTTCCTTGCGTGTGGCCCGTTACCCTCTTTAGTCTCAGTACGGTGCGGGTATGGAGATCAAGAGTCATAAAAGAGTTGGGAGGCTGAATCTGCCTTGTCTGCACACCCGATACACGTGAGTTGGGTCTCAGGCTTCAGGGAAGAAGTTGAAAAAAGGAGAGGCTGGGGGTGATGTTGGTGGCTTCTCGCAGCAGGGAGGGCGGCTTGTTTTGGATGAGATGCGATCTTCCGTTAGCTTTTTTTTCTGTGGAAACACAGAGGTAGGGCAGCTGTCTGCTTGAACTAGGAGGGCTGGAAGAGCTGATCTTTTCTGTGCTGGATTGGGTATTTCAGAGGTAGTGAATATCTTGGGGAAACTGGGTGCCTGGGAAGTTTGCCCGTGACTTGCTTTCTTGTGGCCTCTCAGTGAACTTGTGGTAAACTGGGCCTAAGACTCCCTTTTCCTTCCCTGTCCTCTCCTGAGAGCAAAGGGAATGCGTTAACCTGGTGCTAATTGTTACTCTGACTGATAGCAGTAATGAGGGTCTGTAACCTGAGATCAAGTCTCTGCCACGTGGAGTGTTGTAAATGCTGCCGGGGGATCTCTCTGCTGAATACGCTGAGCTGGGATGCTGCGAGGAAGCGCTGGGATGCTCCGAAATGCGGCTGGCTTGTAGAAGGAGGTGAGTGTGTCTGGGCTCTGCAGGCTGAGGGTGTTCCCACTGAGCTAGGCTAACCGTGCCCTGAACACTGATTTATTTCGGAATTACACATCTGATCTGCTGGAGAGAGGGTGCTTCCTCACTGTCCCGCTGCCCAGCCTCTCCCGGGGAAGGGGTGCTGAGAGGAGGCACTGCCTGGGCGTCTGCTTCCCAGATGCTTTCGGTCTCCTGTGGGTCCCGCTGGGTACGGCAAGGTCACGCTCATTTGGAGCTGTTATTTATTAAAAGGAGTGTGCTGGGTGATGACCCTGTCTCTGTCCCTCCAGCTCCTGGTGACATCTGTGATGCAGCTGGTCTTCAGAGGTCACTCATGTCCCCTCGCTTAATGATCTGGTGTAGAAAGCCAGCTTTCGTTGCTTGCTTGAGTGTCAATGGGGCCTGAATATTAATGAAGCCTCGGTGGTCCTGTGGCACTGACTGTCACGGCCGTGGAGGGCTCATTTGGAGCGCGGGGATCTCCGTGATGGAGTGATAATAAAGTGTTCGTGAACTCTGCTCCGAGGCGCTGCTTGGGACTTTGAACTTGCAGGCTCCTGGCACAGCAGCGTGAGGCTGGCTTGGTGTTTTCTACGGCAGGCCCGTGCGCAGCGGTGTGAGGGTTAGCAGGGAAGGGACTCATGGGGACGTTGCGGGTGCTGCGGGTGCGGGAGAGTTTGGTTGCGACTTCAGGTGGCGAATGGACTGGTTAGTGGAGCTTAGCGTCCTCGGAGGCCCTGAGCTGGAGTCAGGGCAAGGGGCAGATGCAACGCAACATCTAAAATGGCCTCTTTGGGCTGCTGGTGCCAGCTGGGAATCTCCGTGAGGAATGGGGTGGTGGCTGTTCTGCATGTGCAAGAGAACAGCATCATTTTGAATCTGCGGGAAGGGGTTTTTTGCTGCGTTAATCCAGGCAAGTTGCTTCCAGTTTCTGCTATCCTGTGCAGAAAAGTCGGGGTAACGACTGGGGTCTGGTAAATAAAACAGTTGTCTTGGGGAAAGTGAGGCTTTTTACGTACTAACCTGGAATATACAACACGGTGCACGGTGCCTTTAAACAGGGCATATCTAGTATCTGGGCTTGAATAGCAGCAAAATTGCTCCCCAAAAGATTAATTTGGAGAGAGAACCCCAGATCTTGCTCTGAACCCTTATGTGTCTCCTGAAATGAGAGCCCGGGGTCAGACCGTGTGGGGTAGATGGTTGGTGACTCTTGTTTCCTTATCTGTGGAGAAGAATCTGCTTCCCTCCTGGAGTGAAGCAGACCTGACTCGCCCTGCTTTCACTTGGAGCAGCGTTGTCTTCCCCTCCCACCTGGGATGTCACCTGGCCGTAGAGACTGCAGGGACTTCTCCTGGATCAGGGCCGTAGGATTTTGGCAGTGTCTGATTGCTGTAATGGAAATAATACATGCAGCCTCTCTCAAAACCTTCATATACCAGTGCCTGCAAGAATTGCCCCTTGCTGACCAGGTTCCCGCACCATGCTACATCGCTGTGCAGCCTCTTGCTCCGTGGAAGGACTGTTCTAAAGTCCTCTGATCTAAAGGACTGTTATCTTTCCTGTAGGTCCGGCCAGGTATGGCACAGCTGAGCTCATCCAGTTTAAAAAAAAAAAAGTGAGCATTGTCTGTGTTCTCTGAGCTGTGGCCACTGCAGGCTGTCAGGTCTTCGCAGTGTAGAAAGCCTTCAGGGCCCAGCTTTGTGTTCTGTGAAGTTGCTCACCTCCCTCGGCAGGAGGGTTGGGCGGGATGCCCCACGGAGGTCCCTTCCAACCCCTACCATTGTGTGATTCTGTGATTATTTAACACTCAGGGGTGAAAGGCGAAGGGGGAGCCGATGGCTGCGTTAATTGTTATCGCAGTGTCCAGCAACCCCAGTCAAACTGGCTTCCTTTTACAGCAAGCAAGGCATGAACAGATCAGAAAGCTGATCGTTCTCTTCAGCTCCCACAAACCTGGTGGAGGGTCTTGGCTGATGTGGGAGCGGTCTGTGCCTAGGGAGCTGGCCATCAGGTCTGTGGCCTGGGAGGGTGGTGGCAGCAGTAAGAGGAAAAAGGACATTTGCAGTGGCAGGAGGACTAACGGGCTGCCTTTGTGAAGGGTGTGGGATGGGTTTCACACCTCCCGGCCTTTGCTTGGACACGCTGGAGATCCTTAGCTCCCTAATGATGGTGGGAGAGACTGACCTACAGACTCCTCTCTGAGCCTGTGCACCGGTGCTTCTGGAGAATAATCCACGTGAGTAAGAAGCAGGAGGGGCTGCTGTACCTGCGAGTACTCAGGGACCTGTGCTGCTGCTCTTGGAGATTTAACGTTCCAAATACCACCTTGAGGGTGTGGATTATATTCATGGAAGGGAAAAAAGAAAAAAAAGAAAAAAAAATTGTTAGAAGCCTTTGGCAGTGTAGGGTAAAAGTGTCACCTTTCTTGACATGTTTGTCTGGAGCAGAGATTGTATCTAGTGGTAGGATGAAGAGCAGTTGCATGCTGTCTGGTGTTAATTACAAAGGGAAAACCACATGAAAATCAAGTGAAATTGAATCCCACTGCATTTGATATTCCCAGTGTTGAAGGCTTCGGTGCATCTCATTAGTTTAAAAACCCTCATGGAGAGAACTCAGCTTCAAATGGGAAATTGAGATGACATTGAGACCTGGGAGAGGGTTAGTCGCCTGCTGCTGGACTTGTCCAAGGGAGCTGAACATGTAAATGTTCCTGCAGAGCAGCTCTTTGGGAGAAGGTGTGCTGGTTAATTAATGCCCCCGGGACTGCGCAGTTGCAGCGAGGGAGTGATAAGGTCTGTGTGCGTGGAAAGTCCTGCTGCCATTTTCTCTCTGCGGTGGAAACACTCTGTGGGCTATATGGACAGGCCCAAAGCTTCGGGCTCTACTTGAGTGCTGGTAGAAGAGATGCTTTGATGTACTTCTCAGTGGGCTTTGCAGGTGCTGGGTTAGGATTGAGCTAAACAGGGTCTGGTGTTCTGGGACTTGTGCTGGCCCATCTGGCAGAGGTGTCTACGGAGGGTGTGTGGCTGGGAGGCAATTTTTGGGTTTGCCCACAGGTGACTTGGGGACTGGCTTTTGTGCCAAAGAGTTTGGTTCTGTTTTAGTACTCTGCAGAGATGCTGAGAGCCTGGAGCTCACGTTTGGATGCCAAAACACACCTGGTTGCTGTGACCCCAGGGCCTTTGCTCTAATGGTATCAAAATTGCAACACTGAGATAGTGTCCTTGCTGTATATAGAAAGCTGCAACTGCTTGGGTTTGTTTTTGAGTGCATGAGCTAATAGGAGATATTTGCCAGGGAATGAAGGCCATCAGATACGCTGTGCCTGTCAATTTGTACCTGTGAGCCTGTCTGCTTTGGGCCCTGCTGGGTTTTCCCTTCTGATGAAGCATTTTGTAACAGCTATGTGTGGAGAAGAGGACGTTTCCTATTTTCTCGTGCAAACACCAGCCGTGCTGCGTGCAGTCTTGAGGCCAGGTGCTAGAGATGAAGAATCCATGGCTCGGTGGCACAGTGGGGTTTTCAGCAGTATGTGTTTGTGGACTGACTGAGATCTCCGTGGCAGGTGGAGCTTGCAGACCATGCTGACATCGTTGTGCTTCCCATGTGTTCAGAGGGCAGTTTCTAGATGGAACATTGCAGTTTCCGGGCAGGAGCGCTGGAAGGAGGGCTGGCAGGGCGCTTGGCTGCCAGCACGGCGATGGAGGCTGTGGAAGCCTGCGGGGATCTGGCTGTCAGCGTGGTGCCTCTGCTTTGGGCAGAAACCCCTGCACAAGTGGCCAGGAGGTGATGGTCTCTGCATCCCTCCAGCATGGGCCTGCTTAGGGGAAAAATCTTGTCTCTCGTTGAAGCGGTGGCCTGTGGCAGGCTGTGCGGTCGTGTAGGGCCAGGGATCCTCCTCACCCATCCTCTGCCTGTGCGTCTCAAGCTCTGCTTAAAATAAACAGACCTTCAGGTTCTCCGTCGGAAGAACAGTTCCAGTGAGGAGCCCCAGAGGAGAACCCTTGTCCCAGCACAGTGCATCACTCACGCTGACGTTGCTGCAGGAGGAGATGTTGGCTGGAGCAGGGAGTTGTGCTTTATGTAACTCAACGGTGTTGCAGCTTCCATCTGAGGACACCTACGTTGGGACTCACCAGCTTGGAAAAGACGTGAACGGGGAGGGCTGGGGAGAGAGTTATAAAATCGCCCAAGAAGGTGATTAGGAGGCATTTGTTGTTTCCCGCAGGGCAAGAAGTCAGAGCTCCTCACTGAAAATAGCGGGCTGCAGGTTTAAACCAAAGAGTAGCACAGGCTACGAGTCGGGGGAAACGAATTCAGCCCTAGTGACTTGTCCTGGGATGTTGTGGAGGCCGAAAAATCACACAAACCTTTAAAAAGGACTTTGGCAATTTCGTGGCAGATAACTCTTGACGACAGGCCTAAACGCAGCCCTGGAGCGATTTACAGCTTGGGAGTTTGTAAGCTCTGGGCTGTGAGGAGCTGGAGAAATGTCCTGGGAGAACACCTCCACGTTCCGCCTTCTGTTTGGCTCTTTCCATTAGCGTCGAGCTCGGTTGCTGTTGGAGACAGGAGGCTGAATTAGGGGGACATACGGTCTCTTGTCTGATGGCCGTCGTGAGGGGACAGAGGTGGGTAGATGATCCTGAAGTCGGACCCTCCTTTCTGGGAGGCGGCGATCAGAAGAGCCGTTTCAGGTCTAACGCTGGCGACGCGTGTTGCTCGGTACAGGCAGATGCTGGAGCGACTCCTCCAGTGCCCACACCTGCCTCTGCAGAAGTTGAGGCTGTGGTTAGGGCGTTGCTTGGTGACAGTCCTTCTGGGCAGGTTTAGGGAATTAAACAGCGAGTAGGATTAATAAAAATGTATCAAAATATGTAACCATATGTATCGCATCTCTTGGATAATGAAGGAGCAGTTAATAAGTATTTGCAATCAATGTTCCTACCTGGAAGCTTTCTCTGAAAGCATTTCTGAGGCTGTTCAACCAACCCATTTATTTCCATCACTTCAACAACCTGTTTTCTGAAAGCAGTTGAAATCACTAGCTTAAAGAGCTGTCTCCCCTCCTCCCCACCTACGACACGCTCCATTTTACCAAGCCTTTGCTCGGCCTCTTGAGCCTGGCCGTGTCCTGAGCAGCTAGGATGGATCCTGGACCTAGTGCTGGCTGGGCGATGGTGACCACGTGGGTTATAGTCGCTCAAGTGGAGATCCCTACCCGAAAGCCAGCGCAGATGGGGAGTCAGGAGCTGCCCTGATGCACAGCCTGGGGCTGTGTGTCCCTTGGACACACTTGCACTGGCTGGAGGAGCTCTTGGTTTGGTGGCTGTGGGAGCAGGGCACCTTTTTGCTGTCCGGCTGAAGCCACGCTTCCCACTGGTGTGTCCTGAGGACTTGTAGGACACTTTTTAGTCACCCAACTGCTGTGACTAGTTCCTCAGTGCCTTGGTGAGCTCTTGCGCATGTCCTGGTTCTTCTGGGGTAGAGAGAGATGCGGGTCCCGAACTGCTTCTCCCAGGCCACGTGGACATCACGTAGGTGTGGATGATTTCTTTCTTTGGGCTGTCGGAGCAACATTTTTCCCTCTTCATAGACAGCAGTGTGTGTGTGGGTGGCTGGTTCCCACAGCAATGATATGCTGCCTTGAAGGCTGTGTGATTAGCTGGGGGTGGTGCAGGAATAGTCTCAATCTCCGCAGCAGCAGTCCATCAAGGCCACGGTGTTGTCCTGGTCCTAGCGCAAGTGGGTGTTGGGCCTGTGCTTCTTCCTGGAAGAACTCTGGGGCTGCAGTGCAGAGCTTTGTTTAAAGTGTTGCTCTCCCACCCTCTGGCCTGGCAACATCCCAGTACAGGGCTGGAAAGCTCAGCCCAAAAGTGGGGATGACCACTGCCCATGAACAGTGGGGACTTACTCTTGACGAAGGAAAGATGGCAGATGAGGAACGAAAGCGTCAGCTTCCCGGGCTCTTCCCCACCTACTTCGTGCAAGGATTTTGGTGCTCGGGCTGTGCTGCTGCTTTGCCTTTCCCTGAGGCTAGATGACCCCCAGAGGTCCCTTCCAACCCCTAATATTCTGTGGTTCTGTGAGGCCTGGGGAGCCGGAAGCCACGCGTCTTGTGGTGTTCCTCTGTTCCCTGGGGTTATTCCCTGGGCTCTGCTTTGTGGGATAACCGATCGGGCTGTCAGACCCCTTGTCCGAACGCCCTGAGAAGATAAATAGTCCAATGTGTGCAGCCACCTTCGGCGGTCCCGAGGCCGCGGCAGGAACCAGCATGGTGACAGATGGGCTGACACAACTGGGTCAGCGCTAGTGTCGAAGGGGTGGAAGCCGAGTCTCCGTCTCCCCTCCGCTTGGCACCCCAGTGCCTCGGGGCTGGACGGTGGCTGCTTACAACCACCTCCTCCAGGGACAGCTGCAAGGAGGTGGCATGAGAGCCTCGTTGAGGAGAAAGACACTGGTCATGGTCCTAACGCTGCTCTGCCCTCTCCGTGGATGCTGCTGCCGGGGAATGTAACCCAGCACTGATGCTCTGTCAGAGAAGCATCTGGTTAGACCGTGCTCTACGCCGCTGCCTTCCCAGCGCACCGTGGTGCTGCCTTCCTGCTGAAAAAGTGAGCTTCATGTACCTGCACGTATAGATGTACGTATAGATATTTTTTAGAGAGCTCCAATCTTGTGCCTTGCAACTTGACGCCTCTTCCCTTGCCCGGCCTGCTGCAGCCTCAGCACTGTGTGCCTCTCCTGTCTCACGCAGAGCCAGCTCGTGTGCCCTGGGAAGGGTTGGTTGTTTGGAGAGGACTGTGCGAGTAATTGCATGAGTTCCTCCTTTTGTGGATGGGTGAGGAAAACTTGGCAAGGCTGCTGCAAATGAGTCTTGTGAGTGTCCTGGAGTGGTGAGCTGAGAGCCCTGAGCCAGTCTCACTGTGCAAAATCCATTAGCTGTGAGCAGAGCTCCTTCTGGGCTCGGCATTCAGTACCTGTTACGGGTTGAATTAGTCCCTAATTTTTGTCTCTTACAGTTAAAATGACTCAGACATTTCTTTCTGAGATGGGGTATTGCTTCTGACTAAGTACCCTACAGTCATGGCTCTACTGGCTGTTAAATTGTTCTCAGAAATGCAGTGATCGTCTTGTCTCCGGGTCAGGGTAGGCTGGTGCTGTCACCTGTGTGTGGCTCTGGGGCTAGAAGAGGTGCTTTCCTTGGCAGCAGGAAAGCAAACGCTGAGACACATCTAAGGACTCAATGGCTGCAGGTTTAATAAGATCAATACCACCTCTGCAAAAGATTACATGGTATACTAGGCAGCAAATAGACCACTTCTGCTGGATTTGGAAACCATTTATAGAGTCTGTTAGGGATGGTAAGGTAGAAGGGATGTATCCAAAGTGAACTGCACAGACACAGTACTGGAGACTCCCACATTAAGGCTTTTGCAGTCTGTTAAAGAATGGAATTAAAAGCAAAATAAATGAGAAAGTTTTGTTCAAGAAGCTTCACTGGCAGCCACATCGTCAGCTGACAAGGCGGAGCTGGGCTGTGGCACCCTTCTGGCTGCTGCCTGGGGAAGGGCTGAACTTCCTGAAGCCGAGACGGCGGCTTGACTCTGCCTGAAGGCTGAAGCTTCACCCTTGCAGAAAGAACAGGGGAGAAAAGAGCTGCCTGGAAGACGAGTGTTTGCTCCCACATCCCACCTTGAGAGGTGTCGGGAGGGGGTGTCTGTCAGGCTTCTGTCGTGACAGAAGGGTCACTCCAGGGACAGGCTTGGAGGCCCTAGCTGCTCCCACTGGGGAGATTGGTGGGTCTTCCACCCCACGGTTGGCAGGTCCAAAGGTGTCTTGTGCTGTGGAACATCCCCTTTTCCTCTGCTCCATCCCTTGTGTCACGCCGTGTGCTCCGCAGCCAGTGTTAATGCTGCTGCTGTACGTGGCCGATGGTGGGCTGGCTTGAGCTGAGGAGCAGCTTTTGGGAACAGCCACTGTGGGCCCAGGCCACGCTGGCCTTGTTTGAGCTAGCCTTGTGCTGCCATCACCTCCCGCGGTGCGCCCTCAGAATAATTAACTCTATTAACACATGAGCAATAGCCTGCCTGGTCACCCTGCCCTGGAGAGCGAGGCAGGGCACTCTGCTCTGCTCATTTCTCCGGTGCTCTGTCCGGTCTCATTTGAGATGCCTCGCAGGATGAATTACCATGCTCTAAGGGAATCTGCAAAATAGGATCACAGGCCAATTGCATCCATCTGCAAAGTTCGGGAGGGTGATACATCACCTTACAGATGGATTCCGCCCCCCCCC
>Ga0181612_149530_pt1 | contig 11626 bp, 4 predicted proteins | sample HoacroProtozoa21_FD_119630 | JGI IMG/M metagenome (GOLD analysis project Ga0181612, IMG submission 119630) | Hoatzin crop microbial communities from Cojedes, Venezuel. Combined Assembly of Gp0051906, Gp0051904, Gp0051908 | reverse complement strand
TGGACACTGAGCCATTGACTACCACTCTTTGGATTTAGTCCTCCAGCGAATTCCTCATCCATTGAACAGTCTGTCCATCAAACCCATATCTCTCCAATTTAGAAATAAGGCTGTTGTATGGGAGAGTGTCAAAGTCTTACAGAATTCAAGGTAGATCACATCAGTTGCTCTTTTGTTATCCACAAACACGGTCACTGCATCACAGGGTGCCACTAGATTAGCCAGACACAACGTGCCCTTGGTGAAGCCATGTCTCTAATCACCCCTCTTTCATATGTTCTGATATGTCTTCCAGGAAGATCTGTTCCGTGATTTCTTATTCCCACTTCTTGACTGGTCAACAACAAATGTACATGCTGAAGTATGAAACCTTTGATCCGCGGGTGACGTCAAAGAGAGATAAGCATTTTAAACTTCTTAAGTTATCGATATTAAAAAAAAGACATCAAACAGAGTTGATGAGACACCATGTTTAATTGAGTTAATTACTTCCAGATGGAGATAATTATTTTGGGGACAGGAATGTGCACTACTGTTTCAATTATCCAAGCCAGATTGTCTAGGAACACTGTGGACATTGCTAGACACTACTATCAGATACAAGACAAGGCTGTGCAAGCATAATAATTAGCCACTATTTACAACCTTTTGTTGTCAACCCTTTGTATCTCCTTACCTCTGTATTTCCTACACTTATTCCTCCTTGAATTACCAAAATCTCTCTCTTTTGCTGCATTGGGTTCCTCCCCAAAAACAACACAGAAGGAGTCCAGTGCAACCCTAAAATGCTCTTTCCCTGCATCCTATCATGTGTTACACCCCCAGACTGCAACCCTTGTTAATCCTAAAGGTGATCTGGAGAGCTGCTCCCCATGGCTCAGGGTGATGGGTTTTACACCTGGACACTGGGGCTGAGTGTCTTCTGGGGCAGCTCTGGATAGGGCCCAGGCAAGGGGTTCCTTCCTTGGAAGTCCTAATTTTTGGTTCCCACCTATTATTGTGCCCCTGTGCTTCTCTGGACTTGTTGAGATGGGCCATTGATGACGCCTGCTGTGATGGGCCTAAGACTAGCTGGGGGCAGGGTATTTTTTGGGTTCTCCTCACCTCCCCCGTTTTCTCTCTGTGCTCCTCTGTGAATGTGCAGATGAGCTTCTGTCACATAACTTTCTCATGTTATGCCATGAGTATACCCATAAATATATTTTTGTTTAGTCTCTTTGGTGGCTAATAGGAGGAAGAATGTGTCTAAGGACTGGGTGGTGTCTGGACAAGTAGAAGCGTAAGGTCTAACTCTGCCTTCCTCTGTGACCTTGGATAATTGAATCAGTCTTCAATTATCAGTGTTGCAGTTTCTAAAAGGAACATGAGAATACATACCAGAATCGCAGGGCGATTCTGAAGATAAGCGCATAAAAATCTAGGTCATATTCAAGTATCAAAACAATGGAGTGCAGGTAAGTTTCAATGGTCAAAGATCAATTGCTCTGAGGATTCTTATAGATATTGTAGTAGCCTGCAGCATTTACTATTTTTTGTTCTTGTTAGTTTTTTGCAGTATTTTTAGCTAATGTGGAGTTTTAGCTATGTCTCAGAGAACTATTCATAGCAATAGTAGAGAGACAGACTGAATATTTGCAAAAATGTTGTCTTTTCTCATAGCATGCATTGCAGTTATGTTTCCTCTTTCTTACAAAGTTCTGCAAGCTAAAAGCATGCAACACAAAAAGGCAAGGGACCTGCAAGATACTATTAACTGAGGTGTATAACCTCACTGTGCCCTTGTCCATTTATTTCCTTAAATAACAGGCTTACGTTAGAGGGAAACGAAAAAAGGTGCCATGGTCAACCCTGACAACACATCTTGTTCTGTAGCTAAATTACTGAACATCAATCATTTAACATCCTACTGTGGAATTCAGTCTAGGTATAATTGTGGTTTCTCACTCTCTTTCTGTTAAAACAGGATTCCATTGTTCGGTTAATGCACTTGAGAAAAAACAGTGTGACCACTCTAAATAAAAATAAAGCCTCCACTATTCAAGTCTGCTATGAAGCAACATAGTCTCTGGACATAAAATGACCATCCATAATGATCTACCCTTGTAGATGCATTACTCAGTACATACGCTAATGCTTTTAAAATGCAGTTTACCTAGGAATTGTACAGAATTATTTAATGTCAAATGAGTTTTTTCAAATGATCCTTTTGCTCTTGCTCATTTTTTGCTCAGAGAAGGGGCTGAATGCTGTTAGTTCCAAACATGCTTTGTCCTCATGCAAAACATTCAAACAATTCTATATTTTTTTATTAGTTGCAAACAGTTTTTAATTTGTAGCTTACAGTTTTTAATTCTCTGTGTTTAGACTGCTGTCAAGGACAGTGTTATAAGCCCTGGAGGGTATCTCTACAGTCCATGTGTGCATTTGTTCTTTAAACATGAAACTGAGGTAACCAGCTCAATCCTTCTGAGCCGCCAAATAGCATATCATAAGATGAACTAAATTTGAATGAGTAAGCCAGTTGAAGGACAGCCCCTTATATATATTCTGAATTGTAAAGTCTCCATCCCATCCCATCCTGTCCTGGCAAATACATATGAAAGATACTAATAATCTGGAGAATGTTAAAATTCCACTGTGAAGAGATACCTGTTATCCCTAAAGTGATCATCAGCTGTAGTTAGTTTTAATCAGAAACAGGAAAGGTTTTTACCTACTTCTGGTACCAAAGTACCAGCTAGCTGTGGAAATGGGGCAAAGATCTTATTTCCTGTGTACCCTCTTCCATGTATTGGGCACACTTGTCTTAAAACACCAGTTAATGAGCTCAAGTAGCATCAGATGCCCAAATAAGAAATTTCTTGTCTCTTAAATGGTCACAGCCTTTCCAGAGGGCATCTTTAGGTACTATATGTAGAGATTAAGTTATGTCTTTCTGTGGGATATAGGAGGGAATAGAGGAAATCAGGAATAGGTAAATCTATAATCCTGTAGCTTGATATCAGTTCACATTAATTACAAGGCTGCATTTATAAGCTGTTATTTTGAGACATTTTATGACTTTGAAGTCAAATGAAACATTCCACACATATTTTTGAACCAGCTAAGATAAAAACAGTATATTCTAATTCTGTCACTATCCAGCTCAGGACACTTCCGTCTTAGCTGAACTGTGAATGTTATCACTGAAAAGCTTATTCTTCTTTGGGTTACATCTTTTTAATTGATTTTACTGTATTTCACATCTTTTCAACTTTCCTCATTTTCAGTTCCTATTACCCCTTCATTCATTAGGTCACTTTGTATTCCCACATATAGCTCAGAGTTTTAGAGACACTTTTCTCCAGATTGTGGCACTTTCATTAGCATATAGTCAAATAGTACTGAGAGATCTTGTTATTACCATTTCATTCTGCTCATTGCCATGAGACTAATTTCTTCTCTCACAGAACTTCAAACAATCCATCAACAATCCTGTCTCTTTACATTTAGATCAAATGTTGAGGATTTGTTATAAACAAGAATTAATATCTCAAAGCATTCATTACAAAGGTTGCTTTGTGAAAATTGCACTTGAAATTTAATACAGTATCTAACCTCAAAGGGTGCAACAGGCCACATTCAGAGCTGATTCTGCTGAGCTAAATTAAGCTGAACCTGTTTATATGGGAACTCAGTCTAATCTGAAGCTGAAATGTGAACAGGAAAATGCATCAGATAAAGCACTGGTGTCCTGTTAATGAAACTTGGTGGCAACAGTTCATTTAATGTTCTAGATACACACCACAGACATTGCCAAAAGCAAATCTAATTAGATGTGTAAAGAATTCCTATGGAACTGTTCTCACTTACTGAAATCTAAAAAATGAGAGTAGATCTATGTCAATTTGCTGTATTAGCTTTTAACTGGCTTTAGATTGCTGCATTCTGAAGTAAAAACATCTAACATCCATGGAGGTCTATAGAATAATAAATGTCTCATTTTCTGTAACAGGTCATTACTGAGATTTTTATTAACATTGCTGTATATTTGAAATGAGCCCTGTACTGTGTATTTAAGTCTGAAAAATACAAAAAAAGGAGATAAATATATGTATAATCTTTGTAGACACCACACAGTCATTTGCCTATATCTGATTATCCCATGCAATTAATTAAAACTAAATTCTGGCTCATATTCATCATTTATCAGAAGTTCATTGTTCATTTAAATAACAAAGGGGGATAAAATACAAAACTGCATCATGAAACAGAATGGGCATTCAATCCGGAAAATGCAAGTATTCATCTGGGCCATATTAGGTCGTGGCTTTATGAAGGATATTTAAAATACAGAACAATTTAAATGAGTAATAAAGTATTTTTGGAAGCTGATGTTACAAATTGAGATAAACAAACAAAATCACAAGTTCCACAGACCTTAGTGTATAACTCAAGCTTCAGCCAATTTGAATTTGTTTCTGGAGATAACATTTTTTAATGAATGATCAGTTTGCAAATAGTTTTGAAGAAGCAGGCACGCAACAAAAAGTGGCAGACCTCCAACAAGGCATGAAATGTGCGTGTGTGTGTGTGTTGACTTAAAAAATGAATGGACTCACAGCACGGCTTGAAGATTATCTTGGGCAGATTCAGCTCTTGAGGAGGTCAAAAACGGAAGTATTCTGGCCAAAAAATCAATCCATTCTGTAGAAATGGCTAGGGACTGTGTATTGCAAAGATGTTCACAAAAAGAGAAAAACAAAACGTATGCCTTTGATGAAGGTATTGGTTTGTGGTGGAGTTGTATGCCATTTTATTCTCTGCCTGCCTGAAAAATGATGCCTTTCTGGTTGTAAATGCTGAGAATTTTGTGGAAGCAGGAAAATGACAACCTGAGTTGCAAATACTACACTCTTCGAGTTATAGTACGGCTTCGTGAACGTAGCCCAAAACAAATACTAGAATTTCTATTTCCATTGTCAGTTATTTGATTGATGACTGATAAACATAGATCAGGAATATTGGGATAGCTATAACGAAAAAAGGTACAAATAATATTGGTTAAACCAGCCAATTTTGGTGTTTATCTGTCTGTGTATATATGTGTACATATACTTATGTAGTATGTATGTTATGTATGTATGCTTCTATCTATCTATCTTATTTCATTATACGTCCTTCAGCAAGAGTTACCGCTAGTTGTTTCCTTGTCCAGGCTAAACCAGAAGATTGGCTATTCATCTTCCCTTGAGTATTTTTTAGAAAGAACAAATAATCTGTTCCTGCAGTTAGTTGTCTCCACGATGGTCCAGGGTTGAAGTTACCTTTTTATATCTCGCTGGTGTAATGAAATCTTTTCTCCTCTAAAATGATCTCAGCTGCCTCCTGCACTATGTCTAGTAGACTGAGCAAAAAGTACTCATTCTTTCACCTCAGGTGGAATCACTAAATTTATTTTGACTTATTTAGTGTAAAGAGATGCTTCTTGTTCATAGCGCTTTGTTACTCTGCGAAAATGTAGGAGTGTAGCTATATACTGCTTCTTTTCTTTAAAAATTTTTAACTAACGTTACTGGTTTTTGTTTAGATATTTCTTCTTGCCTTGAGCTGCCTTGCATTGCAGATCTAATGCTTTCCCAGTGCCTTTGTTTTATCTCAGCAGGATATTTCATGTCTCAGTACTACATATTTGTGAACATGAATATTCTCAGCATTTCTAACTAATTTTCTGAAAAGCAATAGTATTGTAAATTGTATGCATTTAAAAACAGAGATTTATAATCACCTTATTAGACATACAGCATTCATCTCTCTTTGAATGCTCAAACAACACAACAGTGAAATTGTGAAAGGAGGCCTTTGTAACACAACTCTGCCTTCTGTTAGAGATCAAAAAGTAGCTTTCGTATGAGATATAGCAGGCTATTGCAATTATTTGATTTAATAGTTGGTTTGTCTTAAACTTTTCTTCCATGGCAACAGAAGTAAATGAGTTTATGTTTTCTTGAATATATTAATCTGCTTTAATTACTTCAAGTAAAATAATAATGGTAATTTACGCCAAATAATACTCAAGCATTTGTTGCCAATTTGATTTTGGTTAATAAGTTAGTGTTGTGTATGAGCTCTGGGAGAAACAGCAATTGAGAATTTTATTTTCTCAATCCATTTGTTTCATGAACACCCACAATACCCTTAGACACCAAGAATTTTAAATTAAATGTTTTCCTGATTGGTACCCTACTGACTTTTAGTCTCTGCTACCCCCCAAATGAAATGTCAAAATACAGCCAAGTCTCTGTCGTTCAATCTAGTGCCAAATAATCACAGTTTAAAAAATGTATTCTAAAAACTTGGGTTTATTAAAATATTTGCATTCAAAGCCATTTAACAAAGTAATGAAAAGACTTTCATATGCTGCCACAGAGATTACAATCACCTAGGGTTTCTCTATAAAATGTCAGCAGACGACCATTTTTTTGTTAGTTAGAAAGACTCTCACTTGTAAGTTAAAATAATACCGTTGGTCTGGAATGATCTATCTAATACTATTTTTTTTTCTTGAAATTATAAATCACATATAAAATCCTAGAATCATAGAATCATTAAGGCTGGAAAAGACCTTTAAGATCATCAAGTCCAACCGTCAACCCAACACCACCATGCCTGCTAAACCATGTCCTGAAATACTATGAAGAATTAACTGAAAAAGTATATTGGAGTGAGTAATTTTATAGAGGAAATCAAGAGTGCATAGTATTATCTTGGGGAGATGCACTATTTTTTCCTATGCATTCTAGTCTTATTGAATGCTAAAAGATTTTAATTATGAGCAAAAGACAATGAAAACGCTGGATAAACCTAATGAAGCTTCTCTGCTCTGTAATGAACAAAAAAGGCTGGAAAAAAAAATCTCATTAGCCGCATTTTATGTTTCTAGAAAATTCTTAAGTTGAATGCTTTTTGAAATAAGAAACAACAGGCAAGCAATAATTGGGAAACAAGTTGTACAGATTTTGAAACAGTTAAAAAAACTAATGAAGAGGTTCTGTCTCTGATATGCTTTATATAGCCTCCTTATTCAATATCAAAGTGTGGGGTTGCAAATGTCCCATGTTTTTTTAAGAAAATACTCCCTTTAAAAGAAAACTCAGGGACCAAGCTTTCATCAGGATACTCAGGTTTCTCCAGCCATTTTGCCTTGTGCAAAACATTCACAGATTTGCTGTTTGGAAATCCTATCCACACAGGGGAAAAAAAAAGTAGAAAGCACTTGAGACACTTGACCATGATTTCTGGATGTCCCACAGAGCAACTGGAGCAGTTACAGAAATGTCCAGAAATTCCAGATTTTTTGCTGTTCAGGATATGCTAGCCCTATTGTACAGAAAGAACATGAGAATGGCACAGCTAGTCTGATGCATTTAGGATGTGTCTAGCTTCTGAGCATAAGAATATTGGGGATATTGGTCTAAGGCTTTCATCATGCCTTGGTCTTATCTTTTTTTCTCAAAGAGAATGTTTCTTTTCGTAGAACAATATTTTTGTGAATATGATTTTTTCCCAACATCTTGAAACTTTATACATAAGAAGTCCTCTGGTGATATTTGTTGTCTAGTTGTTTACCACTTAGATTGAGGAGTAAAAAAGAAGGAATTATAATATAGTAGCCAGGAACAAAACCAAAGCACTTAGAAATATCCTGTAAAGTGATTCCTGTGTCCACAGTGGTATGGAGTAGTAGAAGGTAATCTCAATCCAAAATTTTCTTGTCCTCTTCAAGACTTCTGATTACGAAATTTAAAATAAAACATCCCCTAATGAAGATTGTTTTTCAATAAATTTCCAGGTAATCTTTAATGTATAAACTAAATTTGTAGTAAAACACCATGTATAATAGTAACTTAACGACCCAAAAGCATTTACATTTGATGAACCTACCTCACACAGTTGTGAGGAAAGGAAGCATAGCTTAACCAGTTCTAGTCTAGAAAACTACAGCATCAAGCAGTTGAGGAAAATGATAATGGTTAACTTCAAATCTGTCTTAACTTTTGACATGAAGCACAAAGCTACATCTATACTTTTAAACAGGTCCAAGCCTGAGCCTGACTACTGGGTTGATATCTCTTTGTTTGTCCCAACATTAGTGGGATTGCTTACATAACTTATTGGAGCCTTTGGTAGTTAAATGATTCAACTGTTACAGTATTATTTTCAGGTCTTATTATTTTGTTATTGTTATTATTATTATTAGTCTTTGACCTAAATTGTGCTTTCAGTAAAATCCTATCTACGTAGTCCAATGACATTGCAAAGTCTGTAGCCAATCAAGCTATAAACCAGCTTAATATGCATTTCATACCTTCATACCTGTAAGATGTAACACTCTCCCACCCTTCACAGGAAAAGGATGTGAAGCTTCAAGAATCAAAATTTCAAAAACTTCTATTCAGAAGGCAAAGATTAGCAATTTGCTGCACATTCATCGTGGTTGGTGAGTTGTTGTCCTGAGAGCTGATGTGTTATTTCAAGTGCTGAGTTAACTAAGAATGTAATCATGTATCACACATTTATTTTAGTGATTGTGCTGAGAAGTGAGGCTGGATAAATTCTACTACACCTCACAGAGACGAAATACCTTTAGTATTACTCAGTCCTCCCACTTCCTTCAATAAATGTGTTAAAAGTGTGGAGAAGCTGTAAATTAGTCACACAGTCACTTGATATTGCTTAAGTGTGTTATTAATTTCAGAAAAACTGTTTCAAAATATGAAAAGTCACTATCTTGTATTTATCCTGCTTTTGTATTAATATAATGAAAGGAAGGTAATAGATAATTTAGTGACATCCACTGCTTAATTTAGAAAGAAGATTCAATGCTCATGCCAAACAGCAATCCTTGTGCTAATAGATATATCAAAAAGGAATCATAGAATCATAGAATCATAGAATCATTAAGGTTGGGAAAGACCTTTAAGATCATTAAGTTCAGCCGTAAACCCAACACCACCATGCCTGCTAAACCATGTCCTGAAGTATGCAATATCTACATGTTTTTTGAACACCTCCAGGGATGGTGACTCCACCACTTCCCTGGGCAGCCTAAGTAGAGTCATATGTTTTGAACATTTTCTTTAAGAAGATGTGATCATCTTTTCAGTAACACATTTGATGTTATCTTTCTGAAAGTATTATACATATGTAATAGTTTGCAGTAGTCTACTCTGCCTATCTTGAAGCTAGCTTCCTGCAAAATTCTGACAAACCCTATTGTCGGCAGTCTTACCTGTTTGGACTTAGCACAGTAGAAAAATACTTTTTGTGATAATTGTGTTCTGAGCTACCTGAACTACAGGTAGTACAACACTCTTTTCCTAGCCCTTTGCAAATATCCTGATGACCGGTTACTGTGTCAGCCTATTTGATTTTCTTCCAGACCCATGATTACCACTTTTGCAGCTACATATTTGGGCAGTATATGGTTAGTACTCCTGTTCAGGTTCCTCTGTAGCCTCAGTGTTCTGTGTCTTATTTAAATTATATTTAACAGATCCTATTGTGCAGAAGATGGATTGTAATAATCCTATGATTTTGGAATGAAAATACCTGTGCCATCGCTTTGTGCTGTAAAGGTGCTTATAGTGTTCTGAGAGCAGACCTAAGAGACATCACTTCTCCTTTGGGCAGAGCCTAGCCCTCTCTCCTTTCTGCATATGAATTGCTACAGATTTTATTTTGAGATTAGTTATAAAGCTCTCCAGAATGTCACTCCCAGGGATCTTTCAGATCTAGTGAGTTTTGGGACCTCTGCTATTTGGTGGCAGTAGCCAGGGGACAAGGGCTATGAGTGACTAAGTAAGCTGCTCCTTATGCTTGGACATCAAAATTACACAGAAATCTTTTTTTAGGCATTAAAATAGACTTTGGGCGTCTTCCCCTACGTGACATTCCCAAGGCTGTGAAGAGTGTTGTGTGAGCAACAACTCAGCCCAGCTCAGCTAATTCCTTCTCCTCAGGCCAGGCCCTTTAATCATGCTTCCAGTGTTAACGCAGCAGTAATTGCCTGAGGGATGATGCTTGCTTTGATGTAAATATCTTTAAGATTGTTTTTTCCTTCTGTTCTTTCATATCTGTCCAAAAGGCTGAGAATGACTGAACCAGTTCAACCCATCTATGTTGAGACAGAAGAACTAGTGTCGGCTGACTACAGAACGCATGCTATTAACAAGAGCTCAGTCCTCTAATATCTAATAGCTTCAGTAAGCAATGCACTTGGTAGGTTTCTATAATAAACACTAAATGTTTTCTTTTTCGATCATTTTTCCTCTTCTTCCTCTTATTTCCTTTTTCTTGCCCTCCCCCCGACACATACATGCACATTCCTAAGAAAATCCAAGTGTTTTGACTGAGACAGCTGGACCTGAATAGTGTAAACAATTTCAAATAAGACAAACAAGGGTGAAAGTACGCATCAAGAAACACGCTCCTGAACTGCATAAGATTTTAAACAGATGGGAAAATGGGCAGAAAAATGAAGCATGAAATTTAATGTTATTAAGTGGAAAGAAATATTTTGGTTTTACTGTTGGTTCCTCATGCTACTTAGCAGAAGAAGAGGAAGAGGTCTAAAAATAAACTGCTGTATTAGGGCTACATAAAATGTGTAAGAAAGAATGACTTGCATCAAGCTCGTTCTAGAAAAATAAATAAATATATAAGGCCATTAAAGAAGATGGGTGCAGTCATCAGAAAACCTCTGACATTAACTTTTATGAAGCAGTTAAAATTTTCACTACAGCTCCAGATTTGCATGTGAACTATGACCAATCATTCACTCTGAAAACAATATGAGATAAATTTACAGTTTATCTTGTGTTCTGTATGGCTCAATACAAATGAATCAAACAATATGCAATAAATTTCATGGATTGTGAAGTTTTAGTTCTGGTGATGTAAATCACAGGTGGGATCATATTACAGAGGGATATAATATTGGGTTGATGAAACAGTAAAGTAGAAAGCCAGATCTTGTTCTGAGTAGCCAGGCATCAGCAGAGTGAAAAACACAGCAGAGAGATAAAGATTGGTGGAGAAAACAAAAGCTTATTGCCTTAAAGAAACTCCCCAAAACAGCAGGAGTGAAACCATCTGCTTAACCCACCTGTAGAGAGACTGCAAAACTTAATCAGTGAGCTCTACTCAGTGACCAAAAATACTACAAGAAAGTTCCTAGAGTAACAGTCCAGAAGCATGAAAACAAAAGTATTTTATTCATAAAATCATAGAATGGTTTTAGTTGGAAGGGACCTTTAAAGATCATCTAGTTCCAACCCCCCTGCCGTGGGCAGGGACACCTTCAGCTAGACCAGGTTGCTCAGAGCCCTGTCCAGCCTGGCCTTGAACAATTCCAGTGACTGGGCATCCACAACTTCTTTGGACAATGTGTTCCCATGCCTCACAACCCTCATAGTGAAAAAATGTCTTCTTTATATCTAATCTAAATCTGCCTTCTTTTAATTTAAAGCCATTACTCCATGTCCTGTCACTCCATGCACTTGTAAAAAACCCCTCTGCAGTTTTCTTGTAGGCCCCCTCCAGGCTGAACAAACCCAAGTCTCTCAGCCTTTCCTCACAGGAGAGG
>Ga0181612_116522_pt1 | contig 11626 bp, 4 predicted proteins | sample HoacroProtozoa21_FD_119630 | JGI IMG/M metagenome (GOLD analysis project Ga0181612, IMG submission 119630) | Hoatzin crop microbial communities from Cojedes, Venezuel. Combined Assembly of Gp0051906, Gp0051904, Gp0051908 | reverse complement strand
GTCCAACCGTAACCCCAACACCCCCATGCCTGCTCAACCATGTCCCCAAGTGTCACATCTACACGATGTTTTAAACCCTCCAGGGATGGGGACTGCCCCACTGCCCTGGGCATCCTGTCCCAATGCCTGACCACTCTTTCAGTAAAGAAATTTTTCCTAATATCTAATCTAAATGTCCCCTGAATCCAAACAGAAGGGTCCTCCTTGTCACCCCCTCCTCTCCCCAGCAGCACCCGAGCAGCACGGCAGGACTGCGCTGCACCGGAGCGGAGCTCTGCGTGGGAGTACGGCACAGGATGAGATGAGGGCTACTTATTTCAGCAGGTAAACTGCAGGATTTGGGAAGGAAGGGCAACTCGACCCCATTTTATATTGAGACAGATAATTCCAGCACTATCTCCGGAGTAAACAGGAGATGAAATGAAGGTATGAAAATGTCAACCGACAGTAACACAGGCGTTCTCATCCAGGAGTGCCTGCTATTAAAATAAAGGCAAGTGCAAGAAATTGTTCCCCTCCCACCCACTTATTTCCAGTCCAGTTTGCAAAAGAAATAGAAAAGCCAACCTGTGAGGTGCACTTGAATTTCTCATAAAATTGTACACTCTGCAAGTGTCCTTTTGAATACCAGGAGACTTACGGGCCACCTCGACTTCAGGAAGGGCACTTTACTAAAACACTTGGCTTTAAAAGGGTTGCTCAGGCAAATACACAGCTATTCAGACCCTCTGTCTGTCAAAGGCTGCATCAAAGAGTTTTCAATAACTCAGCAAATCAGAACAGTAAGGAAGAAAGGCTCATGTAGCAAAACAAACTAGGAAAAAAACACTATGGTAGGGAATGAAACTTATCATTCACTGCCTTTCACTCACCAGGCCTTTGACAACCAAAGAGAGAGAAAAAAAAAAAAAAAAAATGACAGGGTTAATGGAAGCAAAATGATTGAAGAACTCCAACTACAGAGCACAAAGCAAAACATAGCTCCCTAATTTTCTAGGCTCTGACTCTGCAGGTGAACATTAACTAGAGTATGTACAAATAAAACCATCCCTACTCAGGTGTGTTATCTCATCAGTAATGCTCAGGCCCAAAGCACAGCACTTTACCCCCTTACAGCTGACTCTTGAAATACTGTGCCAGTACCTCCAACACTGCAAAAACCCTTTTAACTCATCTCTTCTGAATCTCTTTGATTTGCACACTGTGACAGATTGATACTCATGTTAGTCAAATAGGACTGCGTCTTAAAAAAAAAAAAAAAGCATTCCCTGCCAGAATTTGATCTCCCCATGCAGCAACAGCAAAGACTGCTGAAATGAATTCCCATCACGTCTCTGGGAGGACCTGGTGACAGCACACCAGGATTATCTATGGGAGGCCCAAGATTAACGGAAGGTCTCTCCCCCACCCCTAGACACGTGTCTGACAGATGTGCTGTCCCACCACAGCTCTTCATGCAGATTAGGTGAACAGGCAAGCTGCGGTTGGCCTCAAAGTCACCTTGACTGCAAAGAAGTCAGCTGCAACACAAGGGTCCTCGAGTACAGATGGAGACATTTACATTGACAATAAATGGGATAACAGTTAAAGAGCTGTTAATTCTTACACTTCTGGGCACAATGTCCAGCTGTAGGCAAGACATCCATTTCCCAGTGGTACACCACCATTAATTAACGACACGAAGTAAAGGAGAACGTTACACCCTTCCTCTGCATCCAAGGAGATCGACACTTGCTAAGAACAGAGAGCAATCAGTCCTGAGGATTTATACACATCATGAGAGATGACAGGGATTTTGTCTGCCACATACCAGCACTCTGCATTGAGGCTACAGATGCAATCACCAGAAAGATCAGCAAATCAGGAGAGAAATTCTGGTGGAGAAAGGAGAGAATTCTGGTGGTAACCCACGTGCCAAAAGCTACCAGCTTCCAAACTGCCCACCTGAGCCCGGGACACACTAAACAGATACTGGAGACATCCGATACAGATGGAGAGGCAAATTTATCTCTGTGTATTGGCCCCCTGTTTAGTTAACCAGGATGTTTTGGTCAGTATGTTCTTACAGTACGAGGCTACTTGTCAACCGCTGGTAACAACTTCCATCCAAAGACATGAAACCCAGCACCATACCCCAGTTACCATTATACATACCCTCTTCCAGTTCCTTCACGTCAACTTCTCCTGAGCAGTTCCGAGACTCCAGAACCTCTCACTAGGTTCTCAAAAAGCTTTGAACCAAACAGCACAGCTAGTTTATTCACTTGGGTATTCACCAAACCAATTTCCAATTGAATTTTTAAGCATCTGTTCATCCTGGTTACAAGTTTGCACAGACACAAGCATATTTACCCACAATTAGTTTCCTACACAACTCTGCAGCCATTGCTTTTTTCCTTTCCCCTAATGCTGATGCTTGTTCTACAGTTAGAGCAGAACCAGTGTCTAAGCAGCTGATCTTTACACTTCAGTCTAGTTATTCTGTATGTTTTACAGCCTCGGCAGGTTCTGCTGTGGTTAGCAGAACACTTGATCCATCTGGCAGGCAATTAGCACGGCTTTGTCTATGTTTCTCCGAGGTGAGCCATTACCTTCCCACGCAAGCTCTCTCCTGTGCTATGCCATCGACATATATCTCTCTCACTAGAGTAGAATCCATATTTAATCCCCAGGATAATGTCTGGGCGAACATTACAAGTGGCTAATTTTGAACCTTAGCTTGCCACCAATCTCATGTGTACTGGCAGGACAAGACAGCGGTATTGCTAACCCGAGGAAAGGAGAATCGCCTTCCAGCCAGCCGGCTCCTGCGCAGTAACAGAACGTACCTGCAGAGAGCCCTCCAGTCGAGAGTTTCCAAGGACTTTATAAATGAGTATATGACAAGAAAAAAAAACCCAACCTGCTCTGATGTGGGCAAGGATAATCTAATCGGGCCTGAGAGCACGGAAATCAATATAGCCGTTTTTTAAATTTAGTAAACCTGCAGGAGTTAACCAAAAATCACACGCTCCAGGATGTCTCTCTCCACAAACGTGCAGGCAGCTCGAGTGTACACACTCAGCTGATATTTCATTAAGCCCTTGTTTAACTTCAAATGAGATTTAAACAAACCTTTAGCCCTTACAGTGTAACAGCATTCATACTTCATCTGGAACCTGATAGTAAGGTATCAAAGGGTTAATTAACACGTATGCAGCGCGTGGATTAGGCAATATTAAATGGAAATCTGCGAACGGACAAGTGTCACTGAGTGCAATGGAAATAAATTGGGCGTCTCCTTCCACCCTTCAACTTTCTCTCCCTAGATTTGCTCAGAGCTCTCTGTGCTGCTTGTTCAGTAATTTCACGGTACGCTGCTTGACAATGTAAGCATGGAGGCTCAATCTAAAACCGCACTTCCCAAATGTCACTTGTTTGTGAACACATGGCTGAACCCAAAATTGCTTTTAATATTACAGTGGTGCCTGCTGGCACTGCTGTAGTTAAGGGTCTGTCGGAATTTCCATGATAAACCCCATTTTCTGGGGTGGAACACCATGACCATTTGCTACAGATAAACCTGGTACACAAGGTCACAGCAGATTTTAAAATTTTCAGGCTAAGTTTGCTTGGCTATTTTTGAGTTTAAGACACACAACAATGATTTGAGACCTCTGACGGTTCTAGGTTTCTCTTACCATCCCTTCAAGCCCAGAACAAACTCAAATGTACAACTCCCACTCCACCCGGCCCTGGAGCCTCGATTGCTGCCACAGGGTCTGCTCCACAGCCTTGACGGGGTATGGAGAGGTTACAGACACCAACGTAGGGTTCACTGCTTGAGTACTGGTGGGGGACAGAGTCCTCCAAATACAGAAGTTCTTAGCATGAGGATTTTTCTGTTATGAGAATCATTTCAGTTGCCATTACTAGCAATTTAGAGGTGTTACCCCACCGGCACAGTCAGTTCATGCATTTCATATTTCATGGCACTGCCACTACCGTGCCTAACAGAAAGCGCTTTTCCACCACTATAGTTACAGAAATGAAATAATAAAATCTATTTGCTTATTTTAGAAAGGGAGAGAGCCGAGATCCCAAACTTGTTGCCTAATGGCAGACTCTTTGAAACTACGGGATGAGTATTACTGAAAAAAACAAACAAGACGGAAACTTCAGCTTTCAGGAATCTCAAGGGCTGAGCCTGCTTTCTGTGGGATGAAGGTCTCGGACATGGAGGGCGGTCCCATCAGATAGGTGCCTGCCAGCAGTTGCTATGGGGGGGGATACTGGATACCAAAGAGGGGAAAAAGCAGGGAAAAACGTCCTGTCAGGTGACAACCATCTTCCTTTCCTAGCTGGGTTAATGATGTTCAATTATTAAATAGGAAACACAGGACGCAACAGCGTGGGGGTTTCTTGTGACTCTACAAGACCCCTTGAGGCCTGCAGGGCCAGGAACAGCACTACCCTCCGGAAGCACGCAAGTGTGACTCACGTTACTCACCAAGCAGCCACTCGGGCTGATTAACACACAACATCGATCGCTACCAAATATAGTTCTGTACAGAAAGTAGCAGCTTGGCTCAGAAATGCCCAAAGGCATTGCAGCAAGAAGGTGGAGGGTTAAAAAGGGCGCTGTCAAGGACCCCAGGATCCCAATGCTGAGAACAGAATGATGCCATTCAGTAATCATCTACCTTTTACTAGTCTCAGAATATAAACCTTTGTAAAGCAAAAATGGACATCATCGCACTGTTCCACAGACTGAGACACCGCTGTACTTGCAGTCCGTTTTGAACTGCTGGTTTTGTCCAGAACAAAGCATTAGGATGCATTACAAAAGTTACAGAGTCAAGCTGAGTTGACAGAAGAAAAAAAATAAGTGAAGGAGATGTTATAAATGCTATTCTAGAGTGAAAACTAAGGCTCCCTTTCTGGAAAGGAACATCTGAGGGCATTTTAAACTGCTACCCCACTGTAATCGCTTCTCCTTTCCCCAAAGACTTGTGTGGAACTGAACTCTAATTTAAAAATTCACAGATCCTATTGGATCAGTTATGCTGATCAGTTATACTTCACACTGAAAACCAAGAGAACACCGTACGCACGCTGCCATGAAAACCATCACTGACTTCAGAACTGCCAAAAGTAACAAAACACACAAGAAATTTGGGGTGATGAGAAACTGCCACACAAAGCCATTCCAGCACGACTCTCCTCTTTAGACTTAACCGAGAGCTTCTGTACAGTGCATAGAGAAATTCAGATATTTTCAGAAGGGTTGTCACCACAGCCTTATTAAAGCTTAAAATTATTTCCAGCTTATTCCTTCCCCTGCAATGTGTAGCTAATGAACCATATTTAGTTACATCAGTCACCATATTCACCGTGAAACGCAGTTTAGATGCATCAGAAAACGAATCCTAACTTACTAGTCTCAAAACAACCTCTTCACAAGGTGCATGCAACACCTAGCATGCGAGAAAGTGTACCCTCAAAACGACACAAATTATCAGCAGGCACAAAACAGCAACAAGAGCACATGGTCAAAACAACGGCGCTTCCCATTTTGTTCTTAAGGGTAAGTCTCCCGCTCTCATTCCTCTCTGTTCCATGAGCTAGTGGTTTTACGCAACCCTTCACCCAAACAGACACTTACTTGGGTCGCCATTTTTCCATAGTCAATCCATCGTAAAGTGGCAAAATTGGTAGATTCCGCACAGTTGAAGCCATGATTGAAGCCAGCATGGTAACCATAAGGAAATGTAATCATAAACTCGCCAGCTTCCTGGGTGATCTGAAAAACAAAAATAAAAGGAAAAGATACCCCGCAGATCAGTTAATATAGCAGCGTGAGACGAGAGACCTACGAAAAACAATATTCACTGGTTAAACCTCTCTTTCAGCTGGAGGGTAGGCAGAATAGTCACTGCCTACTCTTGGCTAAACCTAGCACAATTTCTGGCTAACTGCAGAAGTACTCACTAATTTCTATTAAGGCAAGACGACAGTACACTGGATGGAAGGGGTCACGAGATCTAAACTATTGAGACTCACAGGCTCCAGCTACAAACAAGGTCTTGGGCTGCAGCATTCCAAAAGATCAGCAGATCTTTAGATGGTGACCACTTAAGCTTGTGGAAAGTCCACATCTATACTCTCACCACCACGTTAGTGGAGCCAAGAAAACTGGATTTCCCTCCCAAAAGGCACACTGCATTGCAGGGTCCTACTGCAGTACACGCTACCTTTCACTGTATTTATTTCCCCACTCACGTTACTCCTAACGTGTTCACCTATAAGTCAAACAACCTAAAAATTACAACCCACCTTTTGTCTAGTTACATAAAATTAAAACAACAATAGGCATTATAGACATAATTAATATAAGGTTTAAAAACTCTGCAGATTACAGCTGTAAACAGAGGCCAATCAACTTGCAATGCTTCTAGAAAATCCTCTTTTTAACTCATATGCAGAGAAGACATTGGGAGAAAAAGGAATTTAATTCTTAGAGCACGGACAGATCATAAGAGCAACCGGCAGCGATGCAGCGCACTTGGAGCAACCCTGCCAGTCCAGCTCTCCGGCTTAGCAAGCACACGACAGCACCTCCGCATTAGGGAAGAGGCAAAATTTGACCTTCCTTGTCTTTCCAGCCCAGAAGTGCTGACAGACCTTTCACAGCAGTCGCCCGACAAGCAACTCCATTTGGATTCCTGCCACCAGCAGTAACTCACCGCACAGCGGCTCGGAGCCTGCAGAGGTTTCGGAGAACTTACACTTCCAAAGGCAAGGATGGGGCCAAAGAGAAAACGTAAACGGGCAGAAGTCAAAACATTTACCCATGTGGCTGGACCAACACCTTCACTCGCTAATGGTATTAACGTTAGCAGAATGAATAAAAAAAAGATAAAATAAAAACGGATTCTGGTAATACAAGAAGCTTCTGCAGCATTTCGGGAGGAGAGGTGATGAAGTCCGGTCTGCACCCAGCTTCGCGGGCATCCTCCCATCCAGCCGCCTCCATAAATCAAAGCAGAGTGGTAGACTGCTAACTTCAGAAGACAGAAAGATTATGTTTCTGTCAGGAAATCTACATCCTGGTGTCTTCATTTCAAGCCCACAGTGTATGTCCTCCATGTCACTGCTGTCAACATTATCCCTACAATAAATTAGAAAGCACTCCAGATGATGGATAGGCCATGCAGAAAAGTAATAACTATTGAAGGAAAGCCAGCACAAACTGCCACTCATGGAGAAAGCCCTAAATTTACTGACTTCTGCAAGCTCTTGAAGAATAAATGGAGAAATCAATAGGAGATTACAGAAATACACATTTTTAATTATTAAAAAGCCCTAGTATTGATCGGTTTCTTTTTTTCCAGAAGTAAATACCATTATAGAGATTTATAAATGTGTGCCTATTCACTTCACTGAAATCTGCCAAGAATTTAGATGAAGGGATCCTATCTCTGTTTCTAAGGAAAAATGGCACATGTTCACTGCTTCTGAATAATAGCGATGCTCCTTCAGAAGTTACTATTTCAGGACAGGAGGTATTCAGTATAGGCTGCTCAGATAGTGAGGTCTCCCCCTCCTTTGTACGTTCTAGAACATCCTTCCAGCGAGTGCACAGAGCAGAGAGAAGCTAGCATAAAAAACACACTTCCCACACACACTCTATAAACCAGGATTAGGAATTATATTTAAGTAATATGTTAATAATCCCTCTTCCTTTAAAAAAGAAAGGGTTTTTTTGAGAGTAATATTGTCCTTTATGCGTATAATGGTATATCCTATTTTTTTGTTATAAATAGGGAGACAAAAATCAGATTCTTAGCATATATTTCTACATATACTCAGTATGAAGGAGACGCCAGACATCAATCTGCCAAAATCCTTCATGTCACAAACCAAAAGATGCACAGTGGGACGCCTAGTTAAGCAGGTAAAGACTTTTTACCAAGCGATAAACTACAAACTCCCTTATTTTAACCATTTTGTATCCCATCCTTATCACCGCCCAGCTCAGTAAAGCTGACTTGGGATAAGGTTGGATGGGAAGTTTTCCTCTACTGCCTTTTTACAAACTCTTCTGCTCCTCTTGCTCGGTTATTGATCAGAAATCACTTTGCATATAATTACTAGTCAATGCCACTTTCCTCAAGCAGATGGAAAAGCAAACACACTGCAATGTACTATTCTAAAGGAAAATAATGCCCGCCTACAACCTTAAAACATTCCAAGCCCTGTAGGAATTTCCTTCGCTTCCTGACCTCCGGCAGACCCAAGAGCACTGCCCCAAGATGCTGCCTGAATGAAAAGGCAGAAATTAGCTCCTATTTCCTATTCTCCTCCATTCTGCAGGATGACTGGATGGCACCAGAGGATCGCACAGCAAACTTCACCTAGAAAGGCTACTGTGCCCCAATAGGTACTTTTAAAATTATCATTTTCAGCTTCTTCTTTCAATAAGCAGCGCATGCTTTTTGGGCTCCATTCAGCCAATCATTGTACCACTTCTGGTTTCTGGTCAAAACAGCTTCCTAAGAAAAACACCACAAGAAGCAGCAAGGCACAGCGTTCAATTGATACTGAAGCAGAAAGCAGAAATCCTTAAACTTTACAGTTTAGGGCAATAAATAAAGATAAGGTCAGACAGGTTGTTCAGGAGCTTGCACTAGCTACAGATTTCATACCCTCTCCTGAATACGGTCGGGATAGAGAAGGTCTTTTATCCTCTATCAAAAGTCACTTCACAGAGGGGCATCTATGCATTAAACTGAGATGCCTCCCATATTCCGATCCACACATCCACTCCCCTGAAATCTGTAAAGCAAAAATCCTTACCAAAAAAATCAGATCCCACAATTAGATACTTTCATTATTATTTTCAACCCTGTGTAGCAGGTACCAGTGTTTTCACACTTGGGAATCAGGTTCCACAGATAGAATTACAAGAAAAATGGTTTGTTGCACTCTCTGAACAATTTAGTATCAACTCTCATGCACAAACTAGGCCAGGTCTAGTCGCTGATGTTGAACCACCAGCATCGCCTTGCTTCATGCAAGTCTCCCCTGCACCGACAGCAAGCTCATCCGACAAGCCAGATGATCACACTTCAAATTTCATTCATCATAGCTTCCCACTAGGAAAAATGAAACAGTCTCTGGAGCAGTAAATTGAATGAATTCATAGTTTTTATGCTATAAAAGAGCCAAGATCTTTTACTTCCATCTCAAAGAATCACCAGGCTCCCCAGATAGGTGCTATACTTTGTCTCAGGTGGACTAACTCTAGCAAAACCATGCTTAAAAAGACGTGATCAGAACTCGAGGTTCTTGGTTAGAAAAAGATGGCCATAGTATATATCTACAGCTGACGATGCAAAGGGGATGAGGCAGGATGAAATCAGCTTGAATCAGGCATTCTTTGCCACTTTCCACTGGAGCTAAGAGTCCTGGTGTCCCCAACTCCATTCCTCTCCCCACACCCAGAGGCAGGAAGGCTCTGTGTGCCGCTAACACACACCAGCATGGTTGGTTGACTGATTCTGCACAGATCCTAAATCCGTGTTAAGCATGCTTGGCTGAGGAGATTTACTTCTTGCCAGAAGCCTTTAAGAACAAGCATATTAAAACGATCATACCAAATAAACATGACCCCTCATTTCAAACAAGAGGGCTTAAGAGATTCATGGATCCTTACAGGCTCAGCGTAGAACGGACGCTTACACAACAGAACCAGCGCGCCTGTCTCCAGGTTTTGGTTCACACTGGATCCAGGAGAAAAACGTCTGTGTTCGAGAATTACAAATGAGTTCTGCTGCCTATTGACAAGCCATAGCATCTGTATTGCAGTTTGCCCCTCTCTAGCTGGAGAGGCTCCCTAACTGACAAAGTTAGTTCTAGTGAAAGCTTTTAGGAAGGGAAGCACTTCACAGAACGTGTCTTCGCCAAACCACAAATCCTCATTTACAGGCAGCCACCTGGTTTCAACCGATAGGACACATTTAGCATAACAATGCGTCCAGAAATTAAACAAACTGCTCCCCAGCGGTTTGCAATGAATTGTTTCCTTAAAAGATGGGTTCTGTGCTTGGTGCCCCTCAACAACTTGCCAGTGTCTGGAGCACATCCTTTGTACGTACCCGGTCAAAAGGGATGCCATACTTCTTCAAGATTGAGGGTGAAATGAGGGTCATCTTATGACGGAGGAAAGCATCACATCCCTGAGAGCTTCCTGGAAAAAATCCTGTAGGGACATTAAAAAGAGAAATATTACTATAGGAATATTATATCCAATCATTATTTAAGTAGAGACAAGCTGACAAAACTAAAACCTATCTCAATACTTTATATAGATCAAAACAATAAGCATACTGAACAGTCAGTAATTAGCACATCCTTCATTGTTTAAAATACCACATGAATTTTGTGACAAAAACTTGCCTGTTGAGGCACGTAAGTCTAAATTCCATTCCAGCTGAGAGCTAGCATCTAAGTCTTCTACATCTGGGAATAAGCAACTTGGTCAAAGTCTCAGTAAAACCCCAGCAAATTCAGAAGCAGAAGCTGGCTGTCTCAGGTTTTGGCCAATACCCTAAACCCTGAGCCACCCTTGTTCTGAAGAAGGACAAGGAAATAGTAACAAGAACACACCGTCTACTTCAAACACTGCTCTGTCCTTTTTGACACCTTCTCTGACGGGCAGGTATATTATTCCTGGGAAAGTAACACAACTCCTAAGATTCCAGACAGATCCGCCCTACATACCACCCCCAAAGGAAAAAAAATAAGCATGGAGGTGTTAACATTCAGCCAAAAGAAAGAGTGGGAAACAAAACACATCCGTCACAAGGCAGTGGAAGGAGGGACTCTCATTCACTGGCCGCAGTGCTCGCTACTGACTCTGGCTCAGACAGCATCTCAACACCACGAAGCGTTAAGTTCTACCACAGCTACAAGATCCACACTGAGCTATTAAATCACAACTGATGAAAAATACTAAAATTGTGGTTAAAAACTGAACGTACTCCTTGAACTCAGCACTTTGCTCCCAGAAACGTCGCTAAACCAATGTAACACCATTTTGCTCAAGACCATGTGTTCCACTCCAACCAGGTGATTCGGTAACAAATTATGTGTTTATAGGGATTAAAAACATCACCATTTAGGAAAATAAATAACCCGAGCCCTGGAAACAAAACTAATTGATGAGACATAATGGAAGGGGTTTCAGAAAGCGAAGAGGATTACTGGATTCCAGGTTTTCTTATATTTTTGTACTAAAAGCATTTCAATTAAAATTATGACTGTCTGCTACCCAGTCTGTCGTCCCTCTCCGCAGTTCCTCTTTTTAATGCACAGTTTAAGTGGCTCTCATTAAAGCTACTAATACAGAAGCACATTTTAAGTGATTAGCACCAATAACATGGCAACACATTAACATTCCCTCCATGGGCTCCACAGCTCTCCCAGCGAGCCCATTTGCAACTCAGCTATTCATTTTCCATATTAATTGCACGCTCATTTTGCCATAGTAAACTTCTTCCCAGTATAGACCACTGAGGCATGGGACGGGGAGAGTGCCCAGGCGGTAACACTGGATCATTCCAGTTTCAAAACATTCCCCATC
>Ga0181612_178454_pt1 | contig 11627 bp, 6 predicted proteins | sample HoacroProtozoa21_FD_119630 | JGI IMG/M metagenome (GOLD analysis project Ga0181612, IMG submission 119630) | Hoatzin crop microbial communities from Cojedes, Venezuel. Combined Assembly of Gp0051906, Gp0051904, Gp0051908 | reverse complement strand
AGTCGTTTTAACAAATAAAATCTCATTTTTTTGAGTTTTGGAAAAAAAAAAACCAAAACCTCCCATTTGCCCCCTAGTAGAGTTTGCTATATAGCTTTAAAAACCCTGTTAAAAAAAAAAAAAAAAAAGGAAGAGACAGTTGCCTTTCCTGGCTGAAAGCACTAGCGGTGTGTTTATGCAAACACTCTCATTATTGTTAATATTGGTGAAGTTGTACAAGCAAGCAGAGGTTGTCAAGTCCCAGACCCAGCTGTGCAAGGACAAAGAGTGGAGGTTTGCCTAGTAACAGATGCAGCAGTTTGAGGAAGGAGAGATAACATCACTGTGCTGATTATTGCTGAGAAGTTCCCAGATGATGCTAGTTAATAAATCTGTAGTACTTTAACTGTAGTTGATACGGTATGGCTTCTGTGCCGCCACTCATCACCGAAGTAGGTATCGCAATGAGCTCTTCCCTCAGCAATGGCCCAAGATGTCAGTGAAGCCAACCCACGTGTAAGTCTCCCTGGCATCTCAGTCCACTCCCAGTGCAGAAGATGAGCTTTAGGGACTTCTGGTTACAACTCTCTTGTCAGTCTTCAAAACTGACAACTTTATAACTTGATTTTGGGGTCTTTTAATACGCTTGTTGTCCAAACTGCAAGCATGCAGAGAAAACCTGCCATGTGTTTTTTGATATTAAACTGTGCTAGGGAAAAGGTACAAGTCCTGTGGCTACTTCCATGCCTCCACATTTTTCCTTTTGTAGTTAACTGGTTTTGGTGTAGCTGGGTTTGGGGTAAAATCAGACAAGTGATAATAAATTAGACCCACTGAGTTTGCGAGCAGCTGATTCACTAAATGACGGATGTAAACTCCCTCCAAAGAACCCCAGAGAGGTCTTTATGATATAAAGGGATCCTTAATCCAGGAAAGATACAAAACCTAGCAGATTAAATTAAACAGTGGTCAAATTCAGATGGAAAATTCCCCCCCCCCCAAAAGCACAAAAAGGAAGAGGGTTTGGGATTCCTTATTACTAAATCTTTTTCACAGCTTATTTTCCTACAAATAATACACATTGCAACTAATTCAGTTAGAAGTAATGGGATAAATACAGCAGGTTAAAGGCGAAATTGCTTGCCTTGTTTTAGCTGAAAATCTCATCTGAAATCAGATTAAATTAGCATAACGGGTGCTCTAAGATCTATAAATTGTACGGATAAAGAATGTGGGATACATGTTACCTATATGAGCTAACATATTCATGTGTTAGGGTGGTGAGACCCTGGAACAGGTTGCCCAGAGAAGCTGTGGATACCCCATCATTGGAAGTGTTTACAATCAGGTTGGATGGGGCTTTGAGCAGCCTGGTGTAGTGGAAGGTGTCCCTGCCCATGGCAGGGGGGATGGACTAGATAACTTTAAAGGTCCTTTCGAACTCAAACCGTTCTGTGATTCTATGGAACATGACAAGTTGCAGGAATAAGTCAGAAAGTAACTCATTTAAATGATACCTCACCCAATGGACTGTAAATCTGTAAAGGCTAGTGCTCAGATTTAAGACAAATAAGAAGCAATTTGTTCAGTAAAGGAGACTCAGAATATTAGTAAAGTGGAATCATCCTTGTAGTTATGAATATGTTTACTTTAGTGCTTCATTCTTTTCATTGTATTCTATTTGTCAGTTGCTCTGCCATTGAAATAAAACCCAGGAATGAGTGTTACTCAATATTGTCAGCATCAGCATTTGTTTCAAATTTAGAAATATGCTGTGCTTCAAGGAACTGAGAACATTCCTTGTTTTTTCCTGGTTGAAAAAGTCATGTGCCGGTCTTGTCTCTGGAAATTTTATTTTCCAAATACCACTAGTATGTTATTTATGAGTCTGTTTAGCATTAGTCACATGCAATTTTAAAGAAACAGAAATAAAGCTAAAGAGTCGTAAGTCAGTATGGAAAATATCAGTTGCTGACAGGTAAATAATTCTACAGTTCTTCTCTAATGTGGGATTAAAAATTATAATTCTGTGCTTAGTCTTCCCATAAACTTAGAGGATATTGCCTGATACAGTATATTTCTTTTCGTTTACATAAAAACCAAAATACAAGGGAGTATTTTCATGAAGCATAAAAGACAAAAGAGAACTAAAAAACCAATTACAGGTTACAGACATAAATATATGTATATATTCAGCCCATTCAATCTTTTTATAAATACTTTTGATTGTGGTAAATGGTGTTTCCCATGTTATAATAGTTTGTGTGACTGCATTTCCAAAGGTGGGATTTTCTTTGGGCTGTGTGATAATTTAGATGTATGCCACCTGCGTTTGCCAGTAAGAAAAGCATCCTATCTTTGAGGGACAGCTTTATCAAAGAGTCCCTCAACAATACATTTTCAAATAGTCCAAATTACTGCATTTATAAATGAAGTGCGTGCACATATTAACTATTGTATTTCGTGATCCAAATAGAATACGTGCTAGATACATTTAGTTCAGGCTGCTGCCAAGACACGAGCGTGGTCTTACAGCCGTATTAAAGCTGATCAGTACGAACAAAGTCCTCAGCTTACATCACTAAAGAAGTAAATCCAGAGCATTTAAGAGTTTCTGGAAACGAGAGCAGCATTCTTGTAGCCAGTGTGTCACCTCACAGTTCTTCCCAGGTGAACGTTATTTTTCCTGGAACAAAGCATGCGAGGCTTAGAGAGCTTTCAACAAGCCTGGGGCTTCGACCTCTCCTGGACTATGTGTGTGCGCGTTCTGCACGTTTGTGTTACAGATCACGGTCCGACCGAGCTGCAGCGAGGAACGCAGGAGAGAAAATAGTCATCTTGTTTAACACGTGTGACCAAACGAGCAGAGTATTGAAGGAAACTTGCAACAAGTTGCAGAGCCACCCTATAGGAGGTGTACGCAAGTCTGTACACCCTTAGGAGGTCAGCTTATGTGCCAGACTCCTGTGCAATGTTTGAGAAGCTGGCAGGTTTGGATGCTGAGTTTTTTTAAAACTCTCATAACCTAAAATGCAGAATTTACACTGATCTCATTTTGGGATCATCTAATGTTGAGCTAATAAGAGGTTTGAAATCCTGCATCTCATGATTCAGTAGAATTGCGAGGCGTCATTCCTAGAGGAAAAGCCAAAATTTTTTCATGGAATTTAATAGTATCTTTTTTTCCTAACAGCTCACAAGTTTAAAAACAGTTTGCTCAAGTTAGCACCATTTGAAAATTCACACAAAATAATACACTTTACAGCTCTTCAGAAAGTTTTCTAAATTACAACTGTTTTTCTGCAAAATGCAAATTAGCTGCAAAGCCAGCTAGGAAATAGGAATCTTCTTCAAGTCGTGCCATGCCGTATATTATTCCTACTGTGTCATAATGAAAAATAGATGCAAGTTTTTTTTGGAAAGGACAACATCTGTTTACTCTGCAGAGCATTTTCCACACTTGCACTGAAGAAGGACAAAGAATTACTCTTTTACTGGTTAAAATGTTTTGTCATGTGGGTGCCCTATTGCTGGCCTCTCAATAGGTTTTTCTCTTACGAGATTAGCTGGGGAATTACTGAATGGCAGCTCTAGGTTTTGTACAGATGCAATGATGTGTTTATTTACAGCCAAATTTTTAATCTTAAATAATTAATGTGTTTTTAGTACAAAACAATTATTCAGGAAAAAATTAAGTGTTTAAGGCCAAATTTTTAGTACTAAATAATTAACGTGTTTTTGTACAAAACAATTATTCGGGGAAAAATATATCTAGGCTTCCTGTTACAACTGAAGCCATGTGTTACTGTAGCTGTATTGAATAGCATGACATTGGTTATGTGTCTATAAGAGTGGTTATGTGTGTGTCATTTTAAAATTATGCATTTTACTGTTTTCTGCTCAGATAAAAGGTGGGAAAGTGCATTATGTATCTGATGCTGGAATTGCTGGGAAAGTGGAAAGAAATATCCCAGAAGTGTACGCTGCGGATGGCCAGTGGCATTCAGTAGTCATTGAGAAGAACGGGTCTGCTACTATCCTGTCGGTCGTCAAGGCTCATAGCCGAGACATTCTCCACGCCACGCAAGACTTTGGTGGACTAAATGTTCTTACAGTTTCTTTGGGAGGAATCCCATCAAGCCAACCTTTCAAGAGCACAGTTCCAGGTAATTCCCCCCTCTGCCCCCCCCGATAGTGCACATCAGGAGATTTCAGCAGACAAAGGGTCTCTATTTGCTTAAAGGTTGCAGAATGTACTGTAATTCTTTATTAGTAACTAATATACTTCCGTACTTTGCCAGGAAAGCTGCAAATTGAATGAGTAAGGGTTGCAGACTTTACTCCTTCAATACATGTTGCAGCCTTGTTGTTTCCAAAGCAGGCACTCCATCTGCAGGGCTTTTTGGAGGTGGGGGGATGGGTTTGCTTGCTTGTCTTTAAATCCGTTGTTATAATTTTGTTATGCTACTGAAGAAGAAAGGATCTATTCTTTACCTGGGTCAGAATCTGGAAAATCAAGCCAAATCTTTTACTTGGGCAAAAATGCTAATTGAGAACTTTGTCTCTGTAGGGGTTTGGTAAGTAATGCAGGATTTAGCCTGTTTTTAATACGATTAAAATATTTTCTGAAACTTCAGCTTCCTCCTGCTTTATCCTGCTGTCAAACAAAGAATAGGATTTATTTCTGAGCAACAGAAACCAAGGACAATAAGGAACCACCCTCTCACCGAAATCTAGCTGTTAAGAAGTAAATCAATCTCCCTAAAGAGTTAAAGAAACTGTCTTAGAGCCTGGCAAAAGAAGTAGATAACATATATTTGATATCATTCCCCCAGTGATAACTAAAGATGGAAGTGATTTTTAGCTACAAACTCTGAGATACTCCAGACAATGCAGGCGTAAGTTTCACAGAGTATTTATATTGAAAAATCTTCCTGACTTCAAGAATTGTGACCAGATAAAGGATCTTGAAGCAGAGCAAATTCACACTTCACATTTGTGTATGGTGAACTGCAGTATGAAATCATATGAAACATGTATGTTTTACGAGCAGTGTATGCGTGGAAAAGTTAGAGGCTTTTAGGAAAGCTGAAACAAAAAAAAATTGAGGACGCTAAAATCTCACCACTGCCTAATGCTGTGGCAGACAAATTAGGAGTGTCTGGCTTCCATTAGGAATACACAATCCAAAATCTCTTATTCATACGATTTTATTTTATTTTAATATTGGGTTACATTGTGTATGACATACCAAGGATTTACAAGGGGGAGGTATAAAACTCTACATGAACTCGGAGAGTCAAAAATATCTGCAGTACTTTTGAAGGCAGACAAAAAACATATGCGGGTGACAATCCCAGGGCTGTGAAGCTGGTATGTCCAATAACGTTTTCAAACCCAGGTAGATCTAACAAAATCCCGATTGCTGTTTATCACATCACTCCTGCAAGGGACCACCAAGCATGTGGCAAAGCAATTGTCCATTTTGCTTGGGTTCCCACCTGAACCTAAATCCTCAATTTCCTCTGTATTTGGGAATGTAAAAACTGGAGTAAATGAAAATATAGGTACTGCTGAAAGAAAATACATCTCTTTCAGAATAGGAATAATAGAGAAATAGCATGCCTGCAAAATGTAGAAGACTCTTTCATGTCCGTTTACACCACGTTACTTGCATCTCGGAGTGAAATGTATTTGATGTTGATGTTGATATCCACTCGTATTTCATTTCTGACATCAGTGTTCCATTTTAAAATTACATACTTTGAAGATTATAAATCTGTAGTATCATCTCATACAACTTGAATATATTTGCTATTTCATGACAGAGTAAATATTCATAACATTTATCTCTGTGCTACCCATTTTTACAGAGATTTCCACAATTATTCACAAAGTTACCATTCATAGTGGCTGTTTTTCCATTCCAGCAATGTTTGCAGAAACGGACCTTTCTCTGACACTACCAGTGCATGGAAAATTTGCTTCTGTTTATTCTTTCACCCAAGTGCGATGCTTCAGAACTGAGTAGTAGCATTTTCCTTCTTCTTGTTGATTGTTTTTATTGATAATAGCTGGTAGATGATTTGGTCTTGAATTATATCCTCCTGTAAACCTGGCACCACATGCGGCATCCCAAGGATAATCCATCAGAAGTTAAGGAGAAATAAACAGGTTTCTTACAGCAACCGTGCACGTGGACTCTGAGAGCATAACTTGCCAACACACCTCTGTGTACTGTTTTGTCACAGCTCTGAGTAGAGGTCAGCATAAGGTTGCACTATCCTAAAACCTTTGCAGAAAGAATGAAGTCTTGGGAACACAGAGAAGTATTAGGCTGGTAAAAGGCTGGATTTTCCTGCGACGTCACGCACAACCACTGCACAAAGTCCAGGGATAATTCCACCTCTCTGGGCTCCCACAGCACTGCAACACGGCATCACCACTGACATGGAAGCACTACAACCAAGCTATGGGAAGTCTGGGAAAAAGGCCTCTTGGGATTCAGAGATGTAAAAGTATTGCCATGATTTTAGGAGACAGCTGAAGCATGATGGAGACCAGCTCAGAATAGGGAAAACTGGGAAGCACGCAGAGGGGAAAGGAAGCTAATGTTTTCTGCTAGCACAGCCAAGCCAACTGCTCACAAGTTTCTCTGTGTGGATGATAAGAAGTTTTAGAAATATGTGAAAATTAGGAAACAAAAACATTTAAGTACATTGAATTAAGTCGTTGGAAGGAATATTTGTTCAAATTCATTTTAAAGACATTAAATACTATTAGAATAGATGTTTCCCTGTGGTAACCATTTGAATTCTGGGCTCATTTACTGCACAATGGAGCCTTTCATTTAGCTTCAGTGAAATGGGTCTGTAAATTGAAAATTGAGTCAGTTGAACAATATATTTTTAGAAAAAAACGTTTCCGCAAAATTCAACTATTTGCTCATTGCTTAGTATTTTTGCAAAATAATTTTCCTTCAAGGGGAAACTACATTATAATAAAGATCTGAGAATATAACCTTCAGACTTTCTTTGATGAGTCTGTCTGTAAGATAATCACGCTACAATCACAAGTGTCCATTTGCATTGCAAACCTCAGGTCTCAGTGAGCAGCAGAGTTGAGTCTATGTGTGAGCAGTCTGGTTTTACCCAAAATGCATTTTTTCATTCAATTTTAGATTATGTTTTTTCCTCAAGTTTGAACTTTATTCCCAGTCTCCAAGCTTGAGGTAAATACTTCCCAATTGGACAGTAGTTCCTTCTCCTGTGCAGCCCGTATAATTCTTAAAAGCCAGATCAACATTTCGAATTATGTTTAGACATCTGCTTGCAATTGCCTGTTTTTTTCAGATTTAATGAAAGGAATGGGAGTGAAAAATATCTTACAGGCCTTCTAGAAAACAAGATGTGTTAATTTCAGCACCTTGATTAAGAGCCATGTTCTCTTTCCGAATTCTTCTTTGGCAGACTTAAAAGAACCAAGATATCGTGATTTAATTTATATAAGTGCTATGCATATATCTTCAGAAAAATTACTTCATTTCTTATCTTTAATGTCTATTTCTATACACAGCTTAGATGTGAAAATCATTAATTTTAAAAGGTGCATGTATAGAATTTATGTCAGAAGCTCCAGGCATGACCAGCCTTTACTTCACCTTGTTCTGCTTAAAAGTAGATGTCAGTTCCTACCTAATATGAACCCCCAAAATTATCAAAAGTTTATGAACATAGTCATTACTATATAAGAGGAACTATTTCCCAGAAGCAACAAAAAATTACTTACACCTGAGTCTAAAGGGTTCAGTATATATTGTTAGGTACTGAAACATCTGTGAAGGGGCCATTCTTCCAGCGAAAGAAGTGAAGTTACTCAGATACTGCATGCTACATGGTTAATATTGCAGATATTCTTTCATTAATCACAATGCAAGGTAAAATGTGGGGAAGCAACTGTAAGCTCAGTGCACGTAAGATTCATTCATGAAAATATGGAGGCTTCACGTGCGTAACTAACAGCGTGATTTACTCTGCATGTTGCTTAAAACCACATCATGAAATAAGGCTGTCGCCTCTGTTGTGGCACTGGCTTCTCCGTTTTGTTGCTTCTGTGTCTGTGTTTCCCCTTTCCTTTCGGGGGGCCGGAGGCACACCGCAGATCTTGTCGTCTGCTGATGGAAAGGTTTCCCCTTTATTGTGATGTTGATGCTCAGAGTGTCACTGGCCCCTGTTGACAATGCGTACTCAGTCTTCAGGTCCCAACGTGACTGTTGCTTTTCCTCCTAGGCTTCGACGGCTGCATTTCCTACATCAAGTATGGCAGGGAGAGCCTTCCCTTCACTGGCAAGCACAGCCTCGCCACTCTCTCCAGAACAGACCCCTCGGTGAAGATCGGCTGCCGTGGCCCCAAAGTCTGTGCCAGCAGTCCCTGCTGGGGGGACCTGATGTGCATCAACCAGTGGTACGCCTACCAGTGTGTCCCGCCGGGCGCCTGTGCCTCCAGCCCCTGCCGAAATGGGGGCAGCTGCGAGCCCGGGGTGCACACCGGCTTCACCTGCAGCTGCCCCGAGGCCTTCACAGGACGGATGTGCGAGGCCGTGGTGGCGTGCCTGGGGGTCGCGTGTGCCCCGGGCCATGAGTGTAGGGCAGGGATCAACGGTGGCCATGTCTGCCTCCCGTCCCCGCACCCCGCCGAGCTGTCCCTGCCCCTCTGGGCCGTGCCGGCCATCGTGGGCAGCTGTGCGACTGTCCTGGCGCTGCTGGTCCTTAGCCTCATCCTCTGCAACCAGTGCCGAGGAAAGAAGTCGAAAGGCCCGAAAGAGGAGAAGAAAACAAAGGAGAAGAAGAAAAAAGGGAGCGAGAATGTGGCATTTGATGACCCTGACAACATCCCGCCCTACGGTGATGACATGACCGTCAGGAAGCAGCCCGAAGGGAACCCGAAACCCGACATCATCGAAAGGGAAAACCCGTATCTCATCTATGACGAAACCGACATCCCACACACCACGGAGACGATCCCCAGCGCCCCACTGGCTTCCCCTGAGCCCGAGATCGAGCACTACGACATCGACAACGCCAGCAGCATCGCCCCCTCGGATGCCGACATCATCCAGCACTACAAGCAGTTTCGGAGCCACACGCCCAAGTTCTCCATCCAGAGGCACAGCCCCCTGGGCTTCGCACGGCAGTCCCCCATGCCCCTGGGAGCCAGCAGCTTGACCTATCAGCCTGCCTATGGGCAAGGCTTGAGGACTACGTCTTTAAGCCACTCGGCATGCCCTACTCCCAACCCCCTGTCTCGGCACAGCCCCGCGCCCTTCTCCAAATCCTCGACTTTCTACAGGCACAGTCCGGCCAGGGAGCTGCACCTCGCCATAAGGGAAGGGAGCCCGCTGGAGATGCACAATGATGTCTGCCAGCCTGGCATTTTTAACTATGCCACTCGGCTGGGGAGGAGAAGTAAGAGTCCGCAGACCATGGTGAGCCATGGTTCCCGACCAGGAAGCCGCCTGAAGCAGCCCATTGGGCAGATCCCTCTGGAGACTGCTCCTCCGGTGGGGCTGTCCATCGAAGAGGTGGAGAGACTGAACACCCCTCGCCCCAGAAACCCCAGCATCTGCAGTGCAGACCATGGCCGATCCTCTTCTGAGGAGGACTGCAGAAGGCCTCTGTCTCGGACGAGGAACCCAGCCGACGGTATTCCCGCGCCCGAGTCCTCCTCCGACAGCGACTCCCACGAGTCCTTCACCTGCTCAGAGATGGAGTATGACAGGGATAAGCCCATTGCATACACCTCCAGGATGCCCAAGTTATCCCAGGTCAATGAGTCCGATGCGGATGACGAGGACAACTACGGCGCCAGGCTGAAGCCCCGGCGGTACCCTGGCCGCCGAGGCGAGGTGGGGCCGGTGGGGGCACAGGCGACCGCCGCCGGTGCTGGGGAGAGCTCCCTGCCCGTGAAGCTGGGGCAGCAAGCGGGAAGCTTCAACTGGGACAACCTCTTGAACTGGGGCCCGGGCTTTGGGCATTACGTGGATGTTTTCAAAGATTTGGCATCACTTCCTGAAAAAGCAGCAGCAGCAGCAGCGAGTGAAGACAGCAAAGGTGGTACAACGAAGCCGGTTTCCAAGGATGGGGAAGCAGAACAGTATGTATAGGCTTTATCTCCTGATATGGCCACAGTGCAAAGCCACGGGGATCAGTCAAACCATTATATGGTTGTAGAAAAGCAAAGGTCAGCATCTGAACCCCAGGCCAGTTTGGTTGGGGGAGACTTTAAAAATAATAACCATTATGCTGCTGAAAGAGACTTGGAACATTTTTAATTTAATTGCGCTTGGATGAATTTATTTCTCCTGCATGCATTGTATTTGAAAACAAGATATTCGGCATGCAGCCTTTGAAAACGGTTTCCTTATTTAGCATTGTTTGGTTTGTGATTCTTAAATTAATAATGCTTTGTTCTGAAAATGAACTAATTTTTTTTTTTATTGTGAAGGATGTGCATATTGTCTCCAGCTACTAACATGTTTTACGGTGCAAGAGTATTGAGGATTTAATTTTCCTTAAGAAATGCATGGAAAAAAGATTGTGAATGAAGGAATTACAGTAGTAAGGTGTCTCAGAAAATGTAGTTACCATATCCTGCAGTTGGTCACATGATGGATGTGTCGAAATCAGCTTGAATAATTGCTGGCAACAGTGCTGTAAGTCTTATTCCATACAAGAGGTGCTAGAAGCAGCTCAAGCCAGTCAGCACTTTAGGAAGTTTTTCTTCTTTTCAGCTTGTCTATTTGTTTGTTTGGTTCCCACCTCCTGTTTTTTTTTTTGTTTTGTTTTTTGACAAAGTTGTGTGAGAGCTTCTGAATCTCTATGAAATATTTTGGGATGCTTAACCCTGGTCGCTGCCTGCCCCCCTCAGTGCTTTCAGTGGGAGTGGAGCAACTGGCTTTTGCCAGCCCAGCCGAGTAGCCTGGCTCCCAGGAGCAGCACCAGCATGATCAACGCGAGCGAGGGAAAAAACCCTCAATTTCCACATCTCTTGGCCTCTCAGCTCGGCTGTGCTGCTGCTGCAGCCTGCGCTTCTCCCCAGATTTCATTGTCCCATCTGTACTGTGGAAAGGTAGGAGTAACGCTTAGTCGCCTACCTCACAGGGGTGTTGTGAGGACTAATTAGTTAACTCGTCTGAAGTGCTTAGACATATTAAAGCACTATAATAAGTATTATCATAATTATTATTAAAGCACTGCCTAGCCTTTGTGACCTTGGAGTGGCATTTTCTGCATTATATGATTTTCTATGATGGAAACTTTGAAGAATTATTTATTATATAGAAAATTACTGCACTCTAGCATTTTGGAGTGGATATGAGGGAAAACTACTTGTAGATTCATTAATGTAGCTTACTGTTTTGTCCCAAGTTCCCTAAAGTTTTAGATAAAGTAGAACCTCACAAAGTCCTTACGTCTTCATGCAGATCTGATGAACCTATCGTACTGTGTAAAAACTTCAATTTTTTTTTTTTTTTTTACCTAAGCTGTGTTTTTATACCAATATTTTCCTATGCTGAATAGTTTTCTTACTTTCAGGGAAGGTAAGAAAAATACTTTTTGTACATTTGTTACTTATGTAACGTCCATATT